>Ga0307376_10005418_pt1 | contig 11476 bp, 13 predicted proteins | sample TR2MG_FD_202536 | JGI IMG/M metagenome (GOLD analysis project Ga0307376, IMG submission 202536) | Soil microbial communities from Risofladan, Vaasa, Finland - TR-2 | ecosystem: Environmental > Terrestrial > Soil > Coastal area > Acid sulfate soil | place: Finland: Risofladan, Vaasa | collected... | reverse complement strand
ACAGTTTTTGCATCAAGGGTATTATTTTTAATATTTGTTAAATTTAAAGCTTTTGTTTCGGCAGTTCCTGAAGTGGTATCGGTTGGATCGAAATAGTTCCCAAGATCACTATACCAATCGGTAGAGCCTTTAATACTTTTCATCAAAGTTCTTACAACATTAAGGTCATCTTGCAACGACCCAGATACTGTAGGTTCTGCAACAGCAGATGTGTAAATATCAGCTACAGCATCATCGTAAGTTCTAGATCTTCGAATTTGAGTTAATTGTTCTAGAAAACTTCTAGCCATGGGGAATACCTCCCAAATTTATATTTTTTGAAACAGGAGGCATATCTTAAACTACCTCCGTATTGTTTCTAATTCTCTAATTCTTTTTCTAAGAAGCTGACAAAGGGTGTCTTTACCTGATCTAGGAGCTGATTCCTGTAAAGCATATTTAAGTAATTTAATATCCGATATCTTAGGTAAAAGCTCTCTAGCTTGTCTGACTGATAACTCTACAACCTCACCAACTTCCATTTTCTTTGGGTTTATATTTCTTATATCAATTCTTTCAGTTCGGGCGGTAACGTTGACTTCCTCTGTTTTTTCAACTTTTTCCTCACCCAAAATGATTTTCCAATTTTTATTATCCCTTAATTTCACATCTTTTAACCATGCAATAAAGGGATCTCCTTTGGGTAAATCATGTTTCTTACCATATTGATTATACAGTTCATCAAGCGGAATTTTCCCGCCTGGAGCTACAGCTCTTTTCATAGCATGTACCCACATTGATGAAATATTAACTATGCTACCTTTCATTTTGCGTTCTCCTTCTCTGTTTATTAAAACCCTTGTCCTTAATTTAAATCTGTCCCTTGAATTCTATCTATTATGAAATGTAATATATTGGATAGCCTGTGTAAAATTATTCCTGCAAAAAATATGTTAACAACAACATTGTTCAAATACAGGAATGCAATTACTACAAACCACCCCACCCATACAGACGTACAATATCCACAGTCAAGTAAATCATGTACAAAACTACAGAGTTTATTCGTGCGTCTATCAAAAAAGAATTTTCTTATAGGTTTGAATAACTCTGATTTAGTTATAACCTGCGTTAAAGCTTCGGTAAGTATAATTGCAAATAAAATAATTAATAATGTTGTCATTTAACTCCCAATATAATCCCCACACCGCCAGTTATATGGCGGTGCGAGATTATATTTTCATTAATGCTATCTATTATAGACTTCTGTCAATAATACCCATTCCTATCATTCTACTATCCAAGCAAGCAAATCCTATCTCTGCCCAACCAAAGAAACCTTGTTTTTGAACCCTAAGCAGTGTTGGGTCGTCATAGGCTTCGTATTCTTTACGAATAGGCATAACGAGAGAATCGTTGACGCCAAGATCGAAACCTAAGATCTGGGTTTCCCCTAATGTAGAAATTGTACCATCAGGACTTGTCACATTAGGATTATCCAGAAAATAATTATTAAAATAATCTGTACCATCGGCAAGGAATTTGCCATAAGATGATGTACTACCATTAATGTTGTACATACCAGTAGCACCTAAATGCTGTACCTCATGGAGAGTTACATTCCAAATTTTGCCCATTCCAGCAGCTTGAAAAATCTCCCGTCTGGTTACCGGATCAATGTCCGTATCTGTCCACTCACGAATATCAGCAGCATCTTCTGGAGATACATACAAATCTGTAAGTGTTCTACCGATTCTCTTAAAACCTACCATCATTTTGTTGATAAGTTCTTTTGAAAGATAACCGGCGCCAGTACCAGTAGGATTAATTTCATAAATCGGAGCAGGTCTAGAGCCTAACAGACCTTTACCTGAGAAAGCAGATGTAGCTGCAGGCATAATTACCCGCCATCCACATTCCTCTTCGTAATTAGCTAAATCCTTAGCCGCTCTAGCAGCAGCTCTCTGTGGAATATCAATTCGAGAGTCCCTAGCGTAAGTAATTTTCCAATCCGCAGACGCATCAATGGTAAACGTAGGAACATACACTTCTTCCCCGATACCCTCGATGAAGTTTTGAGCTACATAACCAAGTCCAGGTAATACCCAAACTGGAATTTCAAAATCTTCAGCGATTGGATACACAGCTTGTGCACCCGGTCCCAGTCTTTCGACTGCGAATAATTGACGCATAATTGATTCTAATTCAATCTTCTGCAAAATTGGAGTTGTTAATGCAGCTGCAAAAGCTCTGTAAGCAGCCAGGCCCTCAGGTGTCTGGATATCGGCTGTGGCTTTAAAAAGCTCCATCATTTCTTGTCTTTCCATAATAACAACTCCTCCTCATATTCTTTAATTTTGGAAGCACTATATCATGTGCTTTAATCCATATTTATATTTGTATTTATATCAAAAGTTTAATTCTAATTGGGTACAGCGTGGTGTTAGCAATATTAGCAGCTACTTTAGCTTGGCTAGCGCCTTTAACAACTTTAGCAACTATAGTTACATTAACAGCTTCGCCTGTAGTTAGATCATCTTCGTCGGCTGCCAAAGTAATATTATCAGTTACCTTTGCTTCATCATTAGCTGCATAAAGACAAGAACCAGGTGTTAAATCTCCTGATACCTCACTATCTACCATAGTAGCAGTATAATGTACTGTATCCCAAATACCAAGGTGTGCTACACCAAGTGGTGCTTCTTTAGTACCATTGATAGCTCCAGCACTATATGCAGGCTGTGCAATAACATCACTGGAACCAAGGTCGCCAGGCATCATAAATCCAGCTGGATGCACTTGATGATATCCAGTTTTTACTTTCTGCATAGCGAAACCAAAAACAGTGCAAAGGTCAGTATCACCAGAAACCATTTTAGAAACTATAGCTTCCTGATTAGTAGCATCACTATTTAATTTTAGAACTGAACCTGCGTAGCAAATTACTCCGCCAACACCGGTGGCATCAGAAGCTTGCGCCTGGTAACTGCAAAATTGATTTTCTACAACAGGATGTCTAGGTATAAACATATCCGTCTTCCTCCTTAATCATTCTTTTATTTCTTAGTCTTTTCTTACCATCAAACCTGCCATGGCTTTTCCTAATTTAGCATATCTTTCTTTCATCCCTTCATCAGGAATGATTTCAAAATTTAATGCTGCCGACATGGCATGTTGTGGATCTATATGAGCTGGCTCTGCAGCTTCTTCTGATTCGCCTTCTTCACTAGCTTCTTCTGATTTTTCTTCAGATTCCGCTCCTTCTTCTGACTCTGCTTCGGCGCCTTCTTCAGACCCCTCATCAGCTTCTTCTGATTCTGGCTTCTCAGCTTTAGCACCTTCTTCTGATTCTTCTGATTTATCAAAAGCTGCTAAAATTGCTGCTCTAAGAGATTCCAATTCAGATTTATATGATTTAAAATCCTCATCAGACATATCTCTGACTTTAACTGCCTGGGCTTTTTTGTCAGATACGACGCCAGCTTTTTCAAGCTCAGACATTCTAAGTTCGGTAGCCTTATCTTTCTTCATTTCTTCCAATGCTGTCTCTGATTCTGAAAGTTGAATCTTTGCGCCTTCAAGTTCCTCTTTAGCCGCCTCAAGCTCAGTTTGGAGATTTCCAGCTTTTTCTTCAGACTCAGTAAGTTTAGATTCTAATTCTTCAAACTCAGTGTTCTTAGCTTCCAACGTATTGGTTAATTCCTCAATAGTTTCAGCGGAAGTATTAAGAGCATCCTCCGTTTGTCTACGAATCTCAGCTTCTTCTTTCTCGGAAAAAATCTCAGCCACAACAGCTTTAACATCTTTCCTTAATTTTTCATCCATCTAATAATACCTCCTATATATTTTTGCTGTATTATATAGTATCTATTTTTTACTAACCAACCTGAATTGCCCATAAGGGCAGTTTCTTTCTTTTCCTCTTCCAATAACAAAAATATAATCACGATTTATTTACATCTAAAATTATGGTAAATCTTGTCTTATATTACTAGCACTCCACGTGCTGCAATAAATTCCTTCAATAACCGGATCTGAAGCACCTAACATAAACTTTACATCAACATCACCAGGTCCAGCAGATGCTACCGTAAGTGTGATGGTATTAGCTACAGTGTCTTTAGTAATATAACATGCTCCAGCATCATAACACGGAGTTGCCGTAACATTAGCGTATGAAGCTAAATCCATACCATGAAATTTAACACCGCTGGTAAGAACAAGTTCTGTTGTACCAGATGCAATTGTAAATGTTTGTCCCCAAACAAATGGGTGTGCGTGGTTATTACCCATATTTCTCCAGATAACCTTAAGATTATCATCACCATTAATTCTGGTTAGTTTGGGGGTACTTCTCAATAACCCTTGTTGTGCTTGTCCTAATTGTGGCATATCTTAATCCTCCCTTTACGATTATTATTTTTACTGACTCGCAGTAATCAGCTGTTAAATCAATTTTTTTAATCTAGCTAATAACTCTTTTCTTCTATCTTTGGCAGACATCTCTTTCATATAGTTTTCTACGCAACTAGTAGCGACACTCTGGATCTGGTTGCGTAAGCAATCAGGGTCCGTAGTGTCTCTGGTGAAAGCGGTGCAGCCACGCTCGTATAAAGCACACCAATCCGTATGAACCACTTTACTTGATTCATCTTTAAACGTATTATCATAAACTTCTTTTTTGTAACTAACGCAAATACCAACTGTGTCATTGTACACCAATTCGCTTTTTTCTAAACTTAAGGGTTCTGTACTATTAGAGGTTACATTATTATCTTCCCCATCTAATAAGTCATAATTGAGTATAATTGGTTTAGCATTGACATCAGTCTTCTTACCTTTGTCCGAAGCTGTCTCTAAAACAATAGAGGGTGGGTTAGCAGGGTGTTTGACAAAACCACAACCAGAAAAACTGATACCACGCAATACTCTATCTATTTTTCCAGCTGCAATTTCAGCTTTATTTTTTATTACTTTGGCAAGTTTACCAAAAATAGTATCACCGGTTTCAAGCCCCAAAGCTTCCGCTTCTTTACGACTTAATATTAAATCACCGACTTTAACATCATAATCACCAAAATAAGTTTCCATACTAACACTCCATTCACCTTCGGCAACTTCCTTGGCTAAATCCGGAAATCGATTCTTATATACAATACCTGCAATAACAACATGCACGTCTTTTTCATCCAAGCTAGCACTTTCCATTGATGCTAGCTCTTCGATTTCCAATTTATTGCCATCCTTGTCCATAAAAGCACGGTCATAGATGTGTCCAACTATTTCCGATTCTTTATGCTCGATATCCATTGCCTTATTAATTATAGTGTGCTCAGCTTTTACCAGCTCTGATGGAAGAAAATACGCATGATTTAAATTAGCGCCCGAAGAAACAAATACTGCAGAAAAATATTGTAAATCAATTTGTTTTTCACCCTCTTTAGGTAGCGCTATTACAGAAGCCGCTTCTTTTTTACGGGCATCTGTCTCCTCATGCAATTGAATATCCGCTTCTAAATATAATTTTTCCACAACAAATCCTCCTTATAAACTACTATGACTTCTTTCTTCTATCTGCGCCCAACTTGAGCCTGTTTTTACGTCTTGCCATAATTTCCCCCTTTTAATATATGTGGTTAGTTTATTTATCTTTCTTTATCCTAACCATATTCAATGTGTGTTGAAAATTAGCAAATTCTTCATCCGACATCCCACTAACATAATCCCCTATAGTAACTTTTGAAGATTGTGTTTTCTTTGGGGCTGTTTTCTTTGGTGTGACTGTTGTATCCTTTTGTTTTTTCTTGGCAGGTTGTCCAGTAGGTCGTCCTTGAGAAGGTGTGCCTTTTGGTGTTCCCTGTTTGGGTTGGACAGTGCTCGGACTGCTACCACCAGGACCTGTTAAACCGGTGCTTTTCGCTTGCTGCCAAGGAGAACCAATAATACCAAAAGTACCATCTTCCACCAAAGGAAATTCCTCTTTCATATTCATAAGCTCGTTAGGATAATCAAATCCAAGAGCTTCATGAGCGGTTCTATAACTCAACATTCTACGATCAACTAATTGTGATATTGTATTCATGTAAAGTATAAGATCCTGTAATACACTTTCATCCCATCTAACTTTAGGAAAACGATCAAATCCCATAGCCTCAGCTATTTGTTGATATTCTCGATATATCCATCTAGTAACTTGGTTTCTTGCATAGTTTATTTCTTCCATCAATCCTTTTGTTACTAATCCCGCTTCCGCCGAATTCAAATCAGATATACCATCAATCAAAGCTCTTGTTACGGCTAAACCACCAGTCATATCATCATTAACTTGTTCATATTTTGCTTTCCCCAAAATAGCTTCAATTTCTGGAGAAACTATTTTTTCAACATGTAAAGTATGATTCCAAACCACGTCAAATGATTTACTTGGTGTATTAAATAAAGCGGCAACAGCTTCTAATTCTCCTTGTGTTGTAACTGGATACTCATCTGATCCTATAGTTATCTTGAGAATATAATTAGAAATACCATCTAACGTACTCAAATCTGCATTTTTTAATGCTTTTTTGTACTCAATGGTATCAAAAACACGTGTTGTTCTAGGTTTTGCATATCTTTCATAAGGTTGTTTTCTATATGTTATAGTTCCAACCAACCTAGGATCTAATTTATAATCCCCACCTTTTTCAGCAGCAGCTTTTAAATCTGACGGCAAAGCTTTTATTAAAGCTTTTTCATCTTCAGTTAAATCAGCTGGTTTCTTGGCTAACATTTGCGTCAATTCAGGCGGAACCCTCATAGAAATTGACACTTTATCAAATAATAAGTTTCCAGTAACTATAACTAACTGGGGGTTAAGAACTGTATACGCTACAGGTAAATGCCCTTTAGACCATATGTTTTTCTTTGCTGCGTCTTCTTGAGCAGCAGCTACTTCTACAACAGCTCCTTCTTTTCCAGTAGTTTTCTTAGTCTTTGTAGTTTTTAATTTTTTTCCTGGCACTGGTGATAAATATGAAACTCTCGGTTCATATGCAGCTAAAACTTTATATGTAGTAACATGTCCAGTTTTAAAAAATTCGAGAAAAACCCATTCTAATATCTCATCCATCCGCACATCAAAACTCCAAGCATCATAAAACTGTTTTATGTTTTCATCATCGATATCATTCTCAAAACCTTTAAATGCTAAACCCGTTAAAAGATTTATCACCGTACCCACTATGGGCTCTGTGTAATAATATCTATCCGCTCTTTTAAACAAACTCTGGGCTGAATCTTCATATGGATCTTTCTGAGCTAAATCTAAATAACCCCTATCCAAAGGATCTCTTGTAATAGTTGCAGCTTTTTCACGAAATCCTTTTGGTATAACAGCACCCCCATTCTCAAGGAATGCTAAAGCTTTCTTTGTAGGCTGTAAATAAAAAGCTGCCTGTCCCGTATTGACATTGGTTTCAACTTTTTGAATACCGACGTCAGGGAACTGTTCTTGTAATTGTGCTGTTATTTTTTTAAATTTTTCTTCCATCAAATAACCCCTTACCTGTAATTAGTTTTTAATCCCGAAATAGTGGTGTCTACTGCAGTCACATATGTTGGGTCCTTTCTACCTATAAAATCTTCCACCTCTGGCGGGTCAACCCCTGACCAAGTTGTGGTGTATGGATTAGTTCTATATTTTGATTTATCGTCTAAATAACTTTCTGCCATCAATATTCTCCTTTAAAATGGAATTGAGAAACTCAAACCAAACGAGGTATTTCCACCTTGCCACCCAACCATCGGCCCAACAAAAGCATTTTCAATCAATGGGACCGCTTTTCCAAAATTCCATTGTACAGGTGAAAAGCTAAAAGCTGCCTCATTACTTCCATCCACATTGGCTGCTCCAATACCCAAAGTTAAGAATCTCCAATCCATATCAACATCAGTTCGTCCATAAGATGAGATACTAAGATCAAGAGCTGGAGCATAAAAATCATTTGTAAAAATACCACTTAAACCTATTCTTGGATTCCAAAGGCTCCAACTTTTAGTTTTTGACTCTGTCTTTGCCCAATCCAACCTAGTCACTTTCATTGGATACTTATTACCCTTGGTTTCTGCCATTTGATTATTTTCTACATTAAGTTCGGCGTATCTATTAAAAGTACCGTTTTTATCTTCGGTCTCAATTACGTCTACATTGAATTCTAATGGGTAAGTACCTGTCTTCCATAATTTATTTGGATCAGGTTGATTTGGATGAAACATCGCCCATGCTACTGGAAATTCAGTACCATCTGACGCTTTCTTATAAATCTTTATAAAATGATGATCGGTAACTTTGCCCTTTAGATAAACATGGGCTGAAGCTTGCTGTAATTCAACAGTCTGATCAAGTTTACCTTGTATAATACCAATCTCATCTATTTTTTCTTTGTTGTCTTTGGCATACTTTAAAATTAAACTGTCTTTCTTTTTTAACTCTGCTTCTAATTCTTTTACTTTCTGATCATTTGCTTGTAATTTAATTAGTAAAGCATTATCTGCTATTTGTATTATCTGCGGTGGTTGTGGTGGTGTGGGTTTAAATATATTCATTAAATCACCCCACTTAATAAACACAAATATTACAAAAATTATCAATACCGCTGTTTTGGCAATACCAAATATATCCCACTTATATTTTGATTCCATAACTTATCCCTACCTATCTGTATCTAAAGTTTTAGACCCTTTATTAAAATCCTTAGCTTCCCTATCCATTAAGCTTTCAACATCACCATCTTCATTCAATTGGGTTCGTGCAATTATTCTAGTTATAGCTAAAGTTATAAAACCACCGCCCAAAAATGCAAATCCAATTGTAGGGGAAATCCAAGGCTCCTTACCTCCAGCCGGAAAGTGAAACATACCCCAAATAGTAGGTATGTACAGAAATGTTAACCATTGATATTTTACAGATGCAAAATTTCTAAATATCTTTTGAAACCATAAATCCCAAAATGTTTTATTAAAAAATGAAATTTGTTCACTCATAACTAATTCCCCCTAAATAAAAACAGTTCTATAAACAATGAGGTTACATTATTATTTGATTCTTTTTTGTAAAACAGCTTTACTTAAATCTTTACCAGAATGCTGCATAGTCTTAGTTGGTAGTGGTGTGGCTTTATTTGAAACGTTATGTTCTTGCCAACTACTGTTCTTTGATCGCTGTCGAACCATCCCACCGTGTGTAAATAATATAGGTAAACCATCTTCCTCTAATTCCCTTTCGATTATCCTGGCTCCATACGCAGCTAATATCATAGCCGAATAAAGGTCTTTGTTTTGTCCCTTTTTAGGAGTGTCAAAATGTAAAAGACCGCTTGGTGTTTGTGTAACTATAATACTAAGCATTTGTGATTTCAACATATTTATCTTTGAAAAACTAACCGCTGATGTATCATCTACTCCTGTGGGGGGCTCTGGGAATTTAAGTCTTTTATCTTCTAATAAAGCTAATGTAGCAAAATTAGCATCAGATATCCATGCTGGATTGAAATTAACCATTTCTAAAACATGTAATCCTTTAAGATGTCTTTTGTCTTTATCAGTCCTGTCAATAAATGGTTCGTGATCGTTGTAACCTTCCTCCAATAAATCCATTACAGCTTTTCCACCACCACCTTTGTCCATGAATATTCTTACTACATTGTAAGTATCGAAAATCCTTTGTATAGCTTCTGTGAGTCCTTGTGTGGTCTTATTTTTTAATTCCAACACATTAACCACCTTATTAATTGCTCCTAATTTTATTATTACTACACCACAACTTGCTGCTCCGCCCTGATTTGGATCTACACCTACAACATATTGGCTATCACTACGTCCTCTTAATTCTATATTAACACCACTGTCTATAGTACATTCTTCTAACAAGGATGCTTTGAAGAATCCCTCAGAATCAGATATCATTGCGGCTTCATATTCCATCATAAATTCATAAGTAGACATTGTACGTTTAGCTTCTTCAATACTGTCTTTCTCCAAAAAGCCTGTAGGCATAAACCAATAAGGTATTTGAAAAACTGAATGTTTTGCTTCTTCTCCAAACTTATCCATCATCTCCCAATGGTCTTTCATACGACGATACATATGATTAAATTTAAAAAATCCAGATGAAGTCATAACCATTTTGTTTACACTTTCTTCTTCAAAATCACCTTCTTTGGCAAGTCCTTGCTCAACCAACTTACGCTGTTGTTCTAATCTTCTAACCTTTTCCATAGGCTCCAGTGAAACGGCTGCGAATGGTCTAACAACTAAATCTAAAACCTTATCTGGAACCTGAGCTAACTCATCTATACATATTAAATAGAAACGTGACCCTCTAATCTTTGCACCGTCTGCACCAAGTGGCAAAGCTTCTATATAAGAACCAGTATGCCCACCAACAGCTTTAAATCTAAGAAAACAAGTGTCTGTGCCTCTTGTTGGTCTCTTCTCAGTTGCTTGTCTGACTATTGGGGATTTGCTGTATAATTTTTCAACTTCGGAAAAAATCATCTTGGACTGACGAAAGGTGGGTGCTATTAAACCAACTCTATAGCCTGGGTATAACAAACAATGTAAAACCGCAAGCAATCCCTGCATATATGTCTTCCCACACCCTCTTCCCATAACACTAATAACGTAATTCTTAAACCACATATCTTTAAAAACTATACGTTGGATTGGTGCTAAATCAGACCTACATAAATCAAAAGCAGCGATGCAAGGATTTTGTCTGTAAAAATCTATTAATTCTATTCCCTGATCATATAAAGCTTTTATATTTTTTACATTTTTAATAGATGCCATTAAAAAATTGAGTCCCCCTCATCGAGTTTGACATCTAAATCATATCTATTTCCTTCAAACTTGTTGTATTCTTCTAAAGCCTCTTTCTCTTCTGCCATCTGTAAACTTACTTTTTCTTTAAGATTTTTCTTCTTACTTTCTTCAAAAGCTACAGCTAGATCAACTATTGAAAATCCTTTATGTTCATGGGGATTTATCCTATCTTTTCTGCGAGATGAAAGATTTTCCTTTATCTTTTCATTCTGCTTTCTCATTTTTTCAATCGCATTAGAAATATCAAGCTGACGGTCTGGATCGTCTTTTGTGGTTTTAAGAAGGCGAATTTCTAGCACACGATTCATAGCCAAGCTCATAATATCATCGATATCACTGGCTGTTAAATCATCGGCTTCAAAATCTTTTAGATAAACATCCACCAAAGCTTCATAAATAATTTTCTCTTCGGGGACGAATATATCATCTATAGGTATGACCCCTTTAAGCAATTCTTTTGCTGTTGGGGGGTTCTTAGGTCTCCCACCTGCTGCCATTTACACCTCCAAGTGTTATAAATTGTCATAAACTTCTTCGGGATTTAAACCACGTAACTTACAAAACTCCTTAAATAATACAATTACCTCAGGAGTTACCTCATGTCCAAAAAATTCTATATAATGTCCACAAGTTAGTT
>Ga0307376_10005412_pt1 | contig 11486 bp, 12 predicted proteins | sample TR2MG_FD_202536 | JGI IMG/M metagenome (GOLD analysis project Ga0307376, IMG submission 202536) | Soil microbial communities from Risofladan, Vaasa, Finland - TR-2 | ecosystem: Environmental > Terrestrial > Soil > Coastal area > Acid sulfate soil | place: Finland: Risofladan, Vaasa | collected... | reverse complement strand
AATTCAGTCCAATATATATCGAACCATTTCTAAGGTTGTTGTAAGAACTCCCACCATCTATTTCGACATTTCCGCCTTGTGAATTTGCCGTCCACGCAGCTCCTTCACCTCCACGAATAATCACCCCCCCACCACCTCCAATTGTGTAATCTACAACTGTATTCCCACCAACCAAATAAGCCGCCCCACCAGCCCCACCAATTCCATATCCACCACTAAGTGATAAGCTACCAGCTCCTCCAGCATAAGAAGAATTTTGCCCACCAATGTTAAAAGTACCAGGGACATCCGTACCAGAATTTGGTCGTGTAATAATTGTCCATGAATATCCATAAGACATTCCATTTGTAAGTGTAAGATAACTTGAAGGATCAACTCCTAATGTAAGTGAATTAAGAACAAAGTGTATTGAACTATCACCATCCCACGATAATTTTGAAGAGATACTTGCATCGCCATTCCCATCCGTAAATAAGAATCTATTCGCGGCTCCAGGAACCTCATCAACATATAAATCATCAAGTGCTCCAGCCTGTAATTCAGTTTTTGTGTAATAATTTGCAGGATCTAAGGTGCCACCACCTCCACCTCCACCTCCGGAACCATACACATAATAAGTACCACTAGGCAGTGTGTAATAATTTGGATCTACAAATCTACTATAAATTGATATATCTACTGTTGCCATAATAATTTTATTGTTAATTTAATAACACTAGTGTTTTTGGAATAACACTAATTCATATTCTAGTTTTTTAATCATAATTCACAATCATAACATCATCACTATATTCCCTCCATTCGCAGTTTGAATAAGTATCTTGTCCAGGGAAGTACGAATATCCAGTTAACACATATTGTCTCACACTTGGATCAGTATTGTCTTGCCACAAACTAAAAGGTTTTAAGGGTTTGTTGTATTTTAAGTCGCTTTTTATTCTTTGCCTGTTTTTATTGAATAATTGAAGTTTGTTGTACAATATCCATTCACTAATTTTGTAATATCCAAGTGCATCTTTATCAGTCCAAACTGTTGTCCTGTCCTCAAATCCAGAACCTGTGAATATTCCACTCCTGTAATTTAAGTTTTGGATATCCACCAAATTTATTGTTTGCTCTTTTTTCTCTAACGTTTTTGTGTTAATAACACCACCAATTGTGTTGTCTTGTGCAGAACCAGCAGAAGTCACAATCACATCACCATAATAGGCGAATATCGGATACGCAGCATAAGATCGATAATCAGTCTCATCTATTTGTTTTATGTCCTCATTATGAATATTTAATATCATCTCAAAGTCACCATCACCTAATGTCCATCCACTCACATCACCAATTGGAACTGTGAATTTAACCTCACCTACACCAGTGTATTCATCTATGTCATCACCTAATAATTCCACCCATGAACTTGCATCAGTTGCATTCGTCACATATTCCCAATAATCACCCTCATTGTCATAACGAATATATCTATTGCCTGTTGGAATTCTAAGGTGAAACCTACATCTATAATCCCAAGCTTGTGCTCCACCATTCATTGCGATCGGTGCGAATTTCCATTTAATTTCTAATGAATCAGTCTCACTCTCTATTGTGAAGTCGAATCTCGTACTTAGGCTTGCTAAATCCTTGTCATTGTATTGATACACCCCACCACTCCAATATTGCGGTGCTCCATATCGATAAATCGCATTTGATATTGTTTGCCATGTCATACCAGGATAAACCGTACTTTGTCCATTAATAATCGGTCCACTTGCCTCATAAGAGAATCCAATTGAAGGGTTAAGAATACCCCATTTGTACCCAGGGAATTGCCATCCATCCGGCGGTCCATCATCAACATAATAACAAGTCCAAGTCCTTTTTGCGGGATAAGTCACACTTGTTGTTAATCCATTTGCTGTAATATCCGAGAAGTCATTTATTGTTAAGTTAAGATATTTGTTAATATCTAATTTTAATTCCAAAGTATTTAACCCAGGAATCATATCTATTTGTTGGTTGTCATTTGTGAATTGATACTCACTCATAGGTCCACTAATAGGCAGTACATATATTGAAGTATCAACTTTTGTTTGTGTACCAGCATCACTATATCCATAAGAACCATCAGCAGCATATCCTACATAATTTCTTGAACCATCACTTGTCCAAACATCACCATATCTTTCTATGTACCAATTTCCATCCCACCAATACAAATAAGAATCATAACTTTTAAGAATTTTATCTATAATTTTATCTCCACCATCCCTTGTCCAATTGTCTTTCCAGAAGTTTTCAGTATCTATTGCAGTAATATTCATACATGTTTTTGTACTTGATAATGTACCTCCAGAAGGATCTAATGTATTGTTAACAAAGATACTTGCATCTTTTCCAGTTAATTGTAAACATTCATCTATGATATTTATTGGTGTTTGTTTTGTAATCGTATCTATCATATCAGGGTGCGTATCTTTTAACTTTGTAATGTAATTGCTCGCAGTAATATTGAAGATACTCATGTTAACATACCTTTGTGATACAACCTCACTATTGATAAATCCCTCAAATAATCTAACCGGTGTACCACTATAACTTGCATCTATAACAAGTTTGAATTCCCTTTCTTCCAATGTCATAAGATCACTCAAATCATACCATCCAGTTGCAGTACTTGTATCATTGATAATTTGTAATGAACAACTTTGAAGAACTATTGTATCCCACCAATCCTTTAATCTTGCATCTAATTTCACTCCCTTTCCAGCCAATTTTATTTCAGTCTCTCCACCGGCCCACCCATCCTTTTGTAATTTTAACTCATAGGTGTTGTTGCCTTGGTCAGAATCGAAGTACGCTACATATTTTGTCGAATAACTCATTGTTAACCAATATTTTGTAATATTTCTTGTAATTGAACTCCAGCATACAAATCACCACCCTCTAATCTAAAAGTTAACGGTGCTGTTTGTTTTAATGTTAATTTTGCTCCACCTGTATTCATTTTATTTGCAGGAACAATGTATTCAGGTCCTTTTTCTCCAATAAGTGCTAATGTTGGTTTGTCCACATATCCACCATCACCAAACGCAGGCATTTGTGTCATTAAGGCTAATATTCCAGCGATACCAATTGCAGCTAACGCCAAACCTAATATTGGTCCACCTTGCTTCACACCTCCATCTATTGCAGCCATAATCGCTGTCGCTAAAAGTGCCCAAATAATTTGTTGTGCTCCTTTCAGAATTGTCACAACAACCTCTTTGAATCCTTTCTTTTGTCCAGCGAATAACGCGCCAAACGCATCAGCTAATTGGAATACCGCAGTGATAAGTGTATTTTTAATAATTTCTCCCAAATTCACCGTCTCGATACCAATACCAGTGAACGTCTCTCCAGCTTGTGTTTTTATCAAATCAAATGTCGATAACCATCCTCTTGCCCAGGCCTCAGTATCACTAATAGGTTGTACCTCAGCGAACACCGGCTCAGCATCTAATTGGTCTTTAATATCTTGCTCCAATTGTGCTGTGAAGTCATCCATACTCGCAGTAATCGCTAAATCGGCTTTTATCGCTTCCTGTTTGTACAAATTGTCCAGGATCTTTTGTTGTGCCTCAGCCTCTCTTTCTACCTCCTCAGTAATTGTTGCTTGTGTGTTAACGATGAATCTATTTTGTTTTGCCTTTTCCGCTAATGTCTCATCTAATTTTGCTTGTAATCTTGCCTCCTCATCTAAATCTTCTCTACCACTTTGTCCTAACGCATTTATTTCCTTTTTTATCTCATATTCTAATTGCTCTAATTCTATTCTTCTACTGTAATACTCATTTTGTACTTTTTGTAAATCATTTATTGCCTTTTGCCTGTCCTCATTGCTAAGTAATCTATTTCCAGCCTCAACACGTAAATCAGCGATCTCCCTTTGTAATTGTGCTCCTTTTGTAATGAACTCATTTTGTTTTTTCCATAACAAATTTTCTTTATCAGATATTGCAGTACTTTCACCAATTGTTTTATTGAATCTTTCAGCAGCTTTTCCAGCTCCATCTATTGCTACTCCAATAACATCACCAGCGATCGATAAATCAAGTGCAGTTTTTCCTACATCGATAAGGTTGTCTTTCATCGCTTTGAAGTATTGCTCAGCCTCTCCACGTAATTCTTTTTTGAAGATACTTGCTACCGCGATACCTACTCCTTTTGCTCCATTTGCGATCGCTTGCCATCCAAACTTGAATAAATCAACTAACAAATTGAATTTATCTACAACATACCCTTTAATCGCTTCCCACAACTTTATCACGGCCTCTTTCGGGTTGGTGAACGCATCATATATTGCCTTTCCTACCGCGATCATAACATCTTGAAGTACTGTCATGATACCTCTAAGAACACCCATAATTTTTGCTAACGCATCGGCTCCCTCAGTTGTACCTTTGAAGTACGACATTAACGCTTTAATTGCCAAGGCTATAACACCAATAATGATACCAATAGGTCCTAAACTTGCGTTAAGTCCTTTTGCAGCTACACCCATAACGCTAAACGCTTGTGCGGCAGAAGAACCACCGGCTCCTACGGCAGTTAATGAAGTACCTACGCTACCAAACGCAGTACTTGCTGTTGCGCCAAATCCCTTTGTCGCAGCTCCCATTTTCTTGGAATCACCAGATATTTTCTTTGAAGTTGCAGCCGTTTTCGCAGCCACTTGGTCGGTCACTTTATTGAATTCAGCGCTTTCCGCTTTTATCAACAATGTTAAGTCAGCTTGTGTGAAGGCCATATTGAATTTTTATTTTAAGTCCATATATTCTATTTATTCCAATAAAAAAAGGGCCACTTTTTTAATGAACCCTTTTTAACTAATGTACTATGAAACCTACGTTGTGTTAATTGAATAACACTATTTTTTGCTTGTTAATCGTAAGAATTTTGCTTGTGCTTCTTCTTTTGTCATTTTTTCTTCTTCTTTAACCGCTTCTTTTTCTATTGAATCATAAGGAAGGGGCCAATACTTTGTGCAGAATTTTCCATAAGTTAATCCTTTTGGTGCAGAATTCATAAAAGTATTTAATCGAAACATTCGCTCTATCTTTATGAAATCTAATTCTTTATCTTTGTAATATCTTTTAAGGGCTTCATAATAGGTTGCAGGGGTCATGAACCAGAAGTCATCACTTGATAATCCTAAGATACCGACGGCTTCGGCTTCAACTTGGAACCAGTTTGTTTGCCTGTTAATTTTTTTTTATCAGCTAATTCTTTTGCTTGAATCTCTTGTCCTTTTTTAACTAATTCCTCAACGGAAACATCAGCGATCGTTGCTAATGAATTCACAACCAATCCAAAGTACTCAGGCCACTTTTCATCTAACATCCACAAACAATCCTCCATTGATATTGCAGGCTTCTCATCTACAAAGAATTCTTTTTTAAGTTTGCGGTGTGCAGTTTTAATTGCGAACCATAAGAAACGGGCGTGTTTTTCCATATCCTCTCCGATATCTTGGAATAACTCACCCGTATTGTTTTCGTAATCTTTTATTGTTAAGTGTCCTACAAGAACCGGCCACTCTTTGCCCTCATAACTAATGTAATCTACCATGATATTGTTTTTATATTTATATCACGCTAAATACTAAAAGTTTTCTTAGGCAGTTGTTTGAATCGATAACGCTCCTAACCCTTTGAAACTTGCTGTCCAGCTTGCAGGTGCCTCACCAGCAGCGATCGTCCAATCTAAACTCTCGATAACCGCAGTACCTTGTAAGTACTTTTGTCCAGTCGAAACGTCAGCATGGTCAGGGAAGAAAGTTAATGTCACCTGTGTTTTTGCTGTGTAAATCGAGAATAAATCGGTGTAAGTTAACTGTCCAGCAGAAACATCTTGTGTTAACACTTGGTCACTCTCTAAACTTGCTGTCCAGGCATCAGCTCCCAAAGTTGTGTAAGTACTGTCGGAACCTAAATATTGTTGGTCGGAACTTGCTCTTGAATTGCTAAATCCGAAACTTTTTGCGCATAGAACTATTGAACTATCAACTGTCACATACCCCATGTAATATTGCATCAAATCACTTTTAACTGTTGTTGCCATAATAATATTTTAATTTTAATTTTGCGTTTTTTTATATATTCTAATTCACGTACACCACCCTCAAAGTTAAGATACCTACACTCAACTCTTTTTCTTCATAGAAACCATAATCTTTGCTTGAAAGATAACTTGCTCTAATGTTTTTGTATTTTTGTGTTTGTACAAGCTTCTCAGAAACCCAGTCGATCACTCTAGGAACATCGTTTGGATCGGATAATAGGATATCTATAACAACAACATAAGTGCTCCTTGCGGCTTGCTGTGAACCCGCATAATACGTTTGCTCAACATCTTGTATTGTCCATCGAAACCATGGATCATCTCTATCTATCTCATTTGGAAGTGCTCCATACAATATATTGTTGCCGAAATAGGCTAATATTGAAGGGTCACTAATTATGAAATCTCTATAATCATCTACGAAATTTGCCATCATCCACCTAATTTTGTTAATTTTCTTTGTGCGCTTTTCATACGCTTTTGTATTGTTTTAATAATCTCATTCCCAAATTCATCATTGAACTCTTTGATAATTGCAGGAACTTGTCTCTCTATGAAAGGTTGTACTCTATTGCGTCCTACTATTTGTCCACGATACGCTCCAGCCTTTGTGTATCTCTCTTTTGTACCTAAGTCATTCCACCTAACCCATTTTGCAGAAGTACTAAATCCAGCAGATACCGCAGTTTTATCTCCTTTAACACTTGTGATGATAACACGGCTCTTTTGTCTTGGTGAATAAGGGAGAGAACTTTTCATACCATCAACAATGTACTTTTTCGCTACTTTTCTATTGAACGCTTTAAGTACCGAATCACTTGTCTTCTTAGGAAGATCATTCATTGCTTGAACTAATTCCTTGAATCCTACTAAATCAAATTGAACATTGCTCGGCATAATTTAATCCTTTTCGTACCACTTTATTGCAGTTAATTTTAAGTATTGTTTTTGTCCAATATTTTGCTCACCCTCTTCTTGCATATGTTGTATCACATATTTTTGTCGGTTGTACACAACTCTACAATCCATATCTATTGCGTCATCATAATAAACTATAATATCTACTCTATCAAATGTTGTAAGTCCTTGCGGATCTTTTTGTGTACCACCAGATCTAACAATAATTTTCGCATTCGCATTTTTAACGAAATTCCATTGCTTGTTTTGTCCATAACCAACCGAAGAAGTATTTTGATACTTTTGAATAACAACCTCTTTATCTAACACATAACCAACCATTTATGATATTTTATTTTTGTTAAGTAATTGTTAAGGAATCCTTGTACTCATTGCAGTCATTAATAACTTTTCGAAAGTTTGTGTATCTTGTAATGATAACGTACTTTTTGAACCTCTATGAACTAAGAAATAATCAAATATCCTCATCATAATTGCCAACTTGAAATTTTCAGGGCAGTTTTCTTTTTCGAAACCAGTTTGAAATTGAACAACTAACGGATCACTAGAAATACTTGAACTAAACTCAAACAGAACATAATTTTCATAAGGGAAAGTGTAAGATGGTGTCACTAATGTACTTGTGTCAGTCACTATTTGTGTTAACTCATAAAAGTGTCCTTCAGGAATCTCTACATCATCATCAGAGAAATCATAAAAAGTGTAAGTGTTGTTTGTAAGGCATATATCTTTTTGGATGAAATCCTCAGCCTCTTTTGTCACGGCTCTAATCAACATTGCCAAGTAATCTTCTTGTGCAGCTAAATCATTAACTCCATAACCCATGTGTGTCTTTGCCTCACGAACAGTAATAGGATAATCATCTACAACTTTTGTCTTTGTTAATGTAATCGTATTGTAAGCCTTCATATTGAAATTTTATTTTAAGAATAAAAGGGGAAGAGAACATCCTCCCTCCCCCTTTTCGTCATCATTATGAAATAATTTTTAAGCGATACCAGCGCTTGCATCGTCACACCATTGGAACGAACGATAATTTTGAATTGCAGCATCAGCATAACTCATAACAGCTACCTCAGTTTTCCCGTACTCTTTATATTTAAATACGTCCAAAATCACCTCAGGTGCTCCCCAGATCCCAATAACAGCAGAACTCCAGTCACCGAATACAATGTTGTTTGCATTTGCAGCAGCAGTTGCATAAGCAGCCTCACCAGCTACAACACCCATATCCCAAGCGAACTTGATACTTGCGGAACTTGCGTTAAGTTGCTCTAAATAAGCTCTAACAGCAGTTGTTGTCACATAAGCAGTGTTGCCTAAGTTGTAATCTATTGCCTTTAAGTTAACCATGTCTCCATAAGTTAATCCAGCCACAGTTGTTGCTACGCTTGCATCTATTGCATCAACAGCGAAACTATCAAATAACTCAGCTAATATTTTTCTCTCATTTGCAGCAGCCATATCAGTAAGAATCTTTGATACAACATCAGGAGAAGAAGTAAGTAAGAATTGTTTGGAGAACGCTTGTGTCGAACCGAAAGTTTTTGCCTTCATCTCGATAACAGCAGGGCTTGCTCCAGCAGAACCAACAGCAGCATTTTCAGCTACAACACTTGAATCTATTTGTGCCATATTCGGCAGCTCAACAGTACCAGTTAATCCAGTAAGGATATTCACACCAAGTGCTCTTGCGAAATCTAATCCTTGTGTGTTAACAACACTCATAGGTTGTATTGCCTTTTGGATAATACCAGCCTCAGTTGTCGTTAACAAAGGATCAGCTCTAAGTAAGAAACCACCATTTGGTCCCATATATTCAGCAGGTGCAGTACCAACTTTAACATACTCTCTCCAAGCGGTTGCTTGATCATGTACTAATTCTCTTTTTTCACCATCGTCATCATTCCTAAGAGAATTGCTTGCGAGAATTGTGTTAATCTTTTCTTGCTCTTCTAATCTCTCAAGCGTACGCTCGTTTTTTGAAATCTCATCCTTGTATCCATCATACTTTGCTTGCTCAGCCTCAGTGAAATCTCTTTTTTCTTCAAGTGCAGCAGTGTTAAGATCTCTCATTAACTCTCTCAAAGAAGTGTTTTGTGTTTTTAATTCGTTAATTTTTTTCATTTTTATATTTTTATTTTATGTTTTCTATCTCGTTGTTGCGAAGTTTGTACAGGGCCTCGAAGTTAATTTTTTCATTTTCTTCTTCTTGCTCTTCCTCATAATTTGGAAGATCTCTTGCCTCAACAGAAGTCTCAGAATAAGCTCCATTGGTCACAACAGAAACATCATACAATCTTTTAACATTTTGTACGATACGTAAGGGAACGTCATCTTCAGTTGTGTCCCATCTAAACCCATCAGAATCTACTACGAAAGCGAAAGAATTTTCGAAGAAAGTCTCATTTTTAACTAATTCCCAAGTGTCATTCGCATAACTAACGTTTGGAATTTGTGCTCTAAAAAATAATCCTTTGTCGTCTTCTTTTAATGTAAGTGAACCATTGGTCGTCCTTGCCATAACTAAATCCCTACTGTGGTTGAAGGTTAAGTATACATCTAAGCCTTTGGAATCCAATACATTGCGGAAAGCTCCAGGGGATAATTCTTCATAGAACATCTCTCTATTTTCCATTAATAATTTGGATCTTGAATTGAATACGGCAGCGTAGCCCTCGATGAATCTTTTTCCATCTTCTTCTACCGCTCTATATCTAACGTCATCACTAAGTGCGAGAACGCGTTTTTCTATTTTATCAGTCATTTGTAATGATAATTTTTTTATATATTTAAGGTGTCACACCAGGTGAAACTCTATCTTGAATGTACACAAAGTTGCTCGGCATCCAGTTTTTATCTCCGTTTTCTATTGGTGAAAGTCCTTCACTAATTCTTGCCTCATTAACAGATAATGTACCGCCTTTTATTTGCTTGTCATAAATATCGATACGTGTTTTAAGATCTAATGAAAGAAGTGCATCTATATCAAACCTAATTTTTAATCCAGTTTTCCTCTCTTCTAATGATAAAAGTTTGAAATTTAATTCATCTTCATACATTTTAAGTGTGCTACCGAACTCATCATTAAGGAAAGAACGTTGCATCTCTTGTACACTATTGAATTTTGTACTCTCTAGGATATTTAACATGTGTGCAGGAACTCTAAACGCAGCTCCAATTTGCTCAGTCGAGAATTTTATTGTGCTAATGAACTCAGCATCTCTATTCGACATTTGTAAGTCGATCAACTCAGCTCCTTTTGGAAGTGATACTAATTTTTCAGCGTTTGATGAACCACCAAACTCCATCTCAAATTGTCTTCTTGCCTCCGTTTGCGCCATCTCACCAGGAACCATGATCGGATATTTGATCGCCTTTGAACTTTTAAGTCCTCTTTTGTAAGAATTTTCTAAGGTTGTCCATCCGTGCCAATTCACATTGTACATTTTATCAAGTGCTTGTATTGGAGAAATTCCAGTCACACCATCCTTTGTCACATTTGTGAAGTGTAATATATTTGCAGAATTATGTACATCCACACTTTTTCTATTGTCCGCTTGCGCAGCATTCTTTGTTTTGAAGAAATAATAATACAGTTGTCCTCTAACTAATTTGTACTCAACAAATAAGGCAGAAGAAATAGGCTCTAATGAAGTTGCTCTACCGCTACCATCTCTAACTATTTTTGCGAAAGAATTCCCTTTTAAGTTTTTAACATACTCACCAGCATTCCAGAATTTGTAATGGTTTTGCCAACTATTTGGATCATAATACAATATATCATACCTAAAGTCATCCTTCATAAGTACCTCAGTACCATCATCTTGTGTTTGTACTATGATAATTGGAATTCTTGCTAAGTAATCACTAAGAATTTTGCAGCATGTGTAAACGGTTGCTATTTGGTCAGGAAACTTTTTATTGTAATTTGCTTGTCCTACTCCGAAATCAGCTAATTGTGCTTGTATTGTATCACTAATCGGGCCTACAGTCACATTCGCTAAGGCTCGCTCTTCAGGTTTTCTACCCAATATTCTATCTATAAACGACATTCCCTTGTAATTTATTTTCTATTTTTTTATATATTCTAATATTCATAACCTCCTATTTTTTATGTTAAGATCGGATAAAAGTAATTTAAGTGTCCTCCTATTCCCATCGCTACGGCTACGGCTCCATCAACACTATCTTTTTTTCTATTTTTATCTATCTTTTTATTTTGGTTGCTATCTTTTGCAGTGATAACAACATTCGAGAAATTCCATTCTAACACATCATTTTCTTGAAATGTAATATCCTCAGTACTAATTTTATCTTCTATGAAATTTAAGGGAACATTGAAGTGCATTGCAGTTTGTCGATACGGCTCAACATAAATACTCAACTCTTTTTGAATATCCGCTATGAAATACGGTGCTCCTAAAGGATCATAAAAGAATTTTATCACATTGAAATTCATATTTAACTCTCTAACC
>Ga0307376_10005411_pt1 | contig 11487 bp, 19 predicted proteins | sample TR2MG_FD_202536 | JGI IMG/M metagenome (GOLD analysis project Ga0307376, IMG submission 202536) | Soil microbial communities from Risofladan, Vaasa, Finland - TR-2 | ecosystem: Environmental > Terrestrial > Soil > Coastal area > Acid sulfate soil | place: Finland: Risofladan, Vaasa | collected... | reverse complement strand
CAAATTATTATAAATTGTTGCTAAAGATACATTAAATTCTTCAGCCAAATCAACTGTTCTTGTACCTGATTTATATTTATCATTAATAACCTTTTTATCTTTTATATTTATCTTTCTATTGGCCATTCCTATTTTCTTTTTCGTTTCTTCTTTGCATGTTCTCCCTGTAAAGGCTATGGACATCCTCCTTCTTGTTTGAATAGACTTTTTATGACCTTTGCTCGATGTTGATATTTTTATTTTATGTTCTTCTGTTAACGGACTTCTTTTAAATCCCAAATTAGATCCTGCCGTTTTAGAACCATTAAAAGATGGTTTGATTTTATTAATAAAAAATTGTTCTCTTTTTAATAAAATATTGCGATCACATTCCTCAACAACAATAAATTTCAAATATTCACTACCATATTTATCATAAAATCTCTGCAAATGCCTATTATTATGTTTGTGTTTTTCTAAATTATGTTTATGTACACAAAATCTATTATGCAAATTAACCGCACTACCAATATATTTACGATTATCAATTGTTGACTGAATCATATAAATACCAGAAACATTATTGTATTTATTATATGTTATATCTGTTTGCATAATTTATCTTCGAGTAAAAAAAATGCTTTTGTAAATGCTGCTTCTTCGGCTTCGGTGCGAGATTTAAAATGATTACCCTTATGTCTGTCTCTTGCTAATATTGCTAATTCTCTATTTACCTCAATATATGGATAACATTCACATCCTTTACAAATATCAGCATCAAAACCGTGGCTTCTCGTTATTGTTATATATATCTCCTGTTCATCAAAGAAATCATATAATTCTCTTAAATTGCCATACATAATAACAATATCATTTACCTCAAGAAATTCCTTTTTTGTCATTCCTGCCTTTGGGTCACCCTTAAACCATTCGAAAAATAAATCAAATGCTTTAGGATATTTCTTATTTATTTCTTCCCAGTTCATTGTTTATTCCTCTTTAATTAATCCACGTTCAACTGCCATATAACCATATCCATATTTCTTTAAAATAGCATATCCTTCAGCAATCCTGTCGTGGCTAAGATGTGGATGATAATGACTAAGAATTGTGATTATCCATTCTAACGCTTCTTTGTCTTCCATCCAATCTAATTTCTCGGCAACTAAATTAAGCTGTATGGCAGCATGTTTTTGGGGTGAAATAAGTCCATCGACTAATAAACTATCTATTTGTTCTTTTACTGTCATATCTAATCCTCCTCTATATTTTCATAAAACTCAAGTGTATGCCTCATCTTGTCACCCTCAGAGGTTAATAGGTCTGAGAGTTCTTTATCTATAGCTAAAGAACCAAGATATCTCATATAACTCCACTTATTACAGTCTTTTCTGACTTCAAGAGCCTCCTGATAGAGACGGTAATCATAATCATGTAATCCTTCGGGTGAGTAATCACTTAGTTTCATTGTTTCTAATTTTACACCAAACATAAGTAAAATTATTGAGAAAAACAAATATTTCTTTAAAAACTTTATTCTTTAGGAATCTTTATTTTAAACATTTGGGCGTACAAAGCCCATTACGGGTCAAGGGGGAGGAAAGACCCGATTGGATAAATATTAGTAAATATATTAGGATAAGTAAATAATATGTATTATATTTGTACTTAATGGAGTGTTACTAATATTTTCCCACGCAAAACTAAAAGTGTCGATGCCCTTTGTATGACATCTTCCACACGGGTTATGGCTGGCGTTGACGCTTTTTTTCATGACCCCCACGTTGTCAGGGTTAGACATAGCGTGGATTTTTTTTATCGCTACCAGATTTAATTTTGTGTTCTGCCTTTGATTTTGACTTGATAAAATCAGCCACGGAAGGGCCATGTTAAAACTCCCTATGTTATAAAAGAAAAGAGAGCCTTCGGTTGCCTCTTTATAAGGGTAAACAACTGAAGCCCCCTCCAACTCTCTTAAATTTTTTTTATATATGTTGTTTACCCTGTTCATTTCAGCCGCAAAGATATAAAAAAATATTTTAATAATCCAAATTGTTGATAATTTTATTTATCTTTGTATGGAACTTAAAATAATTAATACGAAAGAAGAAATATTAAAATTAAGAAAAAAGGGGAAGAGTTATAATGATATAGCTCAAAAACTAGGTTGCTCAAAGGGAACCATATCTTATCATTGTGGTGATGGGCAAAAAGAAAAAACTAGGAATCGCCACCGAAAGTCAAGAAATACACCAGGTGGAGCTGTGCGTCAAAAACTAAGCAGGTATTTAAAAAGGAAGGTGTATGACTATAAAAGAGGTGGTCATAATAATAGGGGGTCTGTTATTAATGGCTATGTTGGCAAAGAACGGTTTATAAATAAGATTATTAATAATCCTGTTTGCTATATAACTGGTGATATTATAGACTTAACAAAACCATCTACTTATAATTTGGATCATAAAATACCTTTATCCAGAGGAGGCAGACATAGTTTAAATAATTTTGGATTAACAACAAAAAGGGCCAATATGTCCAAATACGACATGACCATTGAAGAACTTATCGAGTTTTGTATTAAAACTCTTGAATATAGAGGATATAAAATAATGCGGGATGGTGGTAGTGGTAACCCGGCGGGCTCATAACCCGCAGTCGCAGGCTCGTTTCCTGCTCCCGCTACCAAATAATTAATATTCATCTACTTATTAGGTGATATCCCACGGGTTACGTTCCGTGGGTTTTTTATACCTTTGCAATAAAAATAACAATATGGCTTTTTACAGGAGTATAAAAGATTCTACCATACAGGTGGAGGCCGTCAGGTATGATGCCACCAAAATAGCACTAATAAACATAAGGGCATTGATAAGCGTAGCAGGAGAGACCAACTTGGCTATTGTAAAGAAGGGGAGACTGTATATTAAGACGAGGGAGGGGTCTTTTGTTGTCTCTAAGGGCTTTTATGTTGTCAAAGACTCTTATGGTGATATATTTGTTTCAAGTCCTCTCGATTTTACGAGTGTGTATGAGGCCGGGACGGCAGTTGCCAGTACTGGCGCCGAAAGCACAGGGATGGGGGCGACTATTATTAATGTTATTGGCGGTAGTGAGCAGATTTCAGGAACACTATATGTCGATTATATTTACGAATATACTACAGATCATGGTGTTATAATAGAGGGTGTTGAGGTAATGGACGACCATGTTCACGCCCCTGGCGAGGTACTTGCTTATTATTCAACTGGTGCTACTGGCGGTGAAGATGAGGAGTTTACATCCCCACTTACAACTAAAGGTGATTTGTTAACCTATACAACAGACGATGTAAGATTTCCCGTGGGGACAGACGGGCAGGTGTTGTCTGCTGATTCCGGAGAGGCAACAGGACTGAAGTGGATAGATGATGTTTCACCCCTAACTACCAAAGGAGATGTTTTCACTTATGATACTGAGAATACAAGGATAGCCGTAGGTACTGATGGTCAGGTTTTGTCGGCTAATTCAGCCACGGGAACAGGATTGGCGTGGATTGATTTACCGTCAACTGTGAGCGTCGGTTCAGCCACGAGGATTCCATACATGAATGCCACCAATGATGATTTTGATTATTCAGCCAATCTTGTGTTTGATAGTGGTACAGATACCTTAACTACACCAAATATAGACATAACAACAGATTTAACGGTTGATACAATAGATGAACACACTGGCGATGCAGGTGTGGCTATCGAACTGACTATTTTGAAAGATGGTGATGTTATCCCGGGCGACGATGCCACTTATGATTTAGGCACAACTGATGTCAGGTGGAATTATCTTTATGCGAAGAATGTAAAGATACCTGACACTACTAAGATTTATTGTGGAAATGATAATGATTTCCAATTCTACCATACAGGGGGGCATAGTTATATAGATTCTATTCTTGATGGTGCTGAAATCAGGATAAGGGGGGCTGATGCGGGTTCTAATACCAGAACCATGATTGTTGCAGACCCAGATGATTCTGTTGAATTGTATTATGCAGGAGCTAAAAAATTTGAGACAGCTACTGGTGGTGCTATAATAACAGGAGAGTTGGCTGTTGATAATATAGCGATTTCAGATGATGGTTGGGTATATTGGGGTTCATCAAATGAACTTGGTATACGCAATACTGGCGGCACAAACTTTATTACATCAACAGATCATGGTGCTCCGTTATTAATACAGGGTGAAGATACCGGAGGTGCGTTAAGAACTTTAATATTGGCAGACCCTGATAATTCCGTAGGTTTGTATCATAACGGGACACAGAAAATTATAACAACAGCTACTGGATGTACGCTTAGTGGTATAGTAGCTGTAACTGGAGATATAGCTATTACAGAAGGGGCAGATCATACATCTACACCTCAAGCAGGACAAGGTTATTTGTGGGTTAGGAATGATGTTCCTAATACATTGATATTTACAAATGATGCTGGAACTGATATGGAAATTGGAGCTGCATCTTATACATTTGAAAATGGCTTAACTGAAGCAGCTGGAGTAGCAGAACTTGGTGGTGCATTGACTGATACAGTAGAAATAACCACAGGTGGCACATATGATTTAATATTATATGTAAATTCACCCGGCAACTATTGGAATAGCGGTTTTAGGGTAAGTGGTGATGGTTATTCTCATATGATCTTTGAAAATTCAGCAACACAACATTCATCATTTAATGTTCAGCAATATGGCCCGACTATACGTCAAGAGGATGATAGTGATAATGTGAATATATTTTCAATGCTTAGTGGGATTTTTGAAGTAACAGATGCTCAAAATTCCAAGGGTATAGTTTATGCAGCAGATTATTCAGCTAATTGGACAGACCATTCACTTGTGACAAAAAAATGGGTTACAGATAATTTTGTAGGAGTATAATATGGCAGATATAGGAGTAACAGATATAACCATTACTGATATTAAAAATGTCCTTGGGGAAGTAACCTATAATCTTTTTGATTTAGGAACAAGTGCTAATATTAATATGTGGAGTAGGTATAAACCCGTAAGAGATGCTTACATGGGGGTTAATTGGCCTATTGGTTCAATTACATATGGTTCTGGGAGATACGGATTAGCCTTTGGGAGGGGTACATGCATAAGTACTGATGGGGTGGGAACAGAAATGGATTTAACAAACTGGACTTATCAGCAACCACAGGGAGGAAGCCAAGGTGGGTTAATAGACGAACCAGTACGATTAGGTGATTTCAGGGGATACAGCCACACACCGTCTAATACAAATTCACGACCTGTTGTTGGTGTAGATACAGCTAATGCTCCATCGGGGACATATTATGTCTATGCGGGAGATACAGTATCATGGTCAACAGTGACGTGTTCAAACAATACTTTAGGGATAGTGCCAGATGATATGATACTTAATACAGACGGAGATACTATGGGTGATTATTTTCTTGCCGTTTACCTTACAGACGGGGCTGATACAAAGTGGCTATCTTCGGTAACAGATGTAAACGGGGGAAGTTCCGTAATAATAGATTTAACGGATGATCCATATGCATCTTGGTCAGGAGAAATAACATGGGAAGTCGTTATTTGTGACATAGCAAGTATAGATGAGGATGCGTGGAACGCAGGTGATGTGCAGGACGCTAATTACTGTTCTCTACCCACAGGAGAATATGGCGGCAAAACCTATGTCAACACAGGTACTTTCATCATCAATAACAATATAAATGAAATATTTGATTTTCAAGTACAGGGCTGTAGTGTGCTTGATGATACCACTGAGGTTATTGGTAATGCCCAGATGAAAACAAAAATAGGGAGAAGTGTAATAATACCAGCCAACAATCTTAGTTTAAAGTCCAATCCTTCATATGATCCGGGAGATACCGAGAACAACTGTGATGGCACACCAGTCCCAGTAATAGATAACTCAATAAATATAGCAGTCGAGAAAACTATCGGTACGGCATGGACAACCATCCACTCATATGTCACACAGACGCATTTCAACCCTGGTGGTATATATGAGGGTATTGAAGTAGTTTTTACGGCTTATCAGAAGTGTTATTATGATGGGGTGGAGATAACAATAGATGATGGTGACGGTGGATATGGCGGATGTTCTGTTACATTACATGAGGCTGGCGCCTGTTAAATAAAAAGATAGTAACTTTGCAGTATTAATTTAAAAAGAAATATCATGGAGAGAAAAGTAGTAATGACACTTGAGGATTTTGGTTTGATAAAGGAGTATATACGGAACAAACCATTACCCTTCAAAGAGACAGAAGTAGTGATAAACGCCCTTAACAGGGCTATGGTTATGGATATAACTATTAATGAACCGAAAGAAGAAGTTAAAAAGCCAATAATTAAAAAGTAGAAATCATGCCCGCCCCACTTGACCGATGCGTTAAAAAACTGATAGCCAGGGGTTATTCCAAGGATAGTGCTTGGGCTATATGTCTAAAAAGTACAGGCTACCGAAAAAAAGATGGCAAATGGGTTAAGACGAAGAAAAAATAGCCTATGCCCCGTCATGAATTGAGTCTGCCAACATTCCCATATATGCCTTATTGGATATCTTATATTGTTTTTTGCAATTATTACATTTCATTTCCCTACGAATAATACCCATTGGTGTGGAATAAGTCCTGAACATCTTAACATCTTTTGACGTACATTCAGGGCAGTGCCATTTCTTCCCGCCTGTCAGTACGGCAAAGTTATTATTGTGGTCAATAAACGGACTAAGCACAAAGAATGTATCTTCAAGGAGAATAACATCATTCTCACAATATTTTTTCATATCGCTTAGTGCTTTTTCATCGCCGCCAACCACTTTTTCCCATAACCCAAATCCCTCATGATCGAGTTTGCGCCCTACATTCAGGAAGTTCCCTATGTAGTCAAGTTTATTACTTGCGAATCTGAAATAGCGTCTTGATTTTGTGAGCGTGTCTAATGTTCGGTAATTTGGGAACATTAAAACTCCGTGATAAATAGCCCTTGTGCGTAATTCTGGGATGTCAAAGCTGTTAATGTTGTGTCCAATAACCTCCTGACTGTCCCCTAACACCTTAACGAATTGCTTTATCATTTCTTTTTCGCCCATGCGCCAATCAAGAGTATGTATTTCGTCTTCATATTGCCACTTGTAGGAGATGCATATTATCTGTTTTTCTTTTTCTATACACCTTGGGTCGAAGTATTTTATATTGTTTCTTAGGGAGAATGTTTTTATTTTTAATTCGTAGTAGCTGGTTTCTATATCACAGAACATTCTCTTTATTGGTATCTCTTTAGCTTCCACATCCCACTTTTCACGCCATCTGCTAACCTGTCTTCGTATAATCTCAAGTTCTTTGTCTTTATACAGGATTGAGAATTTATTTTTTACGTCCCTTGCGATCTGTGTATTATTTGGTGTTTGTTCCATCCTAACTCTGGCAAACTCTGCGACCTCTCTTGGATATTTCATCTTATTGGTTTTTGTTTGTAAGATCGTCTATCTCGGTGATAAGTTCCTTAAATTCCTTATCCATTCTTTTCTGTTTTTTATCTTTAAACAACCTTCTTTCATTCACCCGTTGTTCATATCCACGGCAATAAGCATCACGGGCAATATCTATCAGGGAATTATTTATTGTTTGTTCATCTGTTATTGCACCAGAACTTATCAATCTGGACAGCTTATTTATTTGTCCTTTTACCACCCCCACGGATAGTTTTCTATAGACATGTTGGTCTTTAGTTGTCTTTTTTTCTCTCATAATTTATGGTTTTTGATTATGAATTGCGGACAAATGTATGAAAAATAATTAACATTTCCTAACAATCGTTTGTTTTTTTGTAAAATGTTACATATCTTTGTACGAGAAATTGTAAATTAAATTTTAAAATTATGGAAACAGGAAAAGAATTCTCTAAAGATCAGGAAAAAGAACTTATTCGTCTGCGCGTACAATTAGACGATCTTGTCGAAAGATTTGGTAAAGCAGAAGGACGGCTAAAGGAGTTTAATAACAGGATGCTTGGGGCAGAACCAATGCCCGATGATCCCACTAAGCAAGAAGGATGGCCGGAATGTATATTGGGCGACCTTAAGGGTAAAATTTATGAATTAGGAAGGATTTGTGATTGCCTACACCATGAGGTTGGCAGGACGGAAGGGATTGGATAAATATTAATTTATGCCTAAGATTAAAGAAATAATAAACAGAGAAACTGGTGCAAGAAGCATACATGGACAATATATGTCTTTAAAAGATTATAAAATGATTAAAGACATAATGGTAAAATATTATGAAGTATTTGAAAAACTAAAATAAATAATCATGAAAATACAAATTGACACAAAAGAAAAGACATTAGCCGTAGAGGAGAATGTTAACCTTGATGAGTTTATGAAAGCCGTCAGGAAGTTATTTCCCAATAATGAGTGGAAAAAGTACGAACTAAAGACACAAACTATTGTTAACTGGACAAATCCCATTATTTATGAGAGATATCCATGGCGACCATATCCGTGGTATGAAATCACCTATGACAGTACTGGGTCTGCAATTGAAACCCAGATAGACAATGCGGTGGCAGAAATAGAATTATCCACCAATGTTTATAATGTAGAAATCAATTAATTAATGGCGAAAGTAGAATTAACACCACTTGAATGGATAGCCAAGGTAAATGAGCATCTAACATTAGCCATGAGAAACATGAGGAATGGGATTGATTTACAGGAGCATCATCGTGAGACGATAAGGGCCTTGCACTCGGTGTATTTTGACGGTGGGTTAATATTATACAAGAAAGAGACACAAACGACAAATGACATAATATCACAGGGGATATTGTTTAATTCTGACAATGCGGCAGCGACCAAGGACGGCACGGATGTTGACAATAATGGTTAGTGTTTAATTTAAAAAAGAAGAAATGTATTGGATCGCATCAACAACAAGCAAAAACCATTATTACAATCCCGAGACGCACGAGCTTAAGCCGAAAGCAGATTGGCTAAAACAGCAGATAGAAGGCAAAAAAGACCTGATAAAGCGCATGACAACAAGGATGGCGGAGATGACAGGAGAGTTAGAGGACGACATAAAATCCCTTGAGAAGCAACTAAAAGAAGCAGAATAAGGTTATAGGAAGAATGCTACGGGCGGGAAGATCAAAAGAGGTTGTTTAAAGACTTCCTCTTTTTTTTATTAAAACATTTGGATAATTCATATATTTGACATATATTTGTCACATGATTGAAAAGAAAAACAAATTAACTGAGAGGGACTGTGTTAATTGGTGGTTGGAGAAATACCATAATACCAATATTGATAAAGTCCTGAAGGAACATCCTGAGTGGGATGACGGGAAGGAACATTCAAGGGAATTTTACAAGACATATCCCGTCACACAGAAGCAGCATGATGAATGGAGGGAGTGGCTTATAAAGGCACTTAAGAAAGAAACCCATATGGGAAGAAAGGTTGTAGAGAGGAATATGTGGCCTATTTATCTCAATACATCCCCTTCTGTAAAAGACGATAATTAAATAACAAATGACAAAAGAAGAACTAAGGAAGATAATGACAGCCATTGTTGCTTCTGGATTTATTTCAGATTATACCACAGGCGGATTAGTGGAAAGGGCAATACAAATTGTAGACCTAATAGAAGAACATGAAGAGAATAGCAATACTAACGGCGATACACAACCGCATAGAACTGACGGAGATATTCATTGAGAGGACAAAGAGGGCAATAGAGGAGGCGAATACCACTAATGAATATGTGTTGTGTTCGGTAATATCCATAGACAGCAAGAAGCCCAAGAATCTGAATGGGCGACAAATGTTAATCACATATACGGACAACGATCCTCTTGGGAAGAAATGGAATGCAGGAATGAGACACGCACGGACTTATGCCGACCCAGATTATGTAATGATACTTGGAAGTGATGATTTGATATCCTCGTCTTTATTGGAACTTATAGACCACAAGATTAATCAGGGATATGAGTTTATATCTTTTAAAGACCTGTATTTTTACAGCCTTAACAGGAAGAGGGTTAAGTTCGGAGAATGTGGTTATTGGGATGGCAGAGGGCAGAATAGGTCTCTTGGGCCAGCAAGGGTGTGTCACAGGAGAATACTTGAGAAGATTAATTGGGCGCCATGGGGAGAAACGAAGAACAGTGGGCTTGATGGCAGTTTTATAAAGAACATAAAGGATTACATCCCTGAAGAGAAGAAGATTTTATTATCCCTAAAGGAAACAAACACCTATTGTCTGGATATAAAGACAGAGGGCAACATAAACGGTATAGGCAATTTTGACCTAGAGCCGATCAAGCCAGAAGTCCTGATGAGCAAATTCATGGACAAAGATGAGATAAAGGCTGTATTAAGGTATAAAGAATTATTATGAAGAGCATTTGCATAAGTTTACCACACAGGAATGATAAGAGAGTTGAGGTTGCTAAGGAATTTGACAGGCTTGATATAATTCCTCTTTGGTATATAGCAGAGGTTGTGCCAGCCAAGAAGAAGGGTAGAATAATGGGGTGTAGGGACTCACATTTTGAGTGTATGAAATTAATGAAAGACTTTGGTGTTTTTATGATAGCAGAGGATGATATGTTGTGTTTAACGGATAATCCCAAGGAAGACCTTAAAAGGATGATGAGCGAACTCCCTGAGTGCTGGGACGCCCTATGGCTTGGAAGCAACCTGCAAAAACCACTAAAGAAACATTCAGACAGTCTTTATAGGCTTGATGGTGGTGGATGGACTACTCATGCCATTATCTGGAACAACCAGAATGGCGTTATTGACTATATTTTAAAGTATAAAGACGACATATTCAAACTTGATGTTTTTTTAGCTGACGTAATACAGGAGAAGTTTGAGTGTTATATTACATATCCTATGTTTGCCACGCAGAAGCAGTGGGATTCAGATATTATGAAAAGTACAGATGTGTCAGCTATATTAAGAAACTACAACAAAAACACGAAATGAAAGAGCATGATGATTTTACTGATTGGTCTAAGTATTTAATGGAGTATATGCAGCACTCTATTATAGAGACTTATCGTAATGGGTTTCAAATTTTTGTTAAGAATGTGGGGTATGAGCTAGGGATTAAGTTTTATGATAATATGTCTGGCTCATTAAAGCAGGTATACACTCTTGTTTATCAACTTACCCCATCAAGTGTTCTTGAGTGCGGGTGTGGCGGTTGTTATAACATCAGAAATTTAAGGGTTTTGTTCCCCCACATAGAGGTTCATGGATTTGATATATCAAAGGAGCAGCTTTCGTTTGGTATGTGGTTATGTAATATAGGACGGGAGGGGTTAAGTGTTATGGATATTACCAAGGATCAGCCCAATAGAAAATATGATTTTGTGTTTACGCAGGCTGTGATTATGCATTTAAGCACAGATAACGCCATGAGAGCACTGAACAATATAAAAACAATGTCTAACAAATA
>Ga0307376_10005404_pt1 | contig 11496 bp, 7 predicted proteins | sample TR2MG_FD_202536 | JGI IMG/M metagenome (GOLD analysis project Ga0307376, IMG submission 202536) | Soil microbial communities from Risofladan, Vaasa, Finland - TR-2 | ecosystem: Environmental > Terrestrial > Soil > Coastal area > Acid sulfate soil | place: Finland: Risofladan, Vaasa | collected... | reverse complement strand
AACTCCTTTATAACCCTGATTTTTTCAGGGGTAAACAATCATTCCTGGTGGATAAGCCTGAAAAATGTCAGTCTTATTTCTTTCAACTTGCTTGTTTTAAAAAAGATCTTCATATGGCGATTTTATGTTCTGCAAGCTTTTTGTACTAACATGTGTATAGATTTCAGTGGTTCTGGAACTACTGTGTCCCAATAACTCCTGAATATACCTTAAATCTGTCCCTGACTCTAGCAGATGTGTTGCATAAGAATGTCGCAACCAATGCAACGTGACCGGCTTTCTAATTCCTGCTTTCATCAACGACTGCTTTAATACACTCTCAAGACTTTTTTCACTGTATCTACTGCCTTTAACCTGACCTCCAAACAACCAGTTGATCGGTTGGAACGAATCAGAATAATCCTGTAGCAATTTTATTATTTTATCCGATATAGGAACTATCCTGTCTTTCTTTCCTTTCGATTGCCTGATCAGCAAAACCCCTCTTTGCCTGTCAATATCAACAGGTCTTAAATTAAGCAACTCACTTCGCCTTAATCCACAGGCATAGATGAGAGAAAGCATTGCCCGGTGCTTCAGATTTGAAGGTGCCTGAAGTATTGATTTGATCTCTTCCTTGCTAAGGACATTTGGTAACCTGTGCTCCCTTCTGGGTCTCTTGAAAGTTTCAACATCAAGTTCTATCTTATAGAAATGGTTAAAAAACAACTTTGCGGCACTAATAACCTGATTCTGAAATGTATAACTCAAACCCTTTGGAATGATATATTCATTCACATAACGAACCATGTCATCAGAACTAATTTCATTGCTTAGTTTTGGTTTAATAAACCTAAAAAACTGACCCAGCATTCCTGTATAAGTGTCAACCGTTGAATCACTATACCTCCTATGAATCATCCATTTCCTGAATTCTTCAATTTTTACCTTGTCGGAATCTTTTGCTTCAGATTTATTGCCAGCAATTGCCTTGGTAGGATTTGATACTTGATACACCTCTTGTTCTAAAACAGAATAATCCAGAATGGCTTTCCCTTTTAATAACTCTTCAAGTTTCGACACTATTCCGGGATTGTCAGGTATATGCCAGTATTTCATTGTGGCACTCCATCGGGCACCCGGAAATCCTTTAACCACTGAGATCAATTCAGTGTCGTAGGGGAATCTGAAGACAACACGACTTTCACCATTGTGAATTACCCTTTCAACTGTCACATTTTTCATATTATGCAGCGAGCAAAATATAGATAATCAAAGATAGAATTTTAATATGATTAAAGCAAAGCCCCGTCAGTCACAAAAGCATTTTACCATTAATACACTGAAATAAACACTTATAAAATACTTTTTTCTGATTTTCACTGTTCACAATTCATACTAAAGTTAGACAAAACAATTGGATTGGAACTAATTAAGGTTTTATTATCCTTATCCTTAAAGATCAGATAACTATTAAACTGTAAAATTTTAAAAAACAGTTATTTAGGATTTAATAAGATTGAATAGAATTGTTGATTTAGTGCGGCTAGCACCTGAACCTTTAATTGCAAAACATTAATAATCAATAATCTAAATAATTAATCTTAAAGCTTGTTGACGGAATTTATGACAAAATCATTCTTTTAACCAAGGAACTTTAAAATCGTTTGTTCCAACAGAAAGTTTGTTAGAACAACGAAATTGGTATTTCCCTTTAAAATTGAGAATATGCAGAATCGATAGTTCTAGGTACCATAATCCTAGTTGAAGAGCGTCAACTAAAACTTTTAAGTCTATCTTTTGTAATTTTTTTCTTTATTCTTCTTGAGAATGTACTAATGCATTTAGAATCTGAACAAATGCTTCATTTCCATCTGATAATTTATTCTCAATTATATGTGGATGTATAAATAGAACTTAAATATGCAATTTTCCACTTACCTCCTTGATTCTCAAGTATTCTTGCTTCCCATGCTTCCTCCTGAGTACTTTGTCCTTCTGAAATATTAGTAATTTTACATTTGAAAGTAACAAAAGCACCATTATTGTAGAATCTTATAGTATAATCAGAATTACCATTATGAATTAAGCTTCCCTTTCTTTCTGGTTTTACAAAATTTTTTGCATTAGTACTTATTTCCTGCCAACCTTTCCAACATGAATACCTTTCTTTCGATGCTTGCATCCAAACAAGGTAAGGTTCTTGAACAAAAAAACTTGCCCAATTATCGTATTCACCATTAAAAGAAGCTTTAATTTCTCCTTCAATCACTGCCTTGATAGCTGTTTCTTTCTTTGCATTGTCAGCTTGCCCTCTCAATGAAGGACATGCAAACAATGCAATAACAACCAAAACTGATAATGACTTTTTCATGATTTCAAAGTATAAATGGTTAGTATTTCAAATTATAGAAATGAGGATCAAATATTTAATGCAAGTTACACCCACAAAAGGACCAAGTCAAATAAAATCCACCTACCCAAATCAATTAAGAAAGGATAGATGTAATCATCATAGTTGATTTCAGTGGTTCTTAAGATTTTAGAAAAGCATTGCCAAATACTATTTATCTCATCACTTATAAAACTACTACCAATTATCTGTTTGACTGGCAGATATTCTGTCATGATAACATCACTGAGCTATTCCAGGATTAATTATTATTCATATCGAAGCGAAACGGCTGGATTTTTCATAGCAGTCCATGCAATTTTAAAGATAATCGTGAGTATTGCTGTTGTAAACATAATTGATGCGGCAAATACCAGCGTCCCAAACTTTAATTCAACAAAATAATCCCATATGCTATCAAGCAGCATTAATGACATATAATAACCTCCTGCACATCCAACTATTGATGAAACAATAAGTACAATTAGAAATTTTTTACTTACCAGAAACATAATTAGAGAAACCGGAGCTCCATGTATCTTCCTAATTCCTATCTCTTTTGTCCGTCTTATTAGATCCAGTGAAACTATATTGTATATTCCGATAAGTGATAAAAGTGTTGCTACTATCGCGAGGAAGATATTACCCTTCATAATGCTACCGTTAATATCTTTTTCTTCCTGCATTGTATCTTCCTGAAGTATTCCTGTAAAATAATAGTTATTTGTTCGTTTTTTCCATTCCAAATCAAGATAGCTTAGGACATCAGGTAAATCTCCTTGATTAGCTCTAACTGCTAAGACACCATATTGATCATTTGGTGATAATCTGAGCATTGCAGGCTCAATCTTTTTCCATAATCCATTTGTATAAAAATCCTCAACAACTCCTATTACAGTCAATTTTGTTGTGTCATAAAGTGTAATTGTTTGTTCAACAGCTTCTTTCCATCCAAAATCCTTCACAAGCTTCTGATTTACGACTATCGAACCATTTGTACGGTCAGCGACAGATCTTGATTCATCAAAAAGACGTCCAGCAACAAGACGGAGGCCCATTGTTTGTGCGTATGAGGGGCCTACATCCAAAACATCAACCTCTAACTGTTTTTCTTCATCTTTTATCGGTCTGCGGTATCCTCCAAATCCAATATGATTCTGGGTACCTTCAGCAGAAATTATCCTGGGATTGGATAGAACTTCATTACGGAAAGAGGTGAAGTATTCAGGAGCTATAGGAACAACAATCAGTTTATCTCTGTCATAACCAAGATCAAGAGTCTTCTGATATTCTGCATTCATTACAAATACGATTCCCATTACTATAGCCATAACTGAAAAGATAAACTGAAATGAAAGAAGAGCGACTGAAAGCTTACTGGATCTATTGATGATAGAATCACCCTTCAGGACTGTTATCGGGCTGAATGAACTCACGTAAATAGCAGGATAAACACCTGAAATGAAACCAGTTAAAAGCATTAGCAAAATGAGAAATACCCAGAAAAATGCATATTTGGAAAAGGTTATTTTGATAGACATGAAAGCCCACAAATTGCTATAAGCAGGAACCAGAAACTCTGCAAGAACAATTGATACCAGCACGGCCAGGAAACAGATGATATAGGTTTCGAACATAAACTGTGTTATCAATTGTTTTCTTTGTCCTCCAAATGTCTTCCTTAATCCTATTTCTTTCAGTCTTTTACTGAAGGTGGCTCTTGAAGTATTTGCAAAATTAAAGCAGGCAATTAGAAGAATACAGAGAGCCATGAACGGGGGAGCAATGAGTGCTGGTAAAGGAGGAGAAGGGAACAAGCCTGAAGACAAGATTTTTCTTGTATTCGTACCAACCTCCTTTAATGGAACAAGTGTAAATCTGTTAATCCTGAAATCCTCTCTGGCTATGTTCTGTACCGGAAGATCTTTCTTCAATGATTGAGTAATTGAAGGAAGAGATGCTTTTGCCGGAACCTGAATAAAAAAAGCAGTGCTCATGAGTTTCCAGTCAGCATCGTTGTTTTTCCGCATCATCAGGAAATTATCGAAATGTGTGAGGAGGTCAATCCTGAAGCTTGAATTTTCCGGCAGATCAGCAAATACTGCACCGACCGTGTAGGTAAACTCCTTATTCTGGTCACTGACAATAGAAATGGTCTTTTCTATTGGGTATTCTTTGCCAAAGAGAGTGGTTGCCATTTTTCTACTTACCAGAACATTTCCCTGATTTTCAATTGATTTCTTATCTCCAAGAAAAATATGAAAGGTGAATATTTCCAGAAATTCAGGATCTACATATGAGACCTGAGTAGAGAAGATATTTTCTCCTACCTTAACAGGAGAATCGGATCTCATTAATCGTGCTGATTTCTCTATCCCTGGAATATTATTTTTAATCTCAAGGCCCAGGGTAGCCGGAACAATACCATGTTCCTCTTCCCTTCCCTGCATATCCCTGAAGCTGTTAACCCGATAAATTTGATTGAAATTCTCATTAGCCCTGTCAAATTCATAATTGAACATATTGTTGAAAAATGCGACAATGCAAACTGACAAGGCGATTCCAAGACCAATAATATTTATTATTGTAAAAACTCTGTTTTTCAATAAATTTCTGAATGTGACAAGCAGATAGTTTCTTAACATATTTATATGGTTATTTACTCATGCCTAAGTGATTGGGCTGGATTCACTCTTGCTGCCCTCATAACGCGATAGCTGATTGTAAGAATAGCTATACCAAGCACAATAGTTAAGCCAACAACAAAGCTGAAGAAGCCAAGGTTTATCCTGTAATAGAAGTTCTCTAACCATTTATCAGCACTATAATATATTATCGGGCAGGCAATCAGAGCTGAAATTGAGACAAGGATTATGACCTCCCTGGATATTACAATATTAATACGAGTAACCGAAGAGCCCATTGCTTTTCTAACGCCGATCTCTTTGGTTCGTTGTTCAACAGTAAATGATGTAAGTCCGAACAATCCTAGTGAAGCTATAAATATTGCCAGAACTGAAAAGAGGACTGCCAACCGGGTACTCTGTTTTTCCTGGATATACATTTGTTCAAAGTCCTCATCAACAAAGTAATACTGTAAGGGATTATCTGCTACATACTCCTTCCATACATTTTTAATATTATTGATAGTATTCGAATAATTCAGGGCTGATATCCTTACAGAGAGATATCCCCATAATTTATCATCAGTTTTGAATCGGAAAATATATGGACCTATAGATTTATGAAGTGATTCAAAATTGAAATTCTTTACAACGCCAATCACCTGAAAGTATTCCATTTTGCCTGAATTAAGAGGTTGCATGAACCTCCTCTTTTCAATATCACCAACGTCAAAATCCTTTACTGCAGTTTCATTCACCAGGCATGCATTCTGATCAGTAGCAAATGATTTATTAAAGTTCCTCCCTGAAACTACTGTCATACCATATGTTTCAAGATAATCGTAATCTATCCAGTTGGTTATTATCTGTAAGGGCTCTTCTTTCCTTCCTTCAAGAAGATATGAATTATTAGCGTTGCTGCGACCAGGTACAGCAGTGGAACTGGAAATATTAATAACTCCGGGAATCTCCTTTACTGCATCTTTAAAAGACTTCACTTTTGTTCCAAGAGTTTCTGCCCTGGTTATTACTATTAACTGTTCTTTATTAAACCCGACATCTTGGGTAAGCATATATTTTATCTGCCTGTACATTATAATTGTGCCAACGATTAGAAGTATTGAGATAGTGAACTGAAAAACAACCAGTAATCTCCTGATCCGGCCATTTTGCATACTGCTTTTCATACTACCTTTTAGTACTTCATACGGACTGAAGGAAGAAAGAAAAAATGCGGGATAGCTTCCTGCAAATAACCCAACAACGATAGCAAAAAGAATCAGAACAGGAATTATGTACCAATTGGTAAAAAGATTGATCGCAAGGTTTGCTCCAAGCAGATTATTAAAAAATGGAAGAGTTATTTTAATGATAATTATACCAAGAACCAGTGAAATTAATGTAAGAAAAAAAGATTCTGAAAGGAATTGTGTTATAAGCATACCTCTTGAAGAACCTCCAATCTTTTTTATTCCGACCTCCTTTACCCTTCTGGATGCCTGGGCAGTAGAAAGATTCATGAAATTAATTGAAGCTATAATAACAATTAGTATAGCTATAATACCAAAAATCTTCAAGGATCCTGGATCACCAGCTTTTTTAAATTGCTGCACCACTGATGGATCAAGGTGTATGTCTGTAAGATTCTGTAAATAAAACTTGTATTTGTTTCCCTGGGAAATGAAATCAGAGAATGTAATTCCCAAAGATTGAAATTCCGGCATGACATATTTAACAACCAAATCAGCCATTTTTTCATTAACTGTTACATAGCTTGTATTCGGCTTTAATAAAAGGTACGTGCTGCAACTGTTGTTCAACCATTGAGGTTCTTTTGACCTTGGGTTGGTCATAAATGATGAAAGAATGTTGGCCTCAAAATGCGAATTCCCAGGGATATCAGCCATAACTCCAGAAATGGTGTATCTGACAGTGTCTGACCCTATTTTTAGTGTTTTGTCAATTGGATTTTCATCACCAAAAATTCTTTTTGCTGTTGACTCTGAGAGTACTAATTTCCGTGGTGCATTAAGGAGATTTTTTGGATCGCCTTTTATAACAGGTATTGAGAAGAAATTAAAGAATGAAGAATCTGCCTCAACTATATGATCCTCTGTAAAGAGCTGGTTATTGTACTCAACAATTGTAGTACCCCACCCGTTCATTCTAAAGAAATCTTCTATTTCAGGAAATTCCTTCAGCATTGTAGGACCAATAACAGCAGCAGTTTGGGTTACACGACCTTCCCATCCTCCCACTTTCCCATTCAGGATAAGTCTAAAAATCCTCTCTTTTTTAGTATTATAGCTGTCATAACTTGCCTCCTTTATCACATAAAGCGCAATGAGAAGGCTGCAGGCAATACCAATAGAAAGGCCAAGAATATTAATAATAATGTATGCACGTTGTCTTTTAAAAGATCGTACACTATGCTTGATAAGATTATTGAAAATATATACCATTATAAAAGGTTACTTAGATACTTCTATATCTTGAAAGTCATTCATCCACTTATTCCTATTTTTGGACTCTTCTATAAAAGACGGAGAAATAGTAATCATGCTGCAATAAGGGTATTTCATTCAACTTTAGCAGTATATGAAAAAATTACTCTTCCCAAAATCTCAGGCTTAGCCGTTGCATTTTCCTTGTTTTGATTTGTAAGTATATAGAATAAAGTGTAACTGCAACTACAACAAATCTCCTAATGGTTTGTTTATAAGCAATTTACTGTATAGTGGCGTTTCATTGATGTGGAATACTATAGGGAAGTAGAAACTATCATAAACAGCCTGTAAATGGCATTAAATGAGATGTCTGAAATATTGTATATTGTTGATATACTGAATTATACAACAAATTGTGAATATTGGGGATTTGGGAGGCTTATTTGCGAAAACCATGAAAAGCTAATTACCTCTACCATCCGTGATATTCTTAGGCATTATTTGTGATGATAAGGTTGCTATACAGGTAGTTTTAGTTTATCAACTAGAAAATGAAAAACAGAATCGTGAGTAATTGTATCTCTCACATGGATGGACAATGTATGAAGTCCAGAAAATAAAGGAATTGTTTTGGGAATGATAGAATATTGAGCAGATTCTTTTTGGGCCAAATTAGTTTGAAATAGCATCATTATTCCCAATAGAATCAAACTTAAGCATTTCAGATTTTTTGTTCTCATATGTGATTATGAAGTGATTATCCTCTTGTACATTATGTTAATATATAATGTATCGTAATTATTCTTTTATGAATACATCCAATAAATTTGGATAAAAAGATTCAATTGTTGGGAAGACATCTCTTTTAGATAAGTAGAGTTTTATTCTATTCATTAGTTTATCCAGATAAATGACATCTATTGATTTTTCCCATTTATAAGCTTGTAATCCAATATCATACCCTTCACTGTAAGCTAATTGAGTTGTAATTGCTCCAATAAGGAATTCATTAATACATTCCTGCCATTCACCACAATTATTTACACGAGCTACTTCGGGTAAAGAATCATAATTATTCGAATAATCTTTAACATAATCCCAGTATTTTTCAGTAAGAGGATTTATAAAAGGATGACTGAATTCGTGCCTAATCATAAATTTAAGATAATTTTCAGTACCAAAAAATGGGATAGCATTATTAAAGTTTCTTGGCCCCATAGTGTTGTATATTTCACGCTTATCATCTGAATACAAGAGTGAATTCCCAAATCCCACAGAATTATAAAGTGTGACTAAAATAATATTATAAGATTTTTGAGTCTTCCCATAGAAACTTTCCATTTCGGAGATATAATTTATTGATCCAATGTTATTAATTGTATTTTCAGTAATTGCCCTATAGAAATCATGATGGGCCTGGAAAAAACTATTGAACGAGGATTGAACTGCAAAATCACGCAAAAGTCTTAAAAATAACCTTAGGGAATCTATCCCTCTTGCACGGTTAATAACAAAATCATCAAGTTCTACATCTGATCGCAATTCAAGGAATCTATCTGTATAAAGTAAAATATTTGATGGGGCGCTAAAATTCAACATTCGTGGTTGTAAACTCAATCTGTTAAACATAAGGACAACCGGATGATTTTTATAAGATTCAAAGTGCTTAATTACATCAGATTTGTAATTTGATGAATCCATTGCCATTAAGAAACTAAAAACTGTTGGATATTTACTAATTGTCTGGACAATTGAAATTAATTCGACTTGTGGAAAGACACCAACCGTAATCTGGTTAAATTCTTGAGTAACTTGTTTAGAAATTTTATAAGATTCTTGAGCTGGCAAAATAAATGAATATGTATAAAATCCAGATATAATAAGATAGGTTAATAATCTTTTCATTCTATTTTATTTAAGTACCAATTTTCTAAAGAAGACGCATAAAGTATCAAACTGTTGCAATTTTTTTTAAAAATTAATAAAAGTGATCTCTAAGGTCTCTTTGTGTCTGCAATATTTTCATGTCATTAGTTTTTAAAAATTTAATTGAATATCATGTTAAGTATTTTGGCGGGTATTAATACAATAATATAGATTACGAGATAACAATGAATAATCATCAAGTAAATATAATCTTTCAAGTTTCTGTCGTGTTGATAAGGGCATCTCATTTAAGGGTTTATTATGTAGAATGAAAGATGTCTCATATTCATAAAAGTATTCTTTCTCCTTAACCCATATAGGTTTGCGTTTGTTTTCTGGACAGGCATTTTGACATTTTAAACAACCAAACAGGCAGTGATGAAATGATGGATCTATAAAATCTGGGAAATTACCTGCATGTTCGTTATGGAATGAAAGACATAATTCAGCATGTACTAAAAATCTATTCTTATCAATTGCTCCAGTTGGACAAGCTAAAGTACAAGTTCTACAATTTTTACACCTCTCCATCATACAAACCAGCTGTTTAGAACCACTTAAAATCGTTTACAATTGATTTAAATCGATTAGTTTTCGTTTCAAATCATTTGGTAATTGCTTTAAAACACTTGTAATCGTTTCTGTCAGCTATAAATCCATCGGTATTGAGCGCAATTAGCATTGTGAAGTCAAAGTATTGATCCCTGGCATAATAAATAGATTTATTTTACTTTCCCCAACTTCTCCATTTCTCTGATTATAGTTGAAGTGAGCATTTTCGCATAGATCTGAGTAGTTTTAATGTCTGTATGTCCCAGAAGTTTCTGAACCACTTCAATGGGAATTCCTCTGTTTAGTGCTCTTGTGGCAAAGGTATGACGAGCAACATGGTGAGTAATGGTTTTATGAATACCAACCGTCTCACCGATAGTTTTAAGATGAAAGTTTATCTTTTGATTTTTTATTCGGGGTAAGACATAATTAAGTACTTCCCTATCTGGATGATTAGAATATATTTCCACAATTTCCAAAGCCTCTTCAACCAGGGGGACTTGGACAAAATCATCAGTTTTGCCCATCCGTATTGAGATAATACTAATCCCATTCTCATCCTTTATAATATCATTCATTTTAAGATTTAATGCATCATTGAATCGCAAGCCTGTATAACATGAGAAAAGGAAGAAATCCCGGACTTTTTGAAGTACAATGTTATTTTTAAGATGATGCTCCTTCAGCAGAGTAAGTTCATCTTCACTAAGATGCATCCGAAATGTTTTGCTATCCTTCAGCCGGAAATTAATGTAAGGATTCTTTGCTATTATATCTTCTTTAATAGCTTTGATCAGAATGGTGCGAAACCTGCTGTGATGTTTATTAATGGTGTTTCTAGCTATATGTTTATCCTGAGGATCTTTATAACTTTTTACCATGAAATGGTCCAGATCAGCAATAAACCGGTAATCAACCTCAGCAATTAAAACATCACTTTTTCGGAGGATTTCCTGGACAAATCTTTTGACAATCCCATATGTGGTGAAACATTGTGCAATCGTAATACGAGACAGCTCTGCTTTTGATTTGATATGTTGCAGATGATTGTCGAAATATTTAAGAAGGAAAACTTTCAGTTTCTTTTTCCCGCTGAAGTGATCAACAATACTTGATGAGGAAAGTGGAAGTCCTGCATCCAGAAGTGATCGTCGGATGTCATATATCCTGCTCTCAATCTTTGCCAGTTCATTATTCAGGTCAGCATCATTATGTGCCCTCCCAGCATCACTTTTCCATAATTCCTCTCTTATACTGAAGCCTGTATAAAACTCCGATTTTCTTCGATCCAAGATAATACGGCAATAGATTTTTAATTTATCACCTGTTATTTTGGTTTTATTCAGGTAAAACTTTATGGATAAGGAGTTTGTCAAAGGTGAAACATTTTAAGCAGTAGGTGAAACTATGGTGAAACAATATATGAAAAAATATGAAAAACAGCAAATTTTTCTGAAAATGTATAAACAATAAAGTCCTCATTGTGAGGACTTTTGAATTATTTCGAAATTTTTTGAAGAAGTTTTGTAGTCCATAGGGGAATCGAACCCCTGTTACCAGGATGAAAACCTGACGT
>Ga0307376_10005401_pt1 | contig 11504 bp, 6 predicted proteins | sample TR2MG_FD_202536 | JGI IMG/M metagenome (GOLD analysis project Ga0307376, IMG submission 202536) | Soil microbial communities from Risofladan, Vaasa, Finland - TR-2 | ecosystem: Environmental > Terrestrial > Soil > Coastal area > Acid sulfate soil | place: Finland: Risofladan, Vaasa | collected... | reverse complement strand
GGCCGGAGCTCGTCTTCCGTCCCGACTCCGGCATCGCGACAGCCGTCACGACGGCCGAGGGCGCCATCTACGTCGCCAGTTCGGCTCCCGCCGAGCTGCGCGCGTTCGGCCCGAAGCTGGCCGAGTCGGGCGTCGTCGAGTCGCCGCCGCTGGACGCCGAACGGCCGGCCCGCTGGGGGCGCGTCACCTATGCCTGCGACACCCCGAAGGGAACCACCGTCTCGGCGGAGACGCGATCCGGCGATTCCCCGATCCCCGGGGAGGGCTGGAGCCCGTGGACCCCGACACTCGACGGAAGCATCGCCAGCCCGCCTGCACGCTACCTCCAGTACCGCCTCTCCCTGAGAACAAAGGACCCCGACGCCAGCCCGGTCCTTCGACAGGTCGCCGTCTCGCGGCGGCCTAAGAACCGGCCGCCGACGATAGCGATCCGCGCCCCCGAGCCGGGCGCGCGCATCTCCAAAGAGATGACCCTGAAGTGGCAGGGGCGCGATCCGGACAAGGACAAGCTCGCCTATGACATCGAGGTGTCTCCGGACCTGGGAGCGAGCTGGGAAGACGTGAGCAAGAATGTGCGCGAGGCGAAGTACGATTGGGACACCAGCAAGCAGAAAGACGGCCGCTATCTGCTCCGCATAACGGCGAGCGATCGCTTGAGCGCCCCGGATGACCCCGAGACGGCAGATGCCGGCGAGGTCATATGGGTCGATAACACCCCGCCCGTCCTCCTGCTCTTCAGAAGCTCGCTCAGCGTAGACGACGAGCGGCGCGCAGCCCTCACGGGCATGGCGACGGACGAGCTGTCCCCCCTTCGCAGCGTCGAGTACCACATAGGGAAGGGTGAGTGGGAATCTGTGCCCCTCTCCGCGGTGGAGGGATCCCTCACCTCGATCGACATACGGACCGATCCCCTCGAAGGCGGCAAGCACACCGTCGAGGTGCGCGCCTTCGATGCCGCCGGGAACCTCGCCACCGACAGCGTCGAGGTTACAGTCGAGGCCCCCGAGGAAGAGGAAGCCCCTGAAGCCGGTCCCGCCAAGCAGCCCGAAGCCCCGGATGAATCGGTCGCAGCCGAAGAGCCGGCCGAAGCCGAGGCGGCGGACGGCGAGGCGGAGGTCGAAGGCGGGGATGAGAGCGCCGAGCTCGAGGAGACCGAGCCCCTGGATGACGCGGACGACGTTGAGCCGGATAACGAAGAGGCCGAGGGGCTAGCCTCCCCGGCGCCCTCCTCGAAACCGTAGGCCCCGGAAGGGGCGGGCAAACCACCTCGGCCCCGCCGCGGGCGCAGAGGGCCTGCCGGTGATTCGGACGTAGATGTGCTGCGCTGTCTCCCGGTCTACGGCCACTTGTGAGTGCCCAAGCTGGAAGACGTATGCCGGTGTCCTTTGCAGCAAGGTTACGGGCGTGCCGGGAACGGCTCCCATCGAAAGCAGCCTCTGCATCATCTGCCGTCGCCTCCCGTGAATGTAGGCGATCGCGCCGGCCTGCCCCGGAGCCAGATCGACCAGGGCCGAAATGACCTTTCCCGCCGAGCGGGTCCCCGCCCGACAGCACTCCCCCGGTGGAATCGGGCTGCCGTGGGGGCAGACTTTCGGATGTCCCAGCAGCGTGCAGATCTCATCCGCGGTACCCCGCCGCAGCACGTGCTCGAAGCGACACGCCTCCTCCGCCGCCTGCTCCTCTCCCAGGCCCAACACATCGGTGAGCAACCGCTCCGCCAGCCGCTCGCGACGGACGACCGCCTCCGCCTCCGGATGTCCCGTCGCCGTCAGCGAGACGCTCTCGCCCTGCTGATGCACGAGCCCCGATTCCAGCAGCTCGGCCAGCGCCGCCTCTCGGTCCTCCATCGCGATCTCACTCACCGGGCAGGCAGCCTCCCCCCGCTCATCCTTCGCCACCCACAGCCGGGCAAGGACTTCCTCTGCGCTCTCCGAGAGCTCCTCGTGCGCCATGTCAGCTTCACCCTGTCTCATAATCCGAGTTCGGTCAGCTAGAGCCGTACGTCCAGGCTCGTCAGAACGAGATTCAGGAGATACCCCACGCCGAAGGCGAACGGCAGGATGATGGCCCCCACGGCCACAGCGGCCCGCAGGCCTCTCTCCCTCACCATCACCAGGAACTGCGCGATGCAGGGCACGAAGAGCGTGATCGTCACCATGGCGACGACCAGCGGCACCCCCGAGACGGCGCCCCCGCCGTGGACATCGAAGATACGCGCCGCGCCGTAGTCCCGGCGGAAGAAGCCAAACAGGAAAGCCTCCGCCGCAGCGTCGGGCAGCCCGATGGCGTTCACGGCAGGCCGCATCACGGCGACCGCCGCCTGGAACATATGTGTCAGTTGCCCGATCCAGATCAGCACGCTCGCCGCCACGAAGATCGGGATGATCTCGGCCCCGTACCACTTCAGGCGCGCCAGCGTCTTCGCCCCGACATTGCGCGCCGACGGCCAGCGCATCGGCGGGATCTCCAGGTAGAACCCCCCCGTCTCCCCCGGCACGAGCTTCGCCGCCATAAAACCCGACAGCAGGAACACCCCGGAAACGACTCCGACCCATATCGCCATCGCCGCTGGATGCAGCGAAAGGAGCCCCAGTATCACCCCGAGCTGGGCCGAGCACGGAATCGCCAGCGCCAGAAGGAAGGTTGCGATGATCCGCTCCCGGCGCGTCTCCAATACCCTCGTTACCAGCGTCGCCATCGTGTCACATCCCAAACCCAGCACGATCGGAATCACCGCCCGCCCCGACAGCCCGATTCGCTTGAACAGCCGGTCCACCAGCATCGCCAGCCGCGGCAGGTAACCGCTGTCCTCCAGCAGCGAGAACATCAGAAAGAACGCTCCCACCAGCGGCAGCACGATCGCCAGCGCGTACCGCAGCCCCAGCGTGACCATCCCGTATTCCCCGACGAACAGATCGGCGACGACAGGCCACGGCAGCACCCTCGTGAAGAAGGCGGCCACGGGTGGGTTGATATAGCGTCCGAACACCTGCTTGTCGAGGAAGTCCACCGCCACCCCGGCGCCGAGCCGTCCGACGAACAGATACAGACCGACGTAGACCACCGCCACCAGCAGCGGAATCCCCGCCAGCGGATGCATCGCCAGCGCCCCCAGCACCTCCCGGAAATCCCGGCGGACCGGCTTCGGACTCCGCCTCAGCGCCCGCCGGGCGATCCGATCCGCCTCTTTCTGGCGAGCCACCGCGATGACGTAGCCAACCGGGTTCCCGCACTTCGCCTCCGCCTCCGCCACGATCCGCTCGATCTCCACCACGCCGTCGGCGTCTAATCGCGTCACCTGCTCCCACACGCACGCATCCCGCTGGAGCAGCAGCAGCGCCGCCGCCCGCCGCGCGATCCCGTACTCCCCACCCAGCAGGTCCACGATGCGGGACACCGCCGACTCGACCGGCTCCGGATACCCAACTCGGAAGCCCGAACGCTCCGGCGGCTTGCCCCCAAGGAGCGCCCGCAGCCCGTCCATCCCCACACCCCGCGCGGCCGCCGTCGCCACCACCGGCAGGCCCAGCTCCTCCCCCAGCACCCCCGGCTCCACGCTCAGCCCCGCCCTCTCCGCCTCGTCGATGATGTTCACGTCCACCACCAGCGGCGCCCCCGCCTCGATGAACTGGAACGTGAGCGGCAGCATCCGCCCCAGGCTCTTCGCGTCGACCACATGCACCACGACGTCCGCCCGCTCCTCCATCAGCAACCGCTGCGTCACCTGCTCGTCCTCGGACACGGCCGCCAGCGAGTACGACCCCGGGCTGTCGATTATCTCCAGCAGAACATCCCCCACCCGCGCCTGCCCCCGCGTCACCTCCACCGTCGTCCCCGGGTAGTTCGACACCACGGCATACCGCCCCGTGAGATCGTTGAAGATCACGCTCTTGCCGACATTCGGCGACCCGACGAGAATGGCCGTACGCCGGTTCACGGGAGCGGCAAGCGCGCACGTCTCGCAGCCGCACCCATGCCGGCCCGTCACCATGTGCTTCAGAAAATCAAGCGCGCGCACGCTCACGAGCGCCGGCCCCTCCGCTGGCTCTTCACGCGAATCGTCGCCGCCAGCTCGCGGCCCAGTGTCTGTGTCTCCCCGTCGACATCCAGCACCACCCCACCGCCCACCGGCTCGCGCTCCCTCACCGTGACGGTGGCCTCCGGCAGCAGCTTCCGCTCCGCCAGATACCGCACCACCTGGGGCGATTCGTCCTCGATCCTGACGATCCGCAGCGACCGGCCCTGCGGCGCCTCCGCCAGCGTCACCGTGCGCTCCTCCGACCCCGCCTTGATCGGATGGCCGTGCGGGCAGAACTCCGGATCGCCCAGCTTGCGCGCGATCAAGTCCTCCACCTCGGACGAGAGCGCATGCTCCAGGCGACACGCCTCATCATGGACCCGGTCCAGCGGCAGCTCCAGCACGTCCGTCAGTAGCCGCTCCGCCAGCCGGTGCCGCCGAACGATGACCCTCGCCCCACGCTGCCCGGCCGGCGTAAGATTCACCCGCCCGTATCGCCGATACGTTACCAGCCCCAGCTCCGCCAACCGCTTCACCATCCCCGTCACCGAGGCCGGCCTCACCTTCAGATGAGATGCGAGCTGCGTCGTCGATGGCCCTTCCCCCTCCCCCGAGAAACGCTGGATCGCCTCCAGATACTCCTCCACCGCTTGCGTCAGCGCCTGCCGTTCAGCCATGGGCGTATCCTTTAGGAGTGCCTATCTCTCATGTTAGCCTTGCCTAACTTCTGCCGGTAGTATACCACAAAACCGAGCGCCCTGAAACGGGCCGGGAAACATCCCTTCCCGCGGAGGCGCTTTGGCATCCTTTCCAGACAGGAAGTGGCCCCTCTCGCCGGAATCACCCCCCTTGGATCGGGGCGGTGGCTCCTGAGATTTCTGCTGAGTTGCTCCGGTCACACCGGCGCAGAAAGGGAGTTCGCCATGACGAAGGTCCTCAAGTGCCGGGACCTCGGCCAGGACTGCGCATGGGAAGCCCATGCCCACAACCCCGTGGAGCTTCTCGCCAAAGCCGCCGAGCACGCCCGCAAAGACCACCACATGACCGCAATCCCGCCCGACTTGATGGCGAAGGCCAAGGCCGCCATCAAGGACGAGTAGCGCCCGGAGCAGAGACGAACGGCCTCAGACTCGAACCCGCCGCTGGCGAATTCGGCATCACCTCTTCCGGCAGCCTGCCCGGCTGAGCTAAGCGGACGCTTGCCGCAGCGCAGGGCGCCGCTCGCGAAAGGGCGAGAGCCACCGGCTCCCGCCCCTGAGGTCACTTCGCCGGCGCCTGCGGGCTACCGCTCAGGAAGCTCCTGCTGGCCCTCCTCCAGCCGCTCCCGCCGGAACTCGAGGCGGTTGAGGGGGGTGGGCTCGGGGTCGCCTATGCCGAACGCGAATGCCTGCATGTGGACGACCCCGCCTTCGTACACGAGCGCTGACCCCATGAGGCGGCCGCCCTGAAGCTTGTAGAGCGCGCCGCCGCCGGGGGTGTCCTCGGCGCGCTTATCGGCGTCGGCGATACCGGCCAGCCACCGCCTGATCTGCACGGCGTCGGGCGGCGCGCCCGAGGGCTCGCGATCGAGCGCGTCTATGACGTAGGACTCGAGCAGCTTCGGCCACAGCTTTTCGAAGAGGGTCCGCGAGGCGAAGAGATCGGCCGTGACGACCTCGTCGCCGAGACGGGCGACGACGCCGCGCGCGCTCACCGGTAGGTCGGCGAGCGCGCGCTCGTAGGGCTCGACCTTGTGCTGGACGGACTCGCTATCGTGCACCGAGCGGAGGGAGCCGGTTGCGCTCCGCGCGTCGAGGCGCTCCTGCTGGGCGGCGACGTTATCCCAGACCGCGCGCTGGCCGGCCTCCTGTCCGGCGTTGCGGACCGCGCTGCCCGCGATCGCGCCCAAGGCTGAGAACGTCTCGGTCGTACCCACCCAACGGCCGCGCTCGATGCAGAAGACGGGGATGGTGAGGTCAGCCCCCGGCGGAACGATCATGTCATCGCCCATGATCCGGTCCTGCTTCGCCCCCGTCAGCATCTCCCCGCCCATCACGAAGATCGGCTCCTTCGCCCTGCTCACGAGCCGCACCCGGTTCACCTCCGCCGGCTTCAGCTCCCGGATCTCGATCGAGCCCCGCTCCATTGCCTCGTCCAGCGTCAGCCCAACCTCCGGAACCGCCACGCCGTCCGCAAAGATCGGGTAGAGCGTCAGGTTCCCATGCTTCTTCGGCGGCCCCACTTTCAGCCGACCGGCGAACTCGTCGATCGCTGACCCCGGCGCGGGAAGGCACCTCTCCTCCGGCGCCGCCGGGCCGGGGCGGAGCCCCGCCCCGACCAGCGCCAGCGCCACTGCTATCGTACACATCACTTTCATGGACATGGTCTTCACCTCCAAGAGCCAACGTTCTATCGCACTTCCAGAGAGACCGGCTCCGCCGTTGCCTCGATCTCCGGATTGTAGTACCGATACACCCGCGAGGCCGGAGTCGCCGCCTTCATCGGGAACTTCGCCCGCAGCCGGTACGAGAACTCCAGCGGCTTCTTCGACGCCAGCTTGTCCAAGTACACGATGATCTGCCGCGCCGCCACCGAGTACTTCTCTATCGCCTTCCGCTCCACGAGCTTGTCCAGGTCCTCAGACATCAGCGAGAATCCCGGCGGAAGCCCGAGGTCGATCACGACCATGTTCGCATCGCGCGGATCGTTGTTCACCACCCGCACCGACGCCGTCACGATATCGTTCGTCGCGAGCTGCTTCCGGTCGTAGCTCACATCGATGGTGAGCAGCTCTTCCGCCGGCGGATTCACCATCGCCCACGGCATGTAGTACTTGGCGACGATCTGATAGAGCGCGCTGCCCTTGCCCTTCAGAGTGATGCGGACATCGTTGCCGCCCGGCTGCACGAGATTCCGCGCGTCCACCTGCCGCACCACATCGTAGTCTTCCTGCGTGATCCGGAACGACCCGGCCTCTTCGCCGTTCACCCACACCGTCGCCGTCCCGTCTATCTCCTGCGCCGCCTTCTCCATCGACAGCAGCAGCGTCTTCAGCGCCCACACCGTCGCCTGGGTCGTCTGCCAGGTCCCGAAGCTGTCTTTGCCGCGGATCAGGTAGGTGATCGCCTTGTTCGTCAGGTCCACGTGCCTCCCCGACTTCACCAGCGCGTAGGTCGCCAGCGCCGTCGTCTCCAGGTCGGCCGACCCGTCCTGCGCCGACGTGAACGTTGCCCCCGCGGACTTCCAGTAGGCGATGCTGTCGTCGACCACCGCCATCTTTGCCAGCGCATCGAGCACATCCCGCGTCGTGTCCGTCAGGTACGTGCGCCCGAGGTCCGCCATTCCGCCGCCGCTCAGATACGCGTTGGCGATCACCGCAAGGGCGTACGGGTCCTTTGCCTCCTGCCAGTGCTTGTCGAGATAGCCGACGGCCCGCTTGACCGAGTCCCCCGGATAGCCCGACTCGGCGAGCGCCCAGGCGATGTAGGCCGTGACCCGGAGCGTGTCGGTCTGCCGGTTGATGATGCCCTCGGCGATGCCGCCCTCATCCCGCTCCCACGTGCCGTCCTTCTGCTGGAGGCCGGCGAGCCAGTTCTGCGTGCGCGAGATCACGTTCTCGTCCACCTCGTGCACCCGGCTCATGTCCCGAAACTCCATCAGCCCGTAGGCCGTCAGCACCTTGTGGGCCGGCGGATTGCCGAACCAGGAGAACCCGCCGCCTGGCAGGCGACCTTCGCCATCGACCTCGAAGGACAGCAGGCGCTGATAGCCGACATTGATGTACTGCTCCGCCTTCATCTGAAGCTCGGGCTTCGCCTGCTTCGTGGTCTTCAGGTAGTCGAGCACCAGCACGTTCGGATAGGTCACCGAGCTCGTCTGCTCGAAACACCCGAACGGCATGCGCAGCATCGCGTCCAGTCCCTCCACCGCCTGGCTGAACAGCCCGGGGTAGATCTTCACCAGGATCGTCGACGCGCCCGGAATGGCATTCTTCGGAATCGTCACCTGCTGCTCGACGGTGCCATCCAGTCGGTCGTTCCAGGTGTCGCGTCGCTCCTCGCCGTCCGGCAGCACGTCGATGCTCCGCTTGATGGCATCGCTCAGGTGCGAGCCCTTGGCGTGCACGGTGAGCGAGTGGCTCCCGATCCCCTTCGCCCGAATCCGGTAGTAGACCGCGCGGATGTCCGAGGCCGCTATCTCCAGCGACTTCTCCGCCTCACCTCCCACCAGCTCGAACCACGGCCCGAGTTCGAGGGAAAGCGTCACCGTCTGCGCCTCGGGCAGGTAGTTGTAGACCGCGATGGGGATCGAGATCTCGTCGTTCTGCGTCAGCGCCACCGGCAGGTCGATGTCGATGAAGAAGTCCTGGAAGACCCGCAGGCCGGTTGTGGTGGAGCCGAGCTGGCCCTTCTGAGACGACGCCAGCGCCTGCATCCGCCAGGTTGTGATCGAGTCCGCCATCTGCACCGTCACCGAGGCGCGGCCGCGCTCATCGGTGATCACGGCCGGGTTCACGTACATCGTCTCCGGGAAGAACTGCCGCAGTCGCACCTGGGGCTGGCCGGGGGCTTCCTTCTTCTCCGCCGGCGCCGCCGCCATCGGAAGCGCAACCCCGGCCTTCATCACGGCCGCGTCCATGGCGAAGCCCTCTTCCTCCATGAACACGCCGCCGGCCATTCCGCCGCCGCGCATGCGCCTTCCCAGGCCGTTTTTCGCCCATTGGCCGATGCCGCGGATATCGTCCTTCGTGTCCCACTTTCCGTCCGGGCCGGCCGACTCCAGCCAGCAGTTGGCCCGGTTCCAGCGGGCCCGATAGGGGTTGTTCCAGCGATCCTGCAGATCGCTCTTCTTCAGCAGGCCTTCGGCCACGAGCGTCGAGATGTCTTCATCCGGTCGCAGATACCGCCCGTGGGCTCGTTCGTATTGCCGCAGGGCCCGGTCGATCTTCTCGGCGTCCCGGCCCATCTCTTTCGCCCATGCCTCCATCGCCTCTTGCACGCGCCTGTCGTACGTGTTGACCGTCAGCGTATACGGGTCGCGCGTCTGCGAGGCCGCGAAGAGGACGGCCGCCGCCCGTTGGCGCTGGGCGTCCGCTTCGGCAGGCTCCGCTCCCTCGAAGGGGAGCTTGCCCCGGATGACGCCTTCGGTGGTGAATCCGTGGACCTCATAGCGCGGCTGAAGCAGCTCTCGCTCCAGCGCGAAGTAGATCCGCTCCAGCCCCGGCTGCATCTCCTGCAGCGCGAAGACGCTCTCGTCCACGATGGTCACGCCGAGCGCGGCCAGGGTCGGCCGGCCCCGCTGATCGCGCACAGAGAAGTTCAGCTCCGCCGAATCGCCCGGGCGGTAGGTTTCCTGGTTCGGCCGCACCTCGACCACGAGATCATCGGCCGGCGCCACGTACAGCAGGCGCGTATCGCGGATGATGTTCTCGTCCGGCAGAATCTGGTAGGCGTTGACCTCAAGAGTCCCCTGCAAGTCCTGCGTCAGCGGCAGCTCGAACTCCGACCGGCCCCCCTTCAGGTCGACCGCGCGAGTGAGCACGGTCTGGCTGTCGCGGATGACGTCGATATAGGTCGTGCCCTTCTGCTTGGTCGAGATGACGGTGAAGTCGACCGAGTCGCCGACCTTCGCCAGCGCGCGGTCGGCCCGAAGAAGCACCACCGCTTCGCCGGTCGCCGTCGCCATCTCGAAGTCTCGCGAGGCCGAACCCGTGCCCGCCACCACCTCGACGCGCACGGTCGTCGCCTCCGGCTTGGGCGCGAATCGAACCTCGGCAATGCCGGCGGCGTCCGTCCTGGCCGTCAGCTTCACCGCTCCCACCGCCGCCCCGGAAACCTTCACGCGGGCGTCAGAGACCGGCTCGCCATCCGGCCGGCTCACCAGCACGTAGACGACGTTGTCCAGCCCCGGCTTCAGCTCGCCGGACTCCGGCACGACCGTGATGACGAGCGAATCCTTCGCCACCGGGACGCTCTGCGTGATCTTCTCCGTGTGCTCGGCCTTGTCCGTCACCTCCACGTCCAGCTTCACGAAGGCGTTGCCCTGCTCCAGCGGCAGGCCGGCGAAGTAATCCGGAAGCTCCGTCTCGACCCGGAAGGTCCCGTTCTCGTCCGTCTTCCCCTTGATCTCAGCGATCTCGTTGAACCCCACATCGAACGTCGAGACCGTAATGAGAACGTCGGCCTCGGAGGTCGCCTTCCCGAAGAAGTAGTCGCACTGCACCTTCCCCGTCAGCGTCTCTCCCGGCAGATAGTACGACCTATCGGTCGTCAGGTTGACTTTGAACTTGGGAAGCACATACCGCTTCACCTCGACCGTCCGCTCCGCGCTTCCATCCTCCATCACCGCCCGGATGGTGTACCGCCCCATGTTGATCTCGTCGGCCAGCGTGAACTCCGCCGACACGATCCCGAACTTCGACGCCTCGATCCGCTTCTTGAAGACCTTGTTGCCTTTCCCGTCCTCCACCTCCAGCCAGACCGGGTCGCCCGCCGCCGGCGCCATCGTCGGCTTCCGCAGCGCCAGCGCCCGAAGGTGCATCGTCTGACCCGGCTGATAGAGCGGCTTGTCCGTCGTGAGGAGAATCTGCGTCTCCCGCGCGATCGTCACCGCGCTCTTCACATCATCGATCCCCAGCCGCGACACCACCCGCACCGACAGCTCGTAGCTGCCGGGCCTCAGCTCGGGAACGGCGAACTGCGCCGTCAGCGTCCCCTCCTTGAGCGGCCCGCTGAACAGGTTCAGCTTCCCCATTGCCTGCTCGTCGGTCGGGGTGATCCCGATATGCACCGCCCCGGTCACCGGCTCTCCCGTGTCGTGGTTCGTCACGATCACCCGCAGCGCCGCCGGACCCCCGGCGAGCCATTGCGTCTGCCCCCGCACGATCGTCTGCAGGGGCGAAATGTCGCCCGAGGAGACCGAGGAACTTGCACCCAGCGTCACCGACAGCGCCACGCCGAGCCCCATGATTGCCGCCAGCCAAATCAGAGAAGCCTTCCTATGTTTCACAGCCAATCTCTCCTCTCACTCCAAACCAAGTGTCCCATCGCAGTCATCCCCTTAGACCGGACCCCTCCCGAAAAGGTTCCATCGCCCTACCACCCCCATGGAAAAAGCGGCGGACTCTCGTCCGCCGCTCCGGTTACTCCGCACCAGGGTTTCAGTCCTGTGCTAGAATCCGCTCGCAATATGGATCACCCCGTCCTCGTACTGGAGCACCATATCGAGCGCATCCCCCAGGAATCGCAGCGGAACGACCGTTCGGTCGCAGCGAATCGCCGCCTGCGTTCCCATCGGGACCGAAACGCCGTTTACCGTTCCGAAATCGCTGCCGATCACGACCGCGATCTGTGCATTTCGTGCCGTCGCGCGGGCACTTCGTGCCGCGCTATCCCACGTAACGGTCCCCCCAGCCCTTTCTATGACCGAGCGGAACGGCACGATGGCACGACCGTCCACCACCACCACCGGCGCATCCGAGCGCACCGGCCGATTGTCGAAATACAGC
>Ga0307376_10005400_pt1 | contig 11506 bp, 19 predicted proteins | sample TR2MG_FD_202536 | JGI IMG/M metagenome (GOLD analysis project Ga0307376, IMG submission 202536) | Soil microbial communities from Risofladan, Vaasa, Finland - TR-2 | ecosystem: Environmental > Terrestrial > Soil > Coastal area > Acid sulfate soil | place: Finland: Risofladan, Vaasa | collected... | reverse complement strand
CGATCCTCATCCCATGGGTTTCGAATGGCGATGCCAGCCCCATCCCACAGATCCGCCTGAGCGAGTAGGGGCTCCACCATCGCATCCCCGTGAACATCGAGCAGGTAAACCTCGCGCGGTTCGGGGAAAGCGAGCACCGTCGAATTCTGCTCGGCTTCGGGCATGTCCCCATTCTACCCAAAGCGTATTTCGCGCCATCCCCCAAAAGATTGTCGAAATACGGGAATGGCATCGGGGTCATACCGGTTACCCAAGCATGCAGACACTCGAAACCTGGGAAATCCGCCGCATGCGAGTTGGCCGTCCCACGCGCATGCTCGTTTTCGACGTGCGCGATGATGATGATTACGGCGCGCCCACGTACCGCATGATCGTGATGGCCCCGAACGCGGATGCCGCAGAGGCCATGTGGGACGATGAATTCACGGAGCACAACGTCTTCGCGCGCCCCGTGTTCCTCAAGGGCCGTCACCTCAGCCTGCCCGCCACGGAACCCTGCGTGCTTTCCTCTGGGCCTTTCAGCGCCCCCGCGTGCATGGGGGGTCCGGTCACGGAACCCTTGAGCAGCGAGGCCGCGTGAGAACCTGGGTATCCGACTGGCCTACCCCGGTCCCCATAGGGGCCGGGTTGATGCTTTGCCGCCTTCGGGTCGCTTTTCTGCAAATCGAAAGCGATTCGTGGGAATGACAACCGTGTGATGCCGGTTAGCTAGACAAGATGGCCCACCCCGCAAAAATCTCTGATCCCTCTGTTATCCGTCGCTTCGCCACCGCGGGGCGTGCCCGTTTTACGCTCGTGAGCGAGAAGACCGGTGCGCGCTTCACCTATCAGGTGCGCGCGAAAAAGGGCGATGATGGGAAACCCACCGACTTCTTTTTCGTGTCCGTACTGACCGGCGCGAACAACGAGGGGGATTACACGTACCTCGGTTGCCTGAGCGGCGACCGTTTCATCCACGATAAGCGCCTCCGCATCGGCGCGGGCGCCCCGAGCCGCCAGGCGTTCGCCTGGTTCTGGGACCGGGTCCGTCACGCCCAGGAGCTGCGCCAGTGCGAGTGCTGGCACGAGGGCCGCTGTGGCCGCTGTGGCCGCGTGCTGACTGTCCCTGAGAGCATCGAGAGCGGCCTGGGCCCCGTGTGTGCGGGGCGGGGCTAAACCAGTTTTCTCGGAGGGTGGACTATCAGTAGGCCCTTCACGTGTTGCTCACTGCCTGGCGCACGACCTCCGAGATTTTTCACGAAAGGAACCCAAATGAAAATTCAACCAGGAGACCTGTTCACCGTAAACATCGCCGATGGCGTGGTACTCATGGAAGCCCGTAGCATCCGCTGTGGAGACGTCTGGGACTGCCACCCCGTCGATAGCGGGGGCGAGTACTCCGACGAGTACGGCTCCCACATGGTCTTTACAGATGAGCAACTGGCCCGCAAGGTCGCCTTCTACAAGGGAAGGTACGCAAGCTGATGAACGCATCTCCACATAGCGCCTGCACGCCGTAGCCCGGCCCCATGGTGGGATAACCCCACCGGGAGACCGGGCGCGCCGTGAAAGGCCACATGTCACGCGCAATTCGTCGCCATCACCGCCTTCGTGTCGTTGCACGAGCCCGTCGAATCTTTCGACGTCGTCTCCGCACTCATGAGGGCGTTCTCGTTGGTTTGGGCTACTGGGACACCCTGCCGCCGGATCATTCGGTCCCGGATGATCTAGCGGTTCGGCTCGCAGATCACCTTCAGTTCCGCTCAGATCGGGGTCGAGGGAATCCTCGTCGGGACGGCTGGTACGGTAAACTCACCCGAGCTGAGCAGCTCGCCGACCTCGAACTCCTCGAACAACTCCAGGACGTTTAGCCGTCCTGGAGCATCTCGGCCTCGAACTCTTCGCCGTAGAACCACGTCAGCTCTTCACCTTGAGCGATGTCCTTGAGGGCGATGAACTCGAGATCGTCCCCCATCTCGAGGTTGGGCGAACTCGAGTGGTTGATGAACCGGAACTCGTTGGTACCAAGGCGATACTCCACCAGGACGTCTTCCTCGTCGTAGACCTCAATCACGTAGGGGTTCTCCTCAGCGGTGAGCTTCGTCTTGCGGCTGCGGTAATGCCCGACCACTTCGCCTACCTTGAAGGGCTTGGCAGCGAACACTCCTCGGCCATGGATTTCGGAGGTGCGAACTCGAATAGACATGGTTGGCGGCTGACTTGTACCTACCGGAGCCCAACAAAGAAAAAACGGCGCCCCCAGCCCCACTGAAGGGTTGAGGGCGCCGGATGATGACCGAACGATAACCACTACCGCTCAGGGCTTATACGCACTCTGAGGCGGCGGCTTGCAGTAGGGTCCGTCGCCCCACGGAGACTCCGGGAACGCCTGTGGAGCCTCCTGGGGCTTGTGGTGCCCCATGATCCCCCGCTTCTGGAGAGCGTCCATCGAGTCGTACCGGATGACCCAGACTTCACAGGGTGCGTCAGAGGCGCGATTGAAGGTCGTGGTCCTCACCTGACTGTGGAGCTGCTCGCCGAACTCGGTGCCGAGCTCCTGCCTGACGCGACCCTTCTGCTTCGAGCTCCGAGCTCGAGTCGTTGAGCTCGAGTTCGTCAGCGTGAACGAGCTCGAGGTTCGGTTCCCCATCCCCAGTACCTCCGACATCGAGCAGTTCACCACGTTCGTCGAGACCGGAGCCGCCCCGGCGGACGTGCCCAAAATGGTCGTCGAGAATGACGGGGGTACGGCCGCCGTGTGGGAATCCCAGGTGACCGTGTACGGAGACCAGGGATTCGGTGGTGGAAATGCCGGCACTGGGTACGGCATCGGAACGAACTGGGTCTCCTTGACGGTGATGACTCGAGGAGGAGGTGCTTCTTCCTCGAAGACCGCGACGCCGATGACCCCCACGTTCTCGGGGGAGCCCATCTGACTTGAGTAGGCACCCCCCTTCTTTCCGAACCTGAAGGCAGCGACCTCGTTGTTCGAGGTCCGCCATCCCGTGAAGGTCCAGCTCTGATGAGGCTCCAGGACGTGCCCACCATCCTCGTGGCCGCCACCGGGTTCTCCGGTTTGGACGTTGCGACCATCAACCGTTGTGATGATGAGGATGCGTTCCCTCGTCTTGTTCCGCACCCTGATCTGGTAGCGGCCATTCTTCTTCCCAGCCACATAGAGCTGACCCTCGTATCGGGTGCCGGGGAGTTGCTTTCCATTGGGGTCTTCGACTCTGATTTCTACTTTGCTCATCTCTCTCTTCTCTTCCCGCCGTTTGCCGGAACGAGCTGCTTCGCAACCCGCGTGGCTGAAGGCGATGTTGGTGAGTGCCCAGAACAGGTCGGAGTCGTCCTCCCAATCCTGAACGTGAACGAGAGCGAGACCTTCGGGCTCCTCAATCGGAAGATTGCAACGGCAGCAAATGTTTTTGCCGAGCTGAGAGGCGAGCTCGTGGATGACCGACTTGCGAAGATGTTTCTCCGCGGTCCCCACTGGCATACCCAGTTGCTCGGCTTTGCGCCGCTTTGTGTCCTTCGATTTCGTCACCGTTTGGCCTCGCCGTCGGGTGTGTGGCTCCCTTTGGGAACCGTTTGGACTGTACCAGGGGTCTGGGGCCTCGAACCAATGAAAAAGCCCCTGGGGGCTCCAGAGGCTTTTCAGGGGAGGGCCGGGAAGGCTTAGGCGTCGGGGTAGCCCGCCTCGGCGCGGCGGGTGTAGGCATCCGCGCTCGCGTCCACACAGGCTTGGTTGATGGCGTTGTCCAAATCGTGCTTGATGGCCTTGAACTCGCGGTCGAGTTCCACGGTCACGAAGAACATCTCGCCGCGGCCGTCCTCGGCGCTCACGGTGCAGCCGACGAGGATCCGGGTCTCCTCCACGGCTTCGAGGTCGCTCTCGTCGTCGAGTACCAAGCGGCACTCATCCCACGAGTCGTACTCGTCGCCGCCCGCGGGCTCGTCGTAGTCGCGGAGCTGGCGGGTCAGGTAGGATTCTGCCGCGGCAATCGCGCACGCGGTGTCAGAGGCGGAAAGGGTGACCTCGGTGGTGGGGTTGCTCATCCCTCTAATCTAAGAGGGAATAGCACCGAGTCAATACCCTTATCGTCGATTAGTGTCCCGGAGGCAGGGCGAACATGTCGAGCTGACCCTTGGCAGGTGCTTGACGCCGAGCTCGCCATTGAGCGAACTCCCGGCGAAGGGTGCGACGCCCGGTTTGGTACACGGGGTCTTTCTGCTTGAGCAGGTAGTTCACCGAGATCTCGGGATGTCCGTCCCTGGTCTTCGGGTTCGGATTCCTGATCTTCTTCTTGCCGCCTTCGTACTTCTCGTCGAGGAACTGCTGCCAGAGATCCGTGAGATCGCTTTGCGGTTCAGCCTGACCGAGCTTGGGCTGGATGACTTTGGCGAACTCCTTGACGGCCTTTTGCCATTTGGCTGGGCGGTACTTCTTGAGATGCCGGAAGTAACTGTCGGGGCGTGCCGCAATTGACAGGATGCCCATGCCGGGGTCGTACTTCTCGATCCACTCCTGGGCTTCTTTGTTGGACTCGAGACCGTCGGCGGTATCGAAAGCCCTGCGAACTTTCTGAGGGATTTCGATACCCCCCGTGTACAGGTCAAAGGCGAATTTGCGTTGAGCCGGGGTCTTGTCTTTGAGGCTGTCGAGGATGTCTTCGAACACCATGACGCGGTCGGCAAGATGAGTGTAGAACTCCAAATCGTCGAGGCTGTAGATGGAAGCTCGTGATTGGAGCTTGTGGAGCTGCATCAGCTCGCTCCGTCTACGGTTCACCTCCTCGATCCTTTTCCGAGTCTTGTCCCGCTTCTCCTCCGGCAGTTGCTCGAGGACTTGTTCGAGGTCACTGCCGGTAGGCGTGTCGTGCATCAACGCCTGCACGATGTCAGGGTCCAGGGTTTCTCGAGGTCCCATTCCAGGACTCGGCAAATAGCGTGGAATGAACTCACCTTCTTCGACTTTGAAGGCGTCAATACCGAGTGCTTTGCCCATCACCGTCTGGGTCATGTGGCGGAGCTCATGCGTGAGCGTCCGATGGAGGTTCTTCTTGACGTGCTGGGATGGAGCGAACTCCGGGATCGCGATGATGAGTTCATTACTCTGCGAATCCCATGCCCCCATCATCCCCTTCTGCCCCATGTCACGAAGGACGACCTTCATCTTTGGCATGGAATCGAAAAGCTTGGCATCCGGGCCTCGAGCCTTCTCGACATGACGTTGGAACTTCTTGCCAAGGAAAGGGAACTGTTCGGGCTCGAGGTCGATCTCGAGGGTCGGCTCTTTTCCCTCCTGCATTCCCTCCACAAGTTTCTTCTGGAGGTCCGGGTCGTAATACTTTTCCCAGGACGTGATGTCCTCGCGCATCTGCTTGGCCCGTTCTTGAAGTCCCGTCTCTGAAGATGTCTCGAGTTCGTCGATGAGCTTACTGACCCGACCGAGGTATTTGTCGATCCCACGACGATTGCCTGTTCGCAGGTGTTGCTCGAGGCGGTCAGGACGAATGCCAAACTGCTGGAGCGCACCGTTCATCATCAAGGGCATCAGGTAGGACATCAGGCCAAAGAACGATCTGCCGTTTTGGGGATTTTCTTGAAGCTCCTCGACGAACTCCCGCATCCGTACAACTTGCCGACGAATGGCCTTTAACCGTTCGTCGGAGTTCTCCACCTCTTTCCGTAGAACCGGGAGGAACGCCGCGGCATAGACCTTCAGCATCCACGCCTTGATCTGCTGTTCGAGCGGTTGGCTGTACTGGAGGATCCCAGCCGTATGGAGGCGCGAGCCCATCTATCCCTGGGCCGTCCATAGCCGGAGAACCGGGGCCATTTCTTTTTCGTGAAAATCGACATCAAGGGTATTGCACCCGTGGTGTACCGACCCATATTAGAAGTAAGAAAGAGAGACACCCACCATGCTCGTTCTCACCACCGCCCTCGCCGCCGCCCTCGTCGCCCTCATGCTGGTCCCTGCGGACCGGATGCCCGAGTGGACTCGGCGCGACCGTCACGCCCGTCGAACCGCCCGAGGGGAACCTGCCGGCTGGTAAGACCCTCCAGCCCCCTCAACCCCCAGCCCCGTAGCTACCCCGCACGGGGCTTAACCCGTATGAGCACCCGAGAATTCCAGAGCGTTTGGGACGACCTGATGGAGAGCGTGGAAGCGGCCGTTGAAGCCGGTGAGCCCCGCGCTGAAGTGATGGCATGGGCGTGGGCCGAGTACGACGAGCACTGTAGCTACGTCCACTCCGCCGCCGCGTCCGAGGCGGGCTTCTTCGATGAGCCCGTGTTCGATGTGCAGGGTCGGCTCTAAGCCACCCGGCCGATTTTGTGGAAAACCGGGAATGAACGGTATACCACCAATGTTATACCAATGAGAGGAAAGAACCATGAACAGCCCACACAGCAGCACAGACCGAAGGGGCCGACTAGATAGAACCCCCGACTCACTTCCGCCCCAGTTGCGCCCGGAAGTCGAGATCATGCTGAAGCGAGTTTTGGAGGAAGCGCGAGACCGCGGAGAGGGGCATGTAAACGCCCTCCTTGGAGCCCGTTCCGACAATCATCCCACGCGCCTCATTTTGGAGGAGTTGATCGAGCGGCTCCAAGAGGAGCTAGGATACGGCCCGGTCCAATCGTAAATCCCACGCTGAACAGATAGAGCCCTCGTGTCCATGACGCGGGGGCTCAGTCGTTTAACGCCGATGCGCAAACACGAGCCACGTCTCGGGTGACGCCGTGGGCTCGATGGATAGAGCGAAGGAACCCTCGGGATCCCACGCACGGAGGATGGAACAACCGCCGTGACTGAGGCTGCTCAGGTACATAGCGAGCCTCGACTCCTGGACGCACAAATGCCCAACCTGCATGGACTCGAGAAATCCCAAGGACATCGACACGGACAGATCGAGCATCCGGTCGAGGAAGTCGGGGAGCTGGGCCGTGGGTACTTGGCTTCGAGTTTTCACCGAGCACCCTTGTCGAACCTGGTGGTACTCCTCGTAACGTGGATCGGGTTCCATCAGTTCCTCGTCCTCATCCTCGTCTTCCATGACGTCGCGTTCGAGTGGGTCTGAATTCCAAACGATGCCGCAATCGTCGCAATACCAGGAGTCGTCGAAGAAGAGAACATGACCTTCACCGCAGTCAGGGCAATCCTTCAACATCTCCTCGAACATGGTCTCCTCGAACATGGTCTCCTCGACGTCGTACCTCTCGAGCAGAGTCTCGCATCGGGCTACGAGAGTGGAGACCGTCTCCTTGCGAAGATGATCGTGCACCATCTCGAGCCACATGCCGTCCTCATCGTACTCGAGCCAACTTTCCAGAACGTCGAGAGCTCGAGCTCGAATGAACACCGAGCTCGAGTCCCCCAATACTGGAAGGAGGAGGTCCCGCCCAAGGACTCCGACCTCATCACCACGGAACGCTTTGCCGAAGCACGCCAGCAGGTCGTAGGAAGTTCGGTCTTGGGCGTGGGCCAGCAGAACTCGCTTCACCCACGTTGCGACCATCGGCAATCCTTCGCCCCACTGGGCCCAGTTTCGCATCTCCTTGACGACTGAAGCCTTGTCGTCGACCCGGAGGTACTCGAACACTCGAGCGACGAACCTCTGGTAGATGGTTTGGGGGTCGATGGTGAGATCGACGGTGAGGTGCTTGAGGTCGAGGATCAGTTGTTCGGGATCGGTGCAGCTCATCTGGGCGAGTACCTCTTCTCCACTTGTACCCGAGAGGAAGAATACCGCCCCAATGAGCTGCTTCGAGAAACTCAACTCTCGAGGGTCATTTTCACGAACTCGAGAGGGTTCAGGTGCAGCTCCCGTAGCTCGATCACTGACATCACTTTGTCGTGTTTGACGAACCTGACTTCGTCGTTCAGAACACGCAAAGAAAGCCTTACCTGAGCGTCGGGGAGCTCAAGGATCTCGAGGCGCCCTTCCGAACTCGAACCTGCGTTCCACAGCAGGACGGTCACATCTCCCTCATCCGTGTGCCCCGTAGTCTCCTGACGAAACCTCCAGTCCTCAAGTGTGCATTCTCGAAGGGCCATGGTCCATGCGTCCCTACGAATGTGATCGGGATGGTCATCGAGCTCCTTGACGACTGGTACCGAGCTCGAGACCGTGGCCACCACTCGAGAGTCCTCTTCACCGTTGACTGACTCACGCTTGAGGGGGAACGTGCGACGGGGTGTGGGTTCGGCTTCCTCCGTGGCTTTAGGGGTCAGGTCCCGGAGGCGCTCGAGCTCAGCTTGGTGAAGCTGCAAAGCCTTCTTCTCGAGCTCGTCGAACTGGTCATTTTCCGAGGGGAGCTCGAGAGGCACAGACGTGGTGGCTTCTTCTTCATAGAGCTTGTCCTTGAGGGTCAGCAGCTCCTTGACTTCCTTGCTGGGCTCCTCGGGCACAGGGGCTTCGGGTGCCGCTGGATATGTGGAGTAGTGCGCTACCCCGTAGTCGACGTTAGGGCGGTAGATGGGGCCGCTCCATGCGGTCAGCCATGGGTAGAGGTATCGAATGTCGGGAGCCCAGTCCCAGACCTGTCCCAGCATCTCGGTCTCGACCCCACTCTCTCGCTGAGAGGCATCCTTGAGGAACCTGCCCAGATGGCCAAAAAGTCGACGAGCTGCCTCCTTGACGTCATCACGGATCGGGCCTCCGTCCCACTGATGACGAGCATGGCTCATCGTGGTCTCGAGCTCGTTGAGCTGGGACATGCGCCTCGTCTGGGCGCGCAGCTCCATGTCGAATGCGTCGTGAAAATCGAAGTCCTCGACGAGACCGGAGCCTGCTTCAAGGATGAAGTCGAGACGGTCTCGAGCTCCGATGCCTTTGTCCTTCATCTTGTCGAGCTCAGCCAAAAGCTCCTTGACGGATGAGAGATGGGCAGACGTACTTGGGGATTCAGTTGTGCTGTTCACTGTTCGATGTCTCCTGTCAGGGCCGGCGTTGTACCGGCTACGGATCCATCATACCGGCGAACTTCACGCGCGTTCCGGTCGAAACTTCACGAAAAAAACCCCCGAGGGACCATTCCCTCGGGGGCGAGCAAGACACCACCCAAAATCTAGTTGTTCAGCACTTCTGCGAGCAGTTCGGTTCCCGAGGGGCCATCCTCGCCAGGCCGTGCCCCGGTCACTTCGACCAGTTGGCCGTCTCCCGTGATGAGTCGGAAGGCCGGCGGGGGCTCTCCGTAGAACTCAGCCATGCTGGCAAGCTCAGCCGCAAAGGCTTCGTCGGTCGGCGCCCTCACATGCGTGATGTCGCCTTCCGCGTAGGTCACGGTCTCTCGCGTGGAGAGGCGAACCCAGGTGCCAAAATACGAGGCATCCTCGCGCGTGTCGTACTGTTCCCACCCGTCAGCGGAGGTGCAGAGTTTCCAGTCGAACACGTAGCGATCGATCATGGAATGGAACGTGCGGACCACGGTGCAACCGTTCTTGTTGGTCTCGGGCTTCTCGTCGCCGGGGCGACTGAACCCAGGGGACCGGAAAGGGGTTGGCGTGCTCATGCTTACCTAACCGGGCCAGAGCCCTTGTCATTCCCTTGGCCCTGCCAAAGCTGTGGGAATCCCTGCTTGTTCAGGTACTCCGTGACGGCATGTTCCACGGCTTCGTCAAACTTCTCGTCAAACTCGTCTGGATTGTTGTCGGGGTCGTTGCTGCCTTCATCATCGGTCAGCGTTCCCACGTAGGCGTTCAGGCGCTCGATAAGCTGTCGGCTGATCTGCGGGTGGATGCGTTCGGGCTGGCAATTCCCGTAATCCCAACCGTCCGCGGTAGCCATTCGGCCATCCTTCATGCCAACGACGCCTTCGCGGAGCAGGTCAACGCAGCATCCCATGAAGTTGCCCCACAGGATCAATTGGCGCGGGGTCGTGTGGTCGCCGCTGTTTTTGGAACAGCGCATCGCCAGGGCCTCCAGGCGCTCCGGGTCCAGCTTCTCGCCGGCCAGGGCTACCTGGGCCAAGAGATCTCGAGCCCCTTGTAGGATGGGCTCAGGGCGCTCGGAGGCTTCGGCCTCCGTCACAAGGGCTTCGATCTGGTCGAGGTGGTTCACCCGACCAGCTCCAATTCATCGTAGCTGAACGTGCCACCGGGGCCGAACTTTTCTTCCACGAACGCCGTCACAAGTCCGGCATCGGCGGCGAGGATGCAGCGGACAGTTTCCTCTTTGTCCAGATCCTCGATTTCTTCGGTGTCCATATTGAGCAAGTCGGTAAGCTCGAAGGGCTCGGCTCGCTCGAAGATGTCCTCGGCCTCCAGTTGGCGCAAGCGCGCGACACAGGCGGCTTCGTTCAGAAAACCCTCGCCGTGCGTGTCCCAGGTGCCATGTTCGTTCTGCTGTTGTACGTAAAAGACCGTGGGTTTTTGTGGGTTGCTCATGTTCTGTCTAACCGATCTGGCGTCAGTGTCATTCCCTGGTTCAACGAGAATTCTGCATCAGTTGCAGGGCCGGGATGAGCTTGGGATTTCGACGAACCACTGTGGCAACGGCCAGCGCCAACATGAGATCGAGACCAATCATTTGGCCCGCCACGGGGCTGTCCTCGGGTCCGACGAACTCTACTTGAACGGTGTGGGTCTTGCTCATGCCTACCTAACAGGTAGAACACGGAGGCCATTCCTTGACGGTCACCGAATGTCGAAGTAGCCGTGCTCGATGAGGAACGCCTGCCGGTCCTCTTCGGTCATACGGGCCAGGTGGTAGCGGAGCTTCTTGTTCCCGTGGCGCTGGATCAGCTTGCCGACGATCAGCAGGGTGATCCCGGCGATGAACACCAGGATACACAGTGCCATCAAGGGCACGAAATTGGTTGCGATGAACTCCATCATGCAGCCTTCTCGGTTCGCAGTCGGAGCCCGATTCGCTCAAGGGCCAGATAGAGGTTCCCGCGGCATTGTCTCCGGAGGTCTGGCTCTGCAAGGCGCAGCGCGTCACGCACGTCCAAGAGGTTGAGCCGGTCGGCCCCCTTCTCCACCGCTCGGGTGATGTCGCACAGGGCTATTGCCAGGTGAGTGCGCACGACCACGAAATTCGGGGTGTCCTTGTCCACGGCCTCGAAGGCTTTGGAAAGCTGTTCATGGGCCGCGGTGAGGTGGTTGGTCATATCCTAGAAACCGCTATCACAGTCGAGTCATTCCCGGCTTTGAACACCAGGACACGAAATTGATTGCGATGAACTCCATCATAGGACTAGCCAAAGTACGAAGCCGAGGCCCCCGAGCACGATCCCGACCGCCAAAATGCCTGGATGGACAACCCATCCTGGGAAATACCACCAAGGATTTTTATGGGGACCCGGTGACATTACTGAACCTTCCACTGCCGCACCATCCGGCGAACGAAACTCAGGTCAGCCTCGCCCCCCTGCGGTTCCCGAGGTCCAGGACGAATGAGTGCGGCACAGTCGTCCTGGTTGTTCCGGTCAGCAGTGTCGAGGCCGAAGGCGACCCCCACAGCTTTCGCCAGGTCGGTGCCGTAGCCCGAGTCGTAGGGCTCCATGACGGCATCGA
>Ga0307376_10005398_pt1 | contig 11507 bp, 7 predicted proteins | sample TR2MG_FD_202536 | JGI IMG/M metagenome (GOLD analysis project Ga0307376, IMG submission 202536) | Soil microbial communities from Risofladan, Vaasa, Finland - TR-2 | ecosystem: Environmental > Terrestrial > Soil > Coastal area > Acid sulfate soil | place: Finland: Risofladan, Vaasa | collected... | reverse complement strand
ATTTTACGGGATTCCTAAAGGACACGATTACTGGAGTTTACATAAAGCATGGATCGTTCGAGAAATCGATAAAGAAACTGCCGAATCATATGGGCACGAAGTAAGACCGCAAGATACTAAATGGTGGTACATCGAGGAATGGACTGAGGATAGATACAAGATCTCTATCAACAATATTGCCCTAAAGGATAAAGATGGCAATGTGATAGATAGCGACAATCCTTTTGGTTTTATACCAATAGTTTACATCCCTCACATCCGTACTAATAAATTCCTTGGCGAATCTGTAATTACGGAAATGGTCAAGGGGATTATAAGAGAACTGAACTTACGTTGGGCTGATGCTGGTGATGCAGTAAATGACGACTCACATCAACCTATTGCGATAAGAAATGTTCGTACAAATCTAAAGACTTTGTATCACAATGGTAGACCCATTATTGACCTGGGTTCAAGCACAGGACTTGCCTCTGGGGAAAGTAACCCAGATATGATCACAGTATCATTGAAATCTGCTTCTGACGTTATGATAAAACTTGGCGACTCTTTATACGACATGTATCGCCGGGAAGTAAATCATCCTGCGGTAGCTGATGGAGAAGATAGTGGCTCTCAAAGATCATCGCTTTCTCTTGGCGTAAAGATGTGGCCCCTTGTGGCTCACATTGAATTAGAGAGAATGTTCTGGACAGTAGGGCTAATGAAATTCTCTACGATGCTCCTGAAGATGTTAGAAGAAAAAGGATACGCTGATGTTACCAAGGAACATCTAAAGCTAAAATTGAAGGTTATTTGGGCTCCTGTATTGCCAATTGATCGTAAGGCACTCGTAGACGAACTTGCAAGTAGATCATCGAACAGCCTTGGTTCACAGCAACATCTTATGGAAATGACAGGCGATATTGTAGATGTTGAAGAGGAACTCGAGATTATAAAGGCAGAGAAAGAAGCGGCTGCTGAGTTGGCTCAGAAGTTTGCTCCTAAACCTGCAGAACCCGGAGGTTCAGTACCTTTGAAGAAAAACTCGAATACTCCGAATACACCCGCTCCTAAACCAGCGGCAAAAACTAAGTAAGCCATTCCGTTCCAACATGGAACGATAAAAGCTCGGTTCGAATCGGCACAAAACCCGGGCACCTTTTTAGAATATAAGGAGAACTAACATGTTCAAGAAATACCTATCCCCTGGCGATACCTCTGGTGGAGATCCTCAAGATCCTCCTCAAGACCCCGATGGTCAGCAGGATTACAAAGTAAAGTACGAAGAATTGTCTGCAACACATGCCTCAGCAATAGCTGCAGCCGAAAAAGAAAAAGAAGCTCTGGAAAACCGTAGGGCTGGCATACAATCTTTGTACACAAAGGAACAAGAAGCACATAAGCAAAGTAAGACCACGTTAGACCAGTTGAAAACACAACTATCTTCGACCTCGTTTGAAAAGGATGCCTTCTCACTCCAGGTCACAGAAAAGGAAACTGCTCTAAAGGAAAGAGAAACAGAACTATCGAATCTCAACAAGAAACTAACACGGGCAAATTTGATTTTCAGTCAATTCCCGCAACTTGGAGAATTTGAAGTAATGGGTCTTTTACCAGATGCAGAACCAGACAAGATGGAAGAAGTCTTTGGGAAATTTGCCCAAACACTCGGCAGCAAGATCGATTTGGAGAAAAAGAACTTTAGTAAGGGACAAACCCCTCCTCCTCCTCCTCCCGCTGGCGGTCCTCCTGATGGTGTAGAAGCCCTTAATGCGAAGATATTTGATGCTGTTAGAGCAGGCAATACGGCAGAATACAATCGACTGTTTGAAGAACGCCTGAAACTTTTTGAAAAAAGCAATTCTTAATTAATATTTTTGGAGGCTTATTATGGCAGACCCTAATCTTTTCGATTTTTATAACAACAACCCTGTCGGCGTTGTTGATCAGAACATCTGGGACGACAAAATCCCTGAAGTTGTGATGAACTTCCAAGCAGGACCGACCATTTACACCCCACTGGTTAAGTGGGTCAATCGTTCCCAAGTTACAGGCGCTCCGATCTCTGAGTGGACTGAACTCTTGGAAGGCGATGTGGACAATGATGAAATCGCCATCACTGCTCAATATATACCTGAGCCTGCTGGCGTGGATTCAAGAAGCCGCAAGCTGTCCGCAAAGCGCTATGGTGACAAAGTTCAACTCTCCGAAAGTTCCAACATCTATCAGATGTGGAAAATGAGCGGTGGGCGTGATTGGCGATCTTTGCTGAAGGGTATTCTCGGCAACAACGTCAGACGCAAAATTGAAGTATTGTCCCGAAATGCCTACCTTGGCGGACCTAAGACCTTCTGGACTTATGGTGGATCAGCCGTTGATTTTAGCGGTTTGAACTCCAGTTCGAAGTTCGGTCTTGGCATCGTCAATGCGTGGAATCTACGCCTTGGTAATCTTGGCGAACCGATCATACCCGGAACTGCTGCCTCTGCGAAGCTCGTGATTGTGCCTCCCGGCGTAATCTATGACTTCCAGGAATCGTTGGCTGGCGCTGCCACCAATGAAGGTCAGATGTGGCGTGATGCTGCCCTGTATCAGGGTAAGTTGAATTACGAAATCGGCACATACAAGAACATCCGTTTTGTCGAAGTCCCGAATGATACCTACGGACAAAACTCCGCAATTCTTTATAACTGCGGACCAATTCTCGAACAGGCTGAAATCTCTGCTCCTATCGCTCGTGGCGCTGGCGCTCCTAATCCAGAAGCCGTTGCAGTAGACGATGTTTGGTACATCGGTCAGAAGGCAGTTGCTCACTATATTCAACTCGCCAACACTACCGACATGAGCAACTTTGAAGTGAACGATATGGTAACCATCCATACACTTCGCACAAGTGACTACGGCATTGCTAATGGCGTAGATCCTCTGTCTGGTAAGACCATTACCCGGCGTGTAGTTCTAATTGACGCTGGTAACTTCAGACTCTCCTTCGATCGCCCCGTGATGTATCCGTACACCACAGAAGTTGATGACTACAATCCTGGAGTTTATGGCTATGTCACCAAGGGTACACACGTTGCCTTCAATCTCGTTCTCGGCTCTGCTGGTGGAATCATGGGGAACCTAAACCGTCCTCTGAAATTCTATGAACCGAAACCTGTTGATGACTTCGAGAGTGTTTATCGCTATGTTTGGGACATTGTAGCTGGCTACAACATTTGGGAACCCTCCCTCTTTGAGTGCCACTTCACTGCCGTTTCCGTTCCTAAGCCTGGTGGGATTCATCTTCCTCCTGCAGCGGTAGTTAGCTCATAAGGATTTAGAGGGCAGCATGGATATTACTTTTGACGTAATAAAAGCGAAAGTGATACATCTCCTAGCGGATGATGTAGCAACTGGAAGTGACGAGTATGGTGGCGGACCGTTATACGGTTCTTCCTACGATGCGAACTTACTGAGAGATGCTGTCCATGCTGCCTTAGATGCAATAACAATAAAAATGTGGAAACCTCAGACCTTTGACATTGCTGGTTCCATATCAGAAAAAGATCTTCCAGATGGTCTACTCGCTGTAGAGGGCGTTTATGACAAAACTGCCGGAATATATTTACCTCACATGAATTTACAGGCTAATGAGCAATCCCTTATAGGGGTAGCTGGCAACGCCTGGTCATTATTTCCTCACGGCAAAATATCTTTCATAAACGATTTAGGTGAAAGTGGCGCAAAAGTTTACTATAGTTCAGTTTGGAACAAACCGGAAGCCCCGGATGAAGTAATCGAGCCCCCGGAAAGTTCTACTATCGCTATATGTTTGTACGCCGCATCTTATTGCCTACTTAATAAATCTGCGGGTTCGGCTGACATACGCCAATACAACACAAAGGTTGATTCTGGCGCTCCAACCGACATACCGCAAAAAACAATGTCTGATTTCTTCTACAGAAGATACGAACTGGAACTACAAAGATTACCATCAATGGAAAAAGGAAATATAAGATAATGACACAAATCGTAAATTTACTCTTGGACAGAATCGTAGAACAAGTCACTACAATAATGCAAACAAACGTAGCAAAAGATGACTTGACCAGAGCAGATCTAGTAAAAAAAGGACTGTTGCAAACCGATAAATCTAAATTGAATGTACAAATCGGTGTAACTGGCGGCGACCATGAAGATCCTGAATATAAAGATGGTATTGTTTCCTTACAAAGGATGCCAGACGTAGCAATGATCGTACCCGCTCGAGAGATCGGCGGAGGAGAAATGTGGTGGCGCAGAGGTGTAGCAAGAGTCGAGATTTACTTTATCCGAGAGAAACTCGATGAAAATGATGCACACGATGTAGCTTATGATATTGTAGGGCGACTTGAAAGTGCAATTGGACAAACACCCATGAGTGGTTTAGTGGACTCTTATGGAGAACAAGCAATAAAAATGTTTTGTTATGGACGCACATTATTTGAAAGCGGTGGTCCTCCCAAGACATATATGTTTAGAGGAAAAGTGCTATGGCAAGCACTAACAGAAAGACCGTAATTTTTTACTATTTGTTTGAAGGAGAGCTATTATGACTATTACTGCTGCTAGTGGAGTTCTAAGTTTTGGTGGGCAGGTTGCTAAAGGCACACTTGCTACCGAATGGTATCGCCATCGTGCGATTGCCATTGATCTTGATGCGATCGATGAAGTCCGGGAGGGTGCCCCCGAAGTAGGTGGTATCCCCGTTCCTACATTCCCGTACAAATCTGGTCCTGTGGTCGCTGGTGGGTTTACCCTGCAGCCACGCCTTGAAGATACCTTGGGGTGGTTACTCCATGGTACTATGGGCGATGTAGATTCTGCTGTCGATGATTACGATGCAGATATTTATAACCACGAATTTATTCTGAAGGCTGATGCAGAATCTTATGTACCTTACATGAGTTTCCGTAAAGCCATTCCAGGAAACGGCGTTGATGCTGACACTGATCTTGGTCAAATCTTCAAAGATTGCAAGATCATAGGAACCTCGCTCGTTTTACCTAACTCCGAACCAGTGACCATGCGTGTTGATGTGCTTGGGCGAGAATTTTCCCTTGACCATGATCCTTCCGCATGGACCGATGAAAATGAGTTCGAGCATTGGGAATCAATCCCGGTTGCTTGTGTTACAGGTGGGTACATCAAGATCGGTGGAGTTGAATATCCGGTAGTTCAGGCTACCCTCGGTTTCCAGAATGTTCCTCTGGACATTCGGCAGGAACGTATCTTTGGTGATCCATTCATCGAAGATGTAACCATTGTTCAACGCAGACTTGCTTATGACATAACCGTGAAATACAATGATCCTGACCTGTATGCGGAAATCTTGACCAAGGGTAGTGTCGGTGGCGGTGCCACTGGTACCATCTGGGGTCCTGAGCCAAAGACAGCCTCTCTCGACATAAAGACTGTTTCCTCAGTCAATATGACCGGGAAATCCGAACCCTACTCACTAAGAGTACAGGCTGACGAAGTAATGATGAGTCAGGTTGGTGGAGTAGCTCTTGCTGCAGGACAGGGCATTATGATGCGCTTTACTGGTGTCGCCCTGGAAGCCACAAACTATGCCAAGTTCACATTGAGAAACCTCAACGATGCTGGCTACGTATGGCCCACCTAAGATTTATAGATATATATTATGGGGGGAGGGCGAAAGTCCTTCCCCCGATATAAAAACATATTCATATAAGGAGATTTGAAATGCCGCTAAAACTCGCTGCACCAATTGAGCAAGACTTTATACTTGAAGAGTCCGACAAGAAATTTGGTAATAAAGGAACGCCTACTATTATCACAGTTCGCCAGGCTTCCCAAGGACAACACGAACGTAGAGATAAACTTTACAGTACCTTCAATCGTGTATTCAGTGGAGATACCTTTACTGTATCTCAGAACTTCTCTTCCATCGAGTTATATAGATTGGAAGTCGAACTTACGCTTATAGCCTGTAACATTGAGGATCTTGATGGAAACATGCTATTCAAGTTCAAGAATAAAGAAGTTACTCACGAATCTTTTGTAAATGGATGGAACGCACTTCCTCCAGAGATCGCAAAAGAAATGCACGATAAGGTGATCGAGGTGAACCCATTGTGGGGAACCCCTTTACCAGAAAGCGAGTAGTGGATAATCTTAGTGAACTAAGAGAAGCAATTCTCAACTACTACGGAGCGATAAACGAAAAAAAAGCAGGACTAAATACACCATTACCAGACAAGCCCGAGGCTATGTATCTTTATGACAAATGCAAATCTATGGGTATTCCTCTTGTAGCAGGTGGTCTATATGATCAACCGCATATTTTTTTACTAGAATGGAATATTGTTGAACAAACGTCATTATTAATGAAGAGTCTACCCTCATTTGGAGCAAAAGATGGCTAGTATCGGACCGCTCGGTAATTTATTTCTTGATTTGTGGGGTGCTGGCGAAGATATTGATGGTACAATGATTGCTAAGACCGCATTAGAACTCGGTTGGACAGCAGAAAAGCGTAATCAATATCAAGGCAAACAGGCACAACTACAATTATTTCGAGAATTAGTAAAACTAAGATCCGGTGCGGGCGCTTCCCCATCGGATATTCCTGGTTTACCACCCTCCAGAACGCTTGCAGCAAGAGAAAATACTACGCAATCTAGTTTGTCGTCAATTCCTGTTGGCGTACCATCTCTTCAAGTTCCAATTTACAATAAAATAAGACAAGAATTACCCACTGGTTATAAAATAGAATGGGGTAAATCAACGTCAGTTCACGGTATGTCCGGGGGTCCTGAAAAAAGACCGCAAGCAGTTGTAGTTAGTCCTACTGGTGCTACATTGCCGATAAATATCGAAATGGAAAATGCGAATACCTTTGGAGAGCCAGTAATATCGGCATCAGTTGGACCAAGGCGTAGACAGCAAAGAGATATATTTCAACCAGAATTTAGTGTCTACGTAAATCCTGACGATACTCTTTCCCACTATGCCCCTAGATCATCCATTGATAAATTCATAGGAAGAGTTGTTGGCGCATTTGACTTGGCGCAAAAAACGGGCGTACACCCTGCAGAGGCTTGGAATAAACAAAGAAATGAGTTTTCTACTGCTTGGAATCCTTCAAGACCAGGGAAAGCCGCTACTGCAATAGCGAACTTTGTCGGGATAAACGTAAAGTATCTAAGAGAAAAACTTGTTGTGAATAGCGACAATCCTGCTCCTCTTATTCCAAATGTAGATTACCAGAGAACCCCCGCTCCATGGATAGAAGAAGCTGCTATGAAAAGCCTCCAGAATAAAATAAACAGTGGGGCATTTCAAGATATGTTTGGTGTAATAAATCTTCAAAAGAAGATCTTGCAAAAGATCCCGGGTGCTACTCTTGAAGGTGGTGAATGGGGATATACACTTCCTGCTACTCCAGATAAATGGGTAAAGCAACTTAGCAAATTGTCTGGTATTCCACCAACGATTATTCCGGGAAGATTAGTTCCTGGTAAAAATAAAGGTACTTTCTTTGAACCCATTCAGCCAGAAGCAATAACTGGCAAAGAACAGTATTATGTAAGAAGTCAAGAAAAAGGTGCCGGGAATTTATTTGTACAGAATAGTGCCGTAATGGAATCACTATTGCCCGGACAATCTATTACTACTGGAACAAACGCTCCAAGTGGTACAAGTTTTGCTATAAAAGCAAGATATACTGCCGACCTTCCTGGAAATATAAATGACCTTATTCAGAACTTGAAAATTCAAAGAGACTTTGCGGGAGAACAATTCCAGTCTGGAAAAACAACACGCTTATTTAGATATGGTAACGAGGACCTTACTCTTAGATCTGATGCAACCACATCTACAGAAGATTCCATTGAAACAACTATGCGTGCTGGACAAACTGCCTTTGGCGAATCTGCAAGAATTGAGATACCTATGTTTGTCAATGAAGAGGGAAACTATACCTCTCCTGATGATGAATATTATGGTAAGAAGTCGGCAAGAAGAAGAAGAGAATATATAGCCGAACAAAAGATAGCAACCGAGGCTGCGGCACAAGTTCTATCTGAAAAAACTGGTTTGCCTGTATTGCGTGTAGAGGGACTAACAAGTTCAAGACTTGTTGTAGATGCTATTATCCCAAATCAGTCTGCAAAGAACCTTGATCCTAAAGCGCAAATATTCCCTATGGGGGAAGAGAACCTAACCATCAGTGGCGAAATTGGTGGCAAGGAAGTTTCGTTACCACGCAATATGGTTATCGGAACCGATATAAAATCTGGTGAATTTGCAAAAGAAGTTATCAACGTACAATCCTCAGAGAACGTCTTTGGTCTATTCAATAAATGGGCTAAAAGAACTGGCACAAAGGAAGCTGCAAGTTTCACAAGATGGATGAAGAAACAATACCCAGGCGATGAAGAGGGTATGCTTAATATTGACTACGATGAAATGGCTGCAAAGTATAGTGAAATGACAGGTAAGAATATATCTGGCACGCAACTTGCGGCTGATGTTGTCACAAAAGTTTTTTATAACACAAAAGACGATAAAGAACGATTGGCAAACTGGAATAGATATGGCGTAACAACCATGGACGTTGGTTACACCATGAGAACTGATCCACAAACACAAGAATATTTCCATGATCAAGCCGTTACTGCCATAAAAAATAGAGGCGGAGAATTAACTAAGGCTGCCATAGAACAGGAAATACAAAAGAACTTAATACAGAGTAAGGAAGCGGGTACAACATCTGTTTACAAAGAACAGGTATTTGTTGGTAAACATGGTGTCAGAAAGATGTGGGAACCGACTGGCGCTCGTATTCCGGGAATAAACTCCGAAATGATGGGTGGTATTCGTGGATTAGTTGGAGAAGATGTTGCTGCCGGGTTCGGTGTAGGTGCCGAATCTATGCCAGAAAGAGGACCACTCGATAAGGCTAAATTCGAGTTGTGGAGTACATATTCTAACGCTCAATCTTCTAAGGCAGCGCCGGGTGGTACTGTACCTGAAAACGCACAAATGATCACAGAGAATCAAGCCTCTGATATTGGCGCATACCTGCAAACAAGTCAAGATATAGGAAGTAGAGAAAAACTCGCTAAGATTCAAGAATTGATGGGATTACAAGAAGGCGAGATAACTAATGTCGCCTTTGGAAAACATGCCATTATAAGCCCTGCAGGTATTGATCAGTTGCGATGGAAGAATCCAGAAGATACGGATGCCCCTGACAGACTTGTAAAAAGATATGAAGGCGCATTAGCTGAACTTGCGTATGCTCGAGATATGCCAGAATACGCAATGTATAAAGGCGGAGAGCATGTAGGACCATTTGGAAAATTCGTAGAAGATATTATTCCTACATTAGAGCAAACATCTAAGGATATTGCAAGTAGGCACCTTGAAGGATCTACCTTTGAAAAATATGCTGCTGATCCACTGATGCCAGTAAATGAAGAGTATCATCCAGAAGGCGTGAGAAGAAGAGTTCTTGCCTCAAGAGGTGTATCTTCACAAGATATGGATAGAGAGCTTGCGAAATATGAAAGAATATTGCAGAAGGGAGAAGGTATCTCTGATGCAGGTGAAGGAACTCGCCAATATAGACAAAAAAATGTATCTTACGGACCAGAATCTACCGCAGGAGTCGGAACTCGGGATATAAGACGCTCTGGACAATTCCGCACGAAATTCGAATCCAGAAATCCGACTGTAGTAAATCTTGGTCAGCGTATACCTGGATATGGTGGAGCCGAAAGTATATCTGTTACAAGAGAAATGAGCCATAAAAGATACACAAGAACTCATGGTCAAGAAGCCTTTGATGCACTCAAAGTAAATCCAGAATCACAACTTACTACGCTTGTAAATCCTATCGTTGGGCAACTACAGCAGCAGGGTGACTTTGACGCAGATATGAGAGAGCGCCTTGAACTTGGTTTGACATATTTGAATAAGACACTCGAGCAAGTTCCTATTGACGACAAGATAAAGGATCTTCTTCGTGAATCTACATACAAGAATATCAAGTCAAGACTTTCTAAAAGCACTTCTGCTGACATTCAAAAAATGGCAGACGCAAGTGTTATGGGTGATTTATTTAGCGGGTCTGATAATGTTCAGAAAGTATTTTCAAGAGTGAAAAGATACTCCTTGAAAGAAATGTCAGAGGCAATGCAATCGTACAATGTCTCAAAAGAAGGAATGGCTAATCCATACAATAACTGGACAAGGCTTGGTGATATTGCCGGGGCTGCAGTTGGATATACTGAAAAACAAAGACAGGATCAGTTACACGCAGGGTTCGGTGGTTCTCAAGGCGTGCTTGATCTAAAAAAAGCAGGAGCCCAAACCGAAGGTATCAACCTTATCCGTATGCTCAGTAAAGCAACAATCGATGATAAGGGTAGACTAGCAAATTATCTATTCACCCCGGAAGATGAGGGTGAAGCTGCAATAAAACTATCACCAGAAAGAGTTGGTCGTGGTGGTGTACATGAATACATGAAAGCTGTTTACAGTAAAGCAACAGAGCCAATGCAAATTGATGGTGAAGATGTATATCCACTTACTGCCAAAAACGCTGCATACTGGTTCTCAAGTAAGAAAAACAACAAAGCACTTCTAAAACTATTGAAGAAAGTTGATCCAAAAGATTATGGAAATGTGATAAAGAATTTCTATGAAGATATGGTAACTGGAACAACTGACGAAGAAAGACGAGTTCAGAATAAAGCAAGAGATGAAGCATTGATGGAAACCCCATTCTTTGCCGCTTCTGTTGGTAATGCTACAACAAAAACTACTTCTCCTTTGCGTGACGGTAGTGAAAGAGATCCATCGTCTTTACTTAGCGCTATTGGTGAGGATAGAGCGCAAAGATTTGTTGGCGTTGGCTTTTTGAAAAAATTCGCAACAAAGAGAATACAAGGGTTGGCGATTGCAGATATTCAAGAGTCTCTAAGGCATGTTAATGTGCCACAGATACGCACACAACTCCAAGATGCTTTTGCGGGTATTATTGCTGCTGTTACTGGTACTCCTCCAGTAACTCCTACTGATTCTGGCGGACCTTCTGGTGATCAAACTCCTCCTATAGAACCAGACAATTCAATATACAAGGCTGCTCAAAAGGCTGCTGAAAGAGTAAGACCATCTTCTCTTAATACGTCTAGTAAATTCTATAACCCTTTGAAGAATGTTCTAAAAGAAATGGGTACTCCTGTACAAGAAGATACTAGATTCATGGATAAAGGCAAAGTCATGCACGAACTAATGGGGCAAGGCTTTGACATAAAAGATAAGGATGGTAATGTAGTCCGCAGGGTAGAAGGCTTGAAGGAAAAATACGAACAAAAAGGTTGGAATGTAGAACTCGAAAAAGAAGTGTCTGGTACTATTAATGGTAAAGACGTTTCTGGTACTATTGACGTTTATGCTTGGAGAGAAGATCAAAAGAAAAAGGGACACATAGAAATTGAATTACCTGACTTCAAAACAGAATTTGGTTTTGAGGA
>Ga0307376_10005397_pt1 | contig 11507 bp, 11 predicted proteins | sample TR2MG_FD_202536 | JGI IMG/M metagenome (GOLD analysis project Ga0307376, IMG submission 202536) | Soil microbial communities from Risofladan, Vaasa, Finland - TR-2 | ecosystem: Environmental > Terrestrial > Soil > Coastal area > Acid sulfate soil | place: Finland: Risofladan, Vaasa | collected... | reverse complement strand
GCTCAAGTCAAAGCTGATGCTACTACCTCTACCAAGAAGACCTACGAAACCTTGGGCGTAAACGTTCCATTCACTTCAGCACTGGCGGGTTATGTTCAAACCAGTTTTGGTAAAAACGATATTGGCACTGACAGCCCGAAGATGAGCGCATTTGCGGTTGGCGGCAAGTACAGCATGAGCAAGGATACATGGGCTTATGCTGACGTGGGTACTGCCAAGCAGGACAACACCTCGCTGACAGCTGGAAGCAAAGTTGACCAAGTTGCAGTTGGCTTGGTTCACTCGTTCTAAATCAATAGCTGGCCTAGCCAGTTAGAGATTAGTTAGTAGTAATTAAAACCCACTGTGGAAACACAGTGGGTTTTTTCTTGTTCTCAAAAAGTGTCGTTTTAACCGACACTTTTCAGCAATACCTATCGCAGTGGATCAAGCTTGAAATACTCTCCTGTCATCCTGCCTGCGTTCCAGCTTGCGATAAGCTCCTCGCGATGTATTTCAATCCAAGCATTCACCAATATCAGCTTGTGATGCGGAATTTGTCCAAAAATAACTTGGTTAGATATAACGTCAAACCCAGCCTCTGCACCGTTGCATAGTGCAAAAACAAAGGGTGATATTTCCTTCTTTGTTTTGGTTGCAGCAAAGGCGACGATAATCCCGTAATAAGCAGAAATCATTTTCATCTCTGACCGCAGTAGTCTTTTTGTGTATGGGATTTTGTACAGGTGGGACAGGTCAAGATTGAGTATCTCAAATTGCTCCATCGCCTCAAACAAGGGCTCGATTGGATATTGCTCGTTGCCATACTTGCGCCCTGCTGATGGAGAAGTATGTCCTGTGAATGCATCGTGAACCGCTTCTTCAATTCCAGCGGCGCGACATGCATCTTTGAAGGTATGGCGAAAGGAATGAAATACTTTACGACTGTCCGTAATCCTGACTTTCTTCCGCAAATAGCTAGAGAAGAAATTGCTGAAATAGCCCCCCATTTTGCCACGCGGGTTGGGCTTAAGATGCGGGAACAGAAATTTGGCTGGGCTAATTTTAACTACATAGTCAATAAAACCGCAGGAAATCAAAATTGGATGCACGGGGATTCTGCGCCGTGATGAAGTGTTCTTTAGGTGGGAATGTTCGGCTTCGTCCGTGATGTTCAAATAGTGGCCAAGACCTTCGATGTAATGAATATCGATAACCAGCAGCTGAGCCAATTCCTCGATTCTCGCGCCTGTGAATAGTGCTAGCAACGGCAGCCAGTATGCAGCTTCTCGCCCAGCGCCCTTGGGACGATATTCCAAGGTATAGATTTGAGAATTAAATATTCGCGCAAGATCGTCGCTGGTAAATGCTACGCGACTTTTTCTGTCTTGATTGACGGGCGTTTTAACATTGTCAGCTGGGTTTGCATCAATCAGTTCATAGTTCAGGCCTGCGACAAATAATGTATTGAGAATGCCAACCTTACGTCCCGCAGTTCTTGGGCTGAGCCCCTGTTCAAGCAGTTGATCGCGGTAATGAACGACATCCTTGCGCGTAATTTCGCGCAGTGGCTTTCTTTCAATAAAGTCAGCAAAATTATGCAAGACTTTCCAGTATTCCTCTGTTGTTGTGGGGCGTCGTTTGGTTGAGGATTTACACCACAAGTCGAAGATATTTTGATATTGATGTAGTGCAGCATGATATTCAATCAATCGGCTGTCATGCTGGGGTTCGATAGTTTGATGCTCAACCCTAATATTTGTCACAGAAGCGCGATTTGATTTTGCGGTAGATAAATTGCGCTGAAGAATTTTCAACTTGTCGTTGGATTGGTTGGCTTGTTGATGTTAGATTGGGTTTTGGCTAGTTGCTGCTGGGCAGTTTTAACCTTTACCTGTGCTTTAAATTTCTGTGCTTGCTGTTTCATGCGCTTTGCATTATTCGCCAACGTATCTGCCGCAGTCTTCTCACTGTCGAACCCTTCAATTTCACAAATTCTCATGTCTGTTGTCTCCAATAAACATATTTAGCTGGGCATACAGAAGTGTCGTTTAAAACGACAGTTGGCAGTTATTGCAACGTCAGTTAGGCTGACGCTGCAAGGCAGATTATTTTTTCAGCGTTTTACGCACTGCACCCGCGACCGCTTCAAGCTGTGCGTCTAGCTCTCCCTGCGCCACTGCTGTTTTCAGCGTTTCAAGTGTAGCCACTAGATCGCTGCCATCTGCTGCCAATTCAACAGCAGTTTTGCCCTTCGAAAATTCAATCACCTTCGCACCATATTTGAGCGAGATGCACAGCTTGCCTGTGTCAGTCACAAACCACAGCGGTTTAACGCGCTTGGGGATTTCAACCGTTTTCCGCAAGCCTGTTTCTTCATCTTTAATTGTGTGCAGTTGCATGGGTGAATATTGCTTACCTTCTGCTGCTGCGGTGGCAAGCTGTATTTGCTCATGCAGACGTGCAATGAGCTTGTTGCGGCGCTGCATGACAGGTGGAATTTGATTTTGACGTTTTGCTGCTACGAGTTTAAGGCTAGATAAAGCTGACATATTATTTACTCCTTTTGTTGTTAACCAGCCTTAACTGTAGTGTCAGGTATTCAGATTCTCAAGGCATTTATTCAATATTTACAATAACTTGAAATACTTATGTTTTCTCGAAAATCTGTACGTTTTTCGCATGGAAATTGCGTGTTTTCCTCTGTTTGGCTGCAATTAATCGCTGTTATTTCATCTCAATATCTCTCACTGCATAACTGCCTGCCTTCGCCATTTCTAAACGAGCCTCGTTTTAGCTGATTTTTATATGGTTTTCTTTGCACAGCATAAATACTTTTAGGAGTTGCGATGGAGTTGCATTTGGTTGCTTGAAGAAAAAAGTTGCTAGTTACAAGTAGCAAGTTACTAGTTGGGACAAATGAGTAGGTCTGAACGAAACAAGCAACACGAGACTTGCGACGACTGATTTGAATCAGCGACTAGTGCAACCCACGCGACTCCTTACCCATAACTTAAAGGAGAAAAACTATGGAGAAGGAAATAGCAGTGAGATTTTATACAAACGAGAAATTTGGCAAGGGTATTTTTAAGAAGGGAATATTAAGCGGCACAGCTGATTTATCTCAGCCCTCCGCAAAATATTTATTGGACATGCTCAGTTATGCAGATTGGCAGAATACAGCAAAAACGGATGACGACATGGAGGCGCTGGGGATAGTTGAGGAAATCGTTGGCACAAACCCTACATCTGATTTGCTTGCGACATTTATCAAGCGAATGGACAACGATGGTACCAAATCACGTGTGCCAGGATTTTGCGTTTTGGATTTAGCGACGAATGAACTGATGCTGGTAATTAGCGATGACGTAAATGGCGTGGCAGATCAATGGGAATTATCAGCTAGGCCATGCAAACAAGTAATGGGTAAGAAAGTGCCACAGCTTCTAGCATCAAACGCTGACTTGCATTAACCCATGCACAGCCCATCACCCATTACGCACGTCCAATTGTATTTAGCGCAGTAGTTGGGTGTGGGCTGACGCTCACATAGCTGGGGCAAGTAATAAACGCTTATATCGCGTTGTACACATCCGCGATAAATAAATAATAAACACGAACGCAGATTAGCAAATACTAAATAAAAGGAAATATACAAATGCTTTGTTCACTATTTAATCGCATGAAATTACAGATGAAAAATATTTATGAAGAAGGCCTTGAGAAACAGAAACAAAGGTCACACACTAATACCAACAAATTGTTTGATTTACAGGAGAAAAAGGTGTCGCAAGCTAAAACATTAAACGAGAAAGAATTGAAAAAAGTGCTCAACTATATTGCTGTGCGCAAACACGCTGCGAGAAACCGCGCAATGCTGCTGACCACACATTATTGCGGTATGCGCGTTGGGGAAGTTTCCGCGTTGCGTATTGGAAATGTGCTTGCGGCAGACGGAACGATTTTGAATGAAGTGCGCTTGCAGCCTGACCAAACGAAGGGCAAACATGCGCGGACGGTATTTTTGCCTGAAAAGTTACGCAGGGAGCTTATTGTTTATTTGGCAACAATAGATCGCAGCGATTTGACCAAGCCACTGTTCTACTCGCAAAAACGTGCAAGTGGATGGAACAGCAATACACTTTGCCAACACTTCCATTGGCTTTATCGAAATGCAGGAATTGAAGGCGCAAGTAGTCACAGTGGCAGACGGTCGTTTATTACAGGGCTTGCAAGCAAGGGCGTTGGGGTGCGTGTGCTTATGTCGTTAGCGGGGCATCGTTCAATACAAACTACACAGGCATATATAGACATAAACGACGATATGAAGCGAAAGGCTGTTGAGCTGATTTAATTGTCGTTTTACACGACAGGCATTCAGTATGCCTCGCTTTCATCTTTTGCTCTTTTTGCAATCTCTTTGGTAACCAATTCATCGAGTTTCTTCCGTGACCTTCGTCTCGCGCGAACTTTCTTATTCATGATTTCCCAATACGCTCTGAACTTTAAAGGCTCATTGTCGAAGGTTCGCTCTTCAAGAAACTGAATTTCTTTAATATCATAATTTCGAAGGATTACAGCCAACTGAGCAAAATCAAACTTTAGCTTCGACACAACTGGGTCCTTTGACGGGAAAAGTCCTCTAGCTGCATTTTCTGCAATGGTTAGCGCTTCCAAAACATTTTTGCTGACCAACATCCCTAAATATTCTCTAGCCACGTGATTTTTGGATGTAAGCTTGGATTTCAATGTCAGTCCCTTAAGCCATTTCGATTCGATATTGGAAATGACCGCAATTTTCCAATTCTCTATTCTTTCGTTTTGATCTTCAAACGAAGCGGACTTTTCCCCAATAATCCGTATTTTTTCAAATAGAGAAAATGCTCTTACCTTGTTGTTGAGCAGCGACAATTTTGGAGCATTGCTTTTATCCCTTCTTGCATAAGCTTCTTCTAGCCGCTTTTTCACTTGCGCCAGCAAAGCCTGTTTAGTATTTGTTAGATCCAAGCTAAGCGTCAAATTGTTAACTTGTGTGCCTCCATAGAATAGGTCACATCCAACGGATTCCCACCAAACTTCAAACGGCGTTAGAAATATGTCCCCTACCAATTCATATACCTTTAAAACTTGATTCAAGTCTTTAGGTAGCTCTTTGCTGCTAACAGCATCTTTACTGTTTTTCCGTATAAGGCTTGCTTGGTAATAGCTTGGGCTGATTAGCAGGTATTGATAAAACAAGTGATGCTCTACCGTAGGCAGATTACTCAGCCGCTTCCATTTATCTCCGAACGTAATAGGGAGTTTTGTGTCCATTTGTTGAATTATATACCTTATATGAGATCGTTCCGTACCCATTCCATGCAATGTTGCAAAGCATCAAATCTCCATAGTATTCGTTCCATCAATTAAGCACACATCCAACGGCTCTTTTGCCACAACCCGCTTAATTGTAAATAAAAAAGGAGATTCAAAATGCAAAACCAAGTCGAAATCCAAACCACCGTCAACGCTGCTGCTTCTGTCGTGCAAAACGACACTATCGCTTCAATCACAGCTCAAGCTGGCGATAAGTTTCATTTCGCGGAAGCAGTCAGTGTGGTTTCTACCTACATGCGCATTGAGCAGCTCGTCAATGCACGTGAACAGTGGGAGCAAGGCGCACTGCGCACAAGCAACGAGCAGCTGTATGCACTGCTTGCCAAGTGTTACACGCTGTATTTGGAGATGTGCGGCGGCTCTAAGGAAGCAAAAGCAATGCGAGCCGATCTCGCAAATTTCATCAGCAAGCACGGCTATCGCTTTTTAGATAGCACCCACACGCTCACTAAAATTGTGAAGTGTGTGTTTGGCGTAGATCGTCGTCGTGTATCTACGTACAGCTTGGTACTGCGCGAAGCACTTGCGCAGGAGAAAACTGCTGACGCTGTGGCTGCATTTATTGCAGAGAACGGCGGTGTCGAAGAAATACGTCGCGGCAAAAGTCCCACTGCTAAAACGCCTAAGCAGAAAGCTGAGCTTGGCAAGCAGGCAGTGAGCAGCAATCAGCTCGCAGTAATAAGCGGAGACAAGATCGCTGAAGGACTTGATCCAGCAAAAGTTGGCGAGGACATGATTGCCATCGTAACCCAACAAGCAGATGGCACCTTGATCGTGCGCAAGCTGATTAGCAGTCAGTCCGTTCTTAACGCTGCACTTGTGAGCGCATACAGCGCAAGCAAAGTTGAAAACAAGCAAGACGCGGCGAACAGCGAAGCTGCGAACGACGCGAAGGTACTTGATGTGCTTATTCAGCAAGCAGCTTAAATCATCAAAATAATACATGGGGCGGGTATTTTGCCTGCCCCACTCAATCAAATATAAGGAGAGCAGCATGAGCAACAAAGACTACACACCTACTAGCATCAACGAAATCGTGTATCACTCTGTCACTGAGCGGCAATTGATTATGGAAATTGCTAGTGGCGAAATGCAGTTTCCAATGTGTGGCAAGAACGGAATTATTCTTTATGGAATTTGGGGCGCGGGCAAAACAACGTTTGCGAATTTACTGCCCGATGCTATCGAACGTGGCAAGGGAGGAGCTGATTCGTATTACGAATATGTTCAATGTCAAACAGGGCAGAACGGCGTAAACATTATGAAGAGATTGCGGAACATGGCGATGCTGATGTCGTCCACCCAAAGCGGTTTTCACTACTTTGTCTTGGATGAAGTTGACTTGATGACTGATACAGCATTGGAGTCACTGAAAGCGCTAATGAATATGCCTAATACGATATTCATTATGACGACGAACAACATCAGCAATATTGATGGTGGGGTTCGTAGCAGATGCCATCGCATTAATTGCAATGCTGCCCCACCGCATGATTGGCTGCCGTTTGCGCGTCGCGTTCTACACGACAACGGTGGAAAGCAGGATGACGATAGCAAGTTGCTACCAATCATTGTTGGCTGCAATGGGGATGCACGGGAAATCGTCTGCTCCATGCAAAAGCTTGCTTCTTTGCAAAAGGCACATGTCGCAATTGGTGCGAAACAACAATCTAACTCAGCTGTAACTAATTTAAGGAGAGCATGATGATACATTTAATTGAAATTGTAAAACTTGTAGAGAAGCAGAAGTGGGCGAATAGATTTTGCAAATCTTATGATGGCGAACTTCATCCATTAACATCGGCGCTGTATGGTCCGTCATCAAAATATCTCGTCGCCGTAAATGACAAAAAGGAGGTGGGCTACATGCGCATTTGCCGTACAGACGAATTTGATCGTTATACATGCGAACAAGTGTGGATTGTCCAAGAAGCCTATGTAAAGCCCGCATACAGAAGTCGTGGTGTGCTACGGGAAATGATAACGCTGTCGGTGAAGGAGTATGGCGTAAAGGCATTATTTATTGAAACATGCAGATTTGAAAAGCTTGTGTCTTACTATAGCTCTTTAGGCTTTACTGCGATTTGTGCAGTTCAAGACCCTCTTATGGCACATGTAGTTCATTGTAGCTTTGAGAGAGTAATTAGTGCAGCTAACGACGATTTTCTCCGTGAAGCTGCATGATTATTGTTGAGTTGCTATAAGTTACTTCAGCTTAGCGCCAACTGTCGTTTAGCACGACACCTTAATGCCCACCCAGCAGTGGGCATTTCTATTTGGTGAATATGCTTGCGAGCTTGTTTTTGCGCCAAAACTTATGCAAAAGTGTTTGGTATTACCTTTGTCCATTTTTTATACCCATTCCAAGTGCCGTCACTATGATTCAGCAACATACAGTTGCTCGGGTAACGGATTATTTGGCGAAAAATTAAATGGCATTTTCATTTGCATAGAAAAAAGGCTTGTTGTGCAGAAAAAACAGTTAGTCATGTGCATAAATCCATGCAATCAAAAGTTGTTTGGCATTTTTTGTTCAGGGCAATAATCAAACTGATATGGCGTAACCGTTTAATACGATTTGCATAATAGGAGAAAACTAGATGCGGATTGGTTACATGCAAAAGAAACTAATCGCACTGGCAATCACCGCTGCCTTCGCTTCTGCACCAGCGTTCGCTGACACTTCCGTCTACGGTGTTGTGGATTCGGGTTTTGGTACCGTAAGCAACACTGTGACACAAACTAATGGCACTTCTAGCAAAACCGGTCTTCAAGCAATTAATTTCAGTCAATTGTGGACTACCCGTTTCGGCATCAAGTCTTCAGAAGATCTGGGCAATGGCAAGAAGTTGACGGCAGTCGTTGAAACAAACATCGCCGCCACAAACCCAATGTCTGATTCCCAGTGGGGTAAAATCGTTGACGGATCCCATGCGACCCCCGTCGTCGTTGGCAACGCTTCGACAGCTTCTACTGCAACCACACTGGGTGACCGTGTGCTGGATCTGGCTCTGGACCTGGGTCAGGGCACAACAATCCTGGTTGGTAAAATGTCATCCCCGCTGCGTAATATCTCTTACGGCTACGACGCATTTTACGGCTCCAATCTGGTTGGTAACCTGGTGACCATGGACCCCTCACTGACTGCCCGCGCGGTTGCTGCCGGCGTAGCGCAGAACTTCGGCGCGGTGACGGCCACGTTGGCTGCGCTGGATAACACGACCACAGCAGATGGCTCACCTGACAACAAACATGGCAATGGTTTCGAAGCTACTGCCACTTTCAAGCAGGATGCACTGGCGGTATCGGGCGGTTATCGCAGCACGAAAGTAGGTTCAACTACCGAGGTAACCACCAAGGACCTGATCCTGGGTGCTTCCTTCGACTTCGGCATGGCCAAGCTGTACGGCCAATTCGCCAATGTAAAAGTTGACAGTTCAGCAAGTGCCACTGCTCTTGACTCTGGCAAGCGCACTTACGAAACTCTTGGTGTAAACGTTCCATTCACCTCGACTCTGGCAGGCTATGTTCAGACCAGCTTTGGTAAAAACGAAATGGTTACATTGGCAGGAACTGCTGCTGATAAACGTAACACGAGCGCTTATGCTGTAGGTGTTAAATACGACCTGAGCAAGAACACCTCTGCTTACGCTGATGTAGGCTCAGCCAAGCTGGATGCCGGCACAGTTTCAGGTGCCATCGGCAGCAAAGTTGACCAAGTTGCAGTTGGTCTGGTTCACTCGTTCTAAATCTAAATCAATAGCTGGCCTGGCCAGTTAGAGATTTAGCAAGCAATACTGAAACCCACTGTGGAAACACAGTGGGTTTTTTCTCGGCCGTCGTTTGTGCGATCCCGAAAATTGCAATTCCACGGCTCGCGGTTGGCATGGTATGGGTAATCTGCTAAGGTATGCTTCGCAATGGAAACGCCCTCATAAACCAACGTAAAGGAAATCCAAATGCTCAATCATCGCTTGTTGGTCATCACGGCCTGTCTGATTTTCTCAACGTCCGCGCTGGCGCAGGACCTTACCGGCACCCTGAAAAAAATCAAGGACACCAATACCATCTCGCTGGGTCACCGCGAGTCTTCAATCCCGTTTTCCTACTACAACGACCAGCAACAGGTGATCGGCTATTCCCAGGAACTGATGATGAAAGTGGTCGCTGCGGTCAAGAAGGATCTGAAGCTGCCCAAGCTGCAAGTCACGATGACCCCGGTGACGTCGCAAAACCGCATCTCGCTGGTGCAAAACGGGACGGTGGATATCGCCTGCGGATCGGCAACCAACAATCTGGAACGGCAGAAACAGGTGGCCTTTTCCGATACCATCTTCGTGATCGGTACCCGCCTGCTGACCAAGAAAGATTCCGGCATCAAGGATTTTGCCGATCTGGCCGGCAAGAATGTGGTCACCACCGCCGGCACGACCTCGGAGCGTTTGCTGCGCAAGCTCAACGAGGACAAGAAGATGGGCATGAACATCATCAGCGCCAAGGATCACGGCGAGGCTTTCCTGACACTGGAGACCGGACGTGCAGTGGCGTTCATGATGGATGATGCGCTGCTCGCCGGCCAGAGGGCCAACGCCAAACACCCGAAAGACTGGATCATTGTCGGCAAGCCGATGTCGAATGAAGCCTACGGCTGCATGATGCGCAAGGACGATCCCGAGTTCAAGGCGCTGGTCGACAAAACCTTTGCCAAGGTGATGAAATCCGGCGAAGCTGCCAAGATCTACAAAAAATGGTTCATGTCGCCGGTTCCACCCAAGGGGATGAACCTCGACTTCCCGATGAGCGATGACATGAAGGCAGCCTTCGAGCATCCGAACGACAAGGCATTTCCTTGATTAATTGTTAGCATGACAGGCGATGGCCGGAGCTGTATTCCGGCCATCGCCATTTTTTTTGAAGCGCCCATTTCTTAAAAACACATCATGAATTATCACTGGGACTGGGCCATTTTCCTGGCCGAAACGCCGTCGGGTCGCACCACTTATCTGGGCTGGTTGATGTCCGGACTGGAGGTTACGCTCGCGCTGTCGCTTTCCGCCTGGGTCATTGCGCTGGTCGTCGGCTTGCTAATGGGTGTGTTTCGCACCGTTCCGAATCGCTGGTTGTCCGGCATCGCCACGGTCTACGTCGAAGTGTTCCGCAATACGCCGCTGCTGGTTCAATTGTTCATCTGGTACTTCGTGCTGCCCGAGTTGGTGCCCACTTCCATCGGTGATGCCTACAAGGCCATCAACCCGTTTCTGCAGCAGTTTCTGGCCGCGATGATCTGTCTTGGGCTGTTTACCGGTGCCCGGGTATGCGAGCAGGTTCGTTCCGGTATCAACTCGCTTTCGGTCGGGCAGAAAAATGCCGGCCTGGCGCTCGGTTTTACACTGCCGCAAACCTACCGCTACGTGATCCTGCCGATAGCGATCCGTATCATTCTGCCGCCATTGACTTCGGAATTCCTGAATGTCTTCAAGAATTCGGCGGTGGCGTCCACCATCGGCCTGCTTGAGCTTGCAGCGCAGGGCAGGCAGCTGGTCGATTACACTGCCCAGCCCTACGAGTCGTTCATTGCGGTGACGGTCTTGTTCATGTTGATCAATGCCGTGGTGATGATATTGATGCACTGGGTTGAGGCGCGTGCACGGGTTCCCGGCCATTCGGGCGGGGGGCAATAATGGGCTACGAATTCGACTGGAGTTCGATTCCCGGCGCCTTGCCCTACCTGTGGCAGGGGATGGTGCTGACACTCAAGATCACGGTGGTCGCGGTGACGGTCGGTATCGTCTGGGGGACGCTGCTCGCGCTGATGCGCATGTCCGGGTTCAAGCTACTGGCCTGGCTGGCCGCAACTTATGTGAACCTGTTTCGCTCGATTCCGCTGGTGATGGTATTGCTGTGGTTCTTCCTGATCGTGCCGACACTGTTGGTCAAGCTGCTGGATATTCCGCGCAGTTTCGATACCCGACTGGTCTCCGCAATGGTGGCTTTCTCGTTGTTCGAGGCCGCCTATTATTCGGAGATCATCCGTGCCGGCATCCGCAGCGTGGCCAAGGGGCAGATGGGCGCGGCCAATGCATTGGGCATGAGCTACGGGCAGGCGATGCGGCTGGTGATTTTGCCGCAGGCCTTTCGCAACATGATTCCGC
>Ga0307376_10005395_pt1 | contig 11514 bp, 10 predicted proteins | sample TR2MG_FD_202536 | JGI IMG/M metagenome (GOLD analysis project Ga0307376, IMG submission 202536) | Soil microbial communities from Risofladan, Vaasa, Finland - TR-2 | ecosystem: Environmental > Terrestrial > Soil > Coastal area > Acid sulfate soil | place: Finland: Risofladan, Vaasa | collected... | reverse complement strand
TCAAGTCGTTTTTGAAAAAAAATTAAAAAAAGAGGGAAAATCTGGTTTAGATATGCCACGCGATAAATTCTATAAAGCGGTTTGGGAATATACGCAAAAGAACAGAAAAGTTGTTAACAAACAATTGGAACAGTTAGGCGCTTCATGTGATTGGTCTCGTGAGAAATTTACTCTTGATAAAGATATTCAAAAAATTGTTTATCAAACATTAGAACGATTATGGAAAGATGAATTGCTTTATCGCGGTAAAAGGATAGTTAATTATTGCCCCAAACATAAAACGGCATTTTCTGATTTAGAAGTCAAGTATAAAGAAGAAAAAGGAAAGTTATATTTTGTGAAATATAGGTGTAGGGACAAGAATAAATCAATTACTGTTGCTACTACAAGGCCGGAAACCATTCCTGGTGATGTTGCCATTGCCGTTAATCCAAAAGATATAAGGTATAAAGATTTAATTGGGGAAATTGTTATTGAACCTATTAGAAAAGGAGAAATTCCTGTTATTAGCGATGAATCAGTAGATATTAATTTTGGGACAGGGGCTTTAAAAATTACACCAGCTCATGATTCTTTAGATTTTGAAATAGGACGAAGGCATAATTTAGATGCAAAAGAAACATTAGATTTTGATGGTTATTTTAATAAATTGGCAGGTCCATTATCAGGATTGGATATTATACAAGCAAGAGAAAAATCAGTTGATATTTTAAGAAGAAATAAGGCATTAATTAAGGAAGAAGACTATACTCATGAAGTGGGGCATTGTTATAAATGCGAAACAATTATAGAACCGATGTTGATGGACCAATGGTTTGTAGCCGTAACAAAATCATTGCCTAAGATAAAAAAATCTTTACGTGACTTGGCTATTGAGGCAGTAAAGAATAAGAAAATAAAAATTATACCAAAACATTTTGAAAAAGTCTTTTTCCATTGGATGAAAAATATAAAAGATTGGAATATCTCGCGCCAAATTCGTTGGGGTATCCCAATCCCAGCTTATTATTGTGATGACTGCGGAAAATCTTTTATTAAAATAAAAGGAAAGACATTAAATTGTATTTATTGTAAGAGCAAAAATATTAAGAAGGATTCAGATGTATTAGATACTTGGTTTTCTTCAGGGCAGTGGCCTTTTGTTACTCTTCTAGCATCTAAGAACAAAAAGGATTTTAAAACTTTTTATCCTACTGATGTAATGGAAACGGCTTGGGATATTTTATTTTTTTGGGTGGCGAGGATGATAATATTTGGAATTTATTGTACAGGAAAGATTCCTTTTAAGACCGTATATTTACATGGATTAGTTAGGGATAAAGATCGTCAAAAAATGTCTAAATCCAAAGGTAATGTAATTGACCCTTTGGCGATCGCTAAAATTTATGGAACAGATGCCGTAAGAATGGCTTTAATAATTGGTAATACTGCTGGCAGCGATATTATTATTTCAGAAGAAAAAATAAGAGGATATCGAAATTTTGCAAATAAAATCTGGAATGCGTCTCGTTTTGTTTTGATGAATTTGAAAGATTTTAATGGCAAGAAGTCTATTTTAACTGCACAGGACAAGAAACTTTTAAAAAATTTGGAAATGATAAAGAAAAAAATGACTCATCATTTAGATAATTTCCATTTTTCTTTGGCAGGGGAATTAATTTATCATTATTTTTGGCATACTTTTGCTGATAAGATAATTGAAGAGATGAAAAATAGAATTAGGGATAATAAAGATAAAAAACAGGCGCAGTATGTACTTTACAAAATTCTTACTGATTGCTTAAAGATGCTTCATCCATTTATGCCATTTGTGACAGAAGAAATATGGCAGAAGATCCCTAGATATGAGGATAAAATGGCAGATTTATTAATAATAGAAAAATGGCTTTAACTTTCTTTTTAACCAGCTTGTGCGGTATTTTACCAATAGCCTTATGGTTAATATTTTTTCTTTGGCAGGATATTAAAAAACCAGAACCTTTGCGATGGATAGGCATTCTTTTTTTATTAGGAATGGCTATTACACCCTTTGTCTGGCTTTTGGAGAATTATTTTATTAATTTATTACAAATTGATATTAATGCCGCGCTTCCTTTTTTTGTTTCCGCCTTTATTTATTTAGTCGTAGCAGGAACAGAAGAGCTGGCTAAATTTTTTAGTGCTGCTTTATTTTTGAGAAAGAATAAATATTTTGATGAGGCTATAGACGCGATGATTTATTTAATTGTTTTAGGATTAGGATTTGGAGTAATAGAAAATATTTTAATTTCTTATGAGGAGATTTCTTCTGGGGGATATTTTTTATCAACTTTTCAAATAACAACTTTGCGTTTTATCGGAGCTAATCTTCTTCATGCTTTAAGCTGTGGGTTAATAGGTTTTTTCTGGGCTTTAAAATTAGTTACCGGGAAAAAAATGTATTTAGGTATTGGTTTAACATTGGGAATTTTATTGCATTGGGCCTTTAATATTGCTATTATAAATTTAGGAGGCGATGCTATATTCTTAATAAGTTTAATTTTATTTTTGGTGGGTATCGTCATTCTTTGGGCTTTTGATGTTCTCAAGCAAATTAAAAAACCCATAATACATAATATAACAACTAACAAATAATAAGATGGCAGAAAAAACAAAATCAGAAGATGTTAAAAACGCTAATCCATGGCCATCCTCAGAAGAAGAAGGGGAATTGGCAGTTGATCTTTACGAAAGTAAAGATGAATTAATTCTTCAGGCAGTAATCGGCGGGGTAGTAATCAGTGACCTAGATATTTCAATTACTAATGATATGATTACTGTTCGGGGCGAGAGAAATAGAGAAAGTAAAGAGAGTATTGAAAAGGTTTATTATAATGAGTGTTTTTGGGGTCCGTTTTCCCGTTCTTTGGTTCTTCCTCATGAAATAAACGCAGACAAAGCAAAGGCAATAATTAAAAACGGTATGCTGACTATTCATTTGCCTAAATTAATAAAAACTAAAAGGAAGACTCTCAAAATTGAAGAAGAGTAATCGTTTGGGCGTGTGGCGGAATTGGCAGACGCGCAAGGTTTAGGACCTTGTGCCGAAAGGCGTGTGGGTTCGAATCCCACCTCGCCCACATAGACAATAAATATTCCACGTCCAGCTCAGAATTAAATTAAAAACCCCGTTAAAATGGGGTTTTTAAATGATAGCCGGAAAATTACCAAACGATTTTTTAAAAGGTAACTCCTGTCCCGACAACAAAAGTACTTACGATGTAAATTAATCCTTTAGCTAACAATGCTATGCCCACACCTATCAGAGCGCGTACAAGTGTATTTAGCCCTTTCTTCAATTTTTCATCGTCTCCTCCTGCGGTAATATATTGCCATCCTGCAAAAACAAGAAAGACAGCAGCTATAATAATCGTAATATTAAAAAACCAATTTAATGTCTTTGTTAATAAGGTCCAAATATCAACATTCGTCCCGGCTGGAATAGTCAAGGGTGGTTCGGCTGCATTAGCAAGAAAAGGAACAATTATTAACATACCTAGAGCTAAAATAGGCAAAATAACTTTTTTCATTTTTGTATTTAATTTTTAATTATTTATTATATTCGACCTTTATTCTTTCATTTGGTGTAAATTATAACAACCTTTTCGTTATCGTTCAAGACCGTTGTTATTGAAATGGGTACATTTCAATAATAGCAAATTGCAATTAGATTATCAATGATCGGCTTATATAGTAATTGAACTGGTTTTTCTAGTAACTAGTAAAGAGTAAAGGGATATTTAGAATGCCCCAGTTCCTACTGGACAAACTTCATCTAGAACCGAACATTCATCTCCAGGATTTTCTCCAGTCCAAGTTACCGTTTTGCAGTACAAGGTTTGGTTTCCAGAAAGCCATGACCAGCTCGATTCTCTGCAAACTTTATATGTGCCAGTTGTTGATTGTGGTTGGCAATCTGAATCATATTCACATTTATTATCTGGTTTATCTCCAGTTCCATACCATACACTTGCTTTACAAAATGGTTCTTCAGTTTCTATGTTTGTCATGCATTCTTTATAAATAAATTTTTTGCAACCTGGATCATCCTCGCATTCATTTCCAGGATTTATCCCTATCCATGTTTGCTCTATGCAAGATGCTTTTCCAGTAACTGAATTCCAGGTACAAGCTTTATATGTACCAGTTTCTTCTTCCACTGTTGTTTCTTCCTCTGTTTCTTCTTCTGTTTCTTCTTCAGTTTCAAAATTTATCTCTTCTTCTGTCTCCGCCCCTGCCCCTACTCCTACTCCTGCTCCTGCCCCTGCTCCATCGCCATTTTCTATTTCTGATGATTCTTCTTCTCCAGAAAGAAAGTCTTGGATAATAGCAGGTACGCTACTTGCTATTAAAACAACAGCAAAACCTACTAAAGCCCAGATAAGAGTCTTTTGCGCGGTTTTTACTTTTTCTTCATTTCCAGCAGAAGTGATATAAAGAAATCCTGCATAAACAACAAGAATAGGAGCAATAACCCAAGCTAGGTCCTTTAAAAAATTAAGAATATTTTTAACTAAAGTTGTGATGTCACTTGTTCCCACTAATGGATTTTCGATATTCAAACCATCAGCAAAAATGATGGAGATAGGTATTAAAAAAAGAATTAGAAGGCTTAATAAAGCGAGACTTATTTTTTTGGAGTTTTTGGATATAAGTTTCATAATCAGTTATTTATTATTTTGAGGATTATAAATATCTTTAGGGCATTCTATGTGGAACCAGTCTCCTGTATACTCTTCTTTGCCACCCATTTGTTTTATTGCCCAGAATACAGTATTAACGATTATCCAGGCACTTAAAATAATAACTAACCCTATAATAGCATTTGTTATAATTTGCTGTCCAGCTTTAAGATTTTCTTCTTTACCAAGAGAGAAAATCCAGCGGAATCCTCCATATACAACAAATCCAATAATAATGAGGAAAGCCATTTCTAAAGCAAACTTTAAAACATTCTGCACTAAGACCAATAAATCGCAAGTAGTACATTGATTCTGATTAGGGCCTCCACACGGAACTAATCCAGAAGGCTGGACTATTATAGCAGCGCTTGTTAATATGGGTGCAAAAAATAAGAGAATCAGGAGAGAAAAAACAATTGATTGTTTTATTGTTCTATTTTTCATATTTATTATTTTTTATTCCAGAAGAAATCAATTCTATCAGCTGCTGTGATTATTGCTTGGACTGGGGATTTACCTTTATTAGTAATATCTTCTATCATCTCTTGAAATATTTTTGTTATTTCCTGAAAATTATATTGGTACCAATTTTGACTTGTTAGGATTTGTCTTGTAAATATTCCACCAACAGGTTCATTAACATAATTTTGAATTAAATCCAAACGAGCTGGAGGATTTTTTGTTTGAGAATAATAAAATTCAGAAACATTTTTTTGCGCAAGAAATTTTAAAAATTGCCAGCATTCTTTTGGGTATTTTGAATTTTGAGAAACAACTAAACTCATCGCATCCCCATAATTTATTTTATTTGAAGAATTGCCAGCAAATTGTGGTAAAGATGCAATACCATAATTAAGATTAGGATTATATTCTTTTATAATCTTTTGGGCTTGATTGTATCCGATTAACATAGCAGTTTCTCCTTTACTAAAAGCAATCACAGAATCTGCAAAGTTATCGTTCCAGGTATAATAGCTGGAACGCGAGTTGCTAAATTGAGTATAAAATTTTAATGCCTCTTCACCAGGCAAAATCTTTTTATCATTAATCCATATTTCATATTTAAAAGTTGTTTGTTTTTTATCGATATCAACAATATTACTACCATATTGCATCATTAAAGCTGATATAATATCAAAGTTCCATCGAACATTATAAGGAGACCCTAGCGCAATTGCTGCTCGTGTAATCTGTCCTTGATTATTTATCCTACGAAGGCGTGAAATTAAATTTAAAACTTCTTCCCATGTGGCAGGGGGAAGAGCGATATTATAATAGTTAAAAATATCTTTATTATAATAAAGGGCTAAACTGTCAGTATATAGAGGAATGCCTAGTAAATAGTCGCCTTTTAGTAATTCATTTTTTGCTATTTGGGGATAAGTTTGGTCTAAATCAAATAAGTTTAAATCTTTATCCTTTTTTAAGTCCAAATAAGAGATTTTATTTTGATAGTAAGGAAGATTACTATTCCAAAGCATAAATATATCTGGGGATTGATTGTCACTAAAAGCCTTTAAGAGGTCTGCATGATAAGTATTTTTGTCTTTTAATGAATAGTTAATACTAATGTAAGGATATTGTTTTTGGAAATTATTAATTATTGGTAAAAATGTTTCAGAGTTGTCTAGTGTTCCCCAAATTTCCAAATTAACAGGAACTTGTGTGGTCCTATGGAATTTTATTCCGAAAAAAATGACAGAAATAACAATTAAGCTTGCAACTAATAAGATTTTCTTTTGGCGTGATGTTAATGTCATTTATCTACTAATTTTGTTAGAAATCCATAATGAGTCAATCCTAAAGACAATTCTCTTTCTACTCGGAAACTTGATTTTTCAAGTAAATCAACGCTTTCGTCTTTGCTAATTGGATAAAGTTTTTTTTGCGAAGGCAATTTATCAGGATACCATTCTATAAGGACTAAATAACCCTCCAATTTTAATACTCTTTTTGCCTCTTTGATTAATTCTTCTTTTTTCTCAATTTCAAAAAGGATATTGGATATTAAAACTAAATCGCAAGAATCATTAGGCAAATTACTTCCTCTAGTATCTTCTAAATTTGCCCAACGTGGCTCTATAATATTAAAAAGCCCTTCTAATTTAGAACGGAATTCCAAAGCTTCTAATGAAGGCTTCCAGATATCGAGAGCTATCACTCTTCCAGAAGGTTTCAAACATTTAGCCATTGCCAAGCTAAAATACCCAGCGCCGCTGCCAAAATCAGCAACAGTCATCCCTTCTTTTAAGGGAAGGGTTTTTACTATTTCATCAGGATTAAGAAAAGAAGTCATAATATTTTAATTATATTATACCAAATTCTTTCACAATAGAGTAATTGCGGCAATCTTATCTCCTTGATCTAATCTCATAATTCTTACCCCTTGAGTCGAACGTCCTAAAGTAGGTATGCCTTTAAGGGGCGCTTTGAGGATTTGTCCCTTTTGAGAAATAGCAATTAAAGATTCTTCCCCTTCCACTAAACAGGATTTTATAAGACTTCCTGTTTTTGTCGTGATTTTCATTGTTTTTATTCCATGCCCTCCTCTTTTTTGTTTTCGATATTCTTTAAGGTTTGTTCTTTTGCCAAATCCATTCCCACTAATTACAAAAACCTGTTTTTTTGTTTTTTCTTCTTCAGTTTTGATAACAATTAAACTAACCACATTGTCGTCAATAGAAAGCTTTATTCCTATAACTCCGCTTGCCGAACGGCCAATTGCCCTGGCATCTTTTTCAGAAAAACGTATTGACTGGCCTTTATTAGTGGTTAAAATTATTTCGTCATTCTTATTACATAAGGCAGCACCGATAAGCTTATCATTTTTCATAAGCTTTAGAGCTATAATTCCTCCTTTGCGGATATTATCATATTCTTTAAGCAAGCTTTTTTTGATAATACCTTTTTCTGTAGCCATTAATAAGTAAGTTGAGGTAACTTCAGTCTGCTTTGAAGGATAATTTAATAAAACAATAATTTTTTCTTCAGGATTGAGGCTTAGATAATTCTGGATAGTTTTTCCACGTGACGTACGTGAAGCTTCCGCAATTTCAAAAGCGCGCAATTTAAAAAGACGACCTCGGTCAGTGAAGAATAAAATTTCATCACTTGTGTTACAAGAAACAAGATGGGTTAAAATATCTTCTTCGTTTTTTGCTTCGTAAGCTGTAACCCCTTTTCCTCCTCTTTTTTGCCCCCGTAAAACATTTGGATTAAATCGTTTAACATATCCATTTTGGGAAAGGGCAATTAATGTTTCTTGTGATGGGATAAGTTGTTCTTCAGTAATGGCTTCAGGCAGATATGCCCGTACTTCTGTTCGTCGTTCATCTCCATATTTTTCTTTTAGTTTTTTAATCTCCTCTTTAATAATATTGGAAATTCTTTTTGGCTCTTTCAGGATTAATATATATTCTTTTATTAATTTTTGTTTTTCGGCTAATTCTTCTTCTACTTTTTTTCTTTCCAATTTTGCCAGATTTTGAAGCTTCATTTCTAGGATTGCATTTGCCTGTATCTCGCTAAAATGATATTTAGCCATAAGTTTTTCCTGCGCGTCTTCTTTGTTTTCAGATGCTTTTATTAATTTGATAATATTATCAATATGATCTAAAGCTTTTGAAAGCCCTTCTAATATATGTGCTCTTTCTCCTGCTTTTTTAAGCAAATATTCAATGCGTCGTTTGACAATGTCTTTTCGGTGTGTGACATATTCTTCCAGAATATCTTTTACTGAGAGGACTTGAGGCTGTAATCCGCTTTCTGTCAGAGCAAGCATATTTAAATGGAAATTCTTTTCCAAAGGCGTGAATTTAAATAATTGGTTGAGAATTCTTTTTGGAACTACATTGCTCTTTAACTCGATGACAATTCTGAGCCCTTCTTTATCAGATTCATCCCTAAGGTCTTTTATTCCTTCGATTCTTTTTTCCTCCACTAAACGGGCGATATGAGTTATCAACTCAGCTTTATTCACTTGGTATGGGATTTCTGTAATCATTATCTTTTTTATTTTATCTTCTATGATTTCTGTTTTGGCCCGACAGATTATTTTGCCTTTTCCATTTGCGTAAGCCTCCAAGATATTTTGTTTGCCAAAAATAATTCCTCCTGTTGGAAAATCAGGACCCTTAATAAGATTCATCAAATCTTCAACTGAAGCGTGTGAATGGTCTATTAAATATATGAGAGCATCTGCTATTTCTTTTAAATTATGGGGGAGAATATTTGTTGCCATTCCTACGGCAATGCCCATTGTTCCATTCAGGATAAGTTGTGGCAATTTTGCTGGTAAATACTTAGGCTCTGCTCTTGTTCCGTCATAATTAGGTATAAAATCTACGGTTTCTTTTTCTAAATCCTCTAATAGTTCCTCGGCTAAAGGAGTTAGTTTTACTTCAGTATATCTCATAGCAGCTGCTGGATCTCCGTCAACGCTACCAAAATTTCCCTGCCCTTTGACCAAAGGATAACGTAATGAAAAGTCTTGAGCCATTCTTACTAAGGCATCATAAACTGCAATATCACTATGTGGGTGATATTTTCCTAATGTATCACCAACTACTGTGGCTGATTTTCTTGATTTTGATCCAGAACCTAAACCTAATTCATGCATAGCAAAAAGAATTCGTCTTTGCACGGGCTTGAGCCCGTCTCTTACATCAGGTAATGCGCGAGAAATAATAATAGACATAGCATAATCCAAATAAGACTCCCTAAGTTCTTCAGCTATGTCTCTCGGTTGAATTGATTGAGATTTTTCTTTTTTTTCTTCTTTTTTCCCTTTCATGTAATTATTATAACCATTACTCAATCTTAATCTATTGCTTATTAAGTATTATTAATTTTGTTTCTCCTGGTAAATTATTTTTTCTAATAACTAATTTATCTAAAACCTCTGTTTTTTTGCTTATGGCTTTAAGGAATTTATCAAGCGAATCTAATTTAATTTTTAAATTAGGTAAAGCATAATGCATAGGGATAATTATTTTCGGTTCTATTTGATTAATTAGAGAAATTGCTTCCTCGTAATTTATAGTATCATGTCCGCCTATTGGAATAAGAAGAATGTCAACATTCGCAACTTTTTCTAAAAGCTCTTCTTTTAAATCTTTTTTCTCCAAATTTCCTAAATGACAAAGCGTTATGCCTTCTGATTTTATAAGATAGATTGCATTGGATTTATGCGCTATTCCTTCAATAAAAATGCCTTTTGTTTCTATTTCCCCAGGCCCTTCAAGAGTTAAGGGGTCTCCCATAATAGAACTTTTATTATTATTGTTTGCTTGTTGCTGGGTAATAAGAAGGATGTCAGATTTAAATCGTGGAGGCTTTAAGCCTGTTGTTGATTCAGAATAAGGATCAATAGCAATAATTTTATTTTTGCTGTCAATGCGAAAATAGGAATGACCGAACCATTGAATAATCATAATATTTTTATTTTAGCATAAATATAGCTCAATTCAATTTTTTAAACACGCGGATGCTAAGAAACGTTATGGCAATATTAAAAGCAAGAAGGAAAAGAAAGCATACAGGCAAAGAATGGGTAGTCATAAGTAAGATTTCCTCATTGTTTAAAGACTTTGAAAGAACAACCCAACGCAGAGCATCTACGCTATAAGCCAAAGGATTATAATGAGCCATTATTGCCATCCAGGCAGGAACATTTTTTAATGGAAAAAAGGCTCCGGAAAGAAAAGCCATTGGCGCGATAATTATTTGGGAAAGAATAGAAAAACTTTCAATTCTTTTTAAACGAGAAGCAAAGAAAATTCCCAAAGCGGCCATTCCATAGCCAATTAGAAAAATAACGAGGACTATTTTTATAAATGAGGGCATATCAAAATTAATGCCCAAATAGGGCATTGTTAGTAAAATAAGAGCACCTTGTAAAAGTGCGGTCGTAGTTGCCCCTAAGATTTTTCCTAAAGCAATATATGATCTGCTAATGGGGGAAACCAGAATTTCTTTTAAAAATCCGAATTCTCTATCCCAAACAATAGACATAGTGGACGAAATAGCCATAATGCTAACACTTAAACCTAAGATTCCAGGAAAAAAGAATTGCACAAAATCATAATGCAAAACAGGGGTGGGAAATATTGTTTTTAGTCCCGTGCCAAAAAATATTAGAATTAGAAGAGGTAAAAATATAGAAGTAAAGAATTTTAAAGAATTGCGTAAATAAATAAGCACTTCTCTATACCAGATTACATAAAGAGTTTGTAATTTTTTATTCATTGCTTCTTTCTTTTTGATTTTTTTCTTTTACTCCCGACGAATTAAAAAGAGTAAAAAAAGAAGTTATATCAAATCCCTGATTTTCCTCTTCTTCTAATTCCCCATTAATTTCTTCTCTTATTTTCCTGCCTGTAATTTCCAAAAAGACATCTTCTAAAGTTGGCTGCCTTAATTGCATTGAAGTGATATGAGGGCTGATGGCCTTAACTAATATTGGCAAGAATCTATCACCATTATCTATTTCAATTCTTAATTCTTTGCCAATCCATTTAATTGAATATTCAGGAAATTTTTTTCGGAATTCTTTCTCCGCTTGTTTATTATTTTCAGTTTTGAAAATAATGATATCACCGCCGATCATTCTTTTTAAATTTTTCGGAGTATCAACAGCTACAATTTTTCCATGGTCTATAATAGCAATTCTGTCGCATCTTTCCGCCTCATTTAGGTATTGGGTGGTTAAGAAAATGGTTGTGTTTTTTTTATTTCTTACAGTAAAGATATAATCCCAGATTTTCTTTCGTGTTTGTGGATCTAATCCAACAGTTGGTTCATCCAAAAACAGAAT
>Ga0307376_10005394_pt1 | contig 11515 bp, 9 predicted proteins | sample TR2MG_FD_202536 | JGI IMG/M metagenome (GOLD analysis project Ga0307376, IMG submission 202536) | Soil microbial communities from Risofladan, Vaasa, Finland - TR-2 | ecosystem: Environmental > Terrestrial > Soil > Coastal area > Acid sulfate soil | place: Finland: Risofladan, Vaasa | collected... | reverse complement strand
TATTCTCTGGAGTCGAACCAACACCAACCGGTAGTTCTATCTGAATTGTAAATAGATTCAAATATACTGGTTCGTAATTCTCTTGTGCGGCGCGAGAATTTCTAAAGTGTGATAATCCGAATGAGCCCTGTGATGAAAAATCTGCCATACCGTGTTTTATTTATTTTATTTTTATTATATATTTTTAAAATACAAATCCTCCTGAACTAATTCCACTGCTTTTTTGAACAGTAATTCTATTAACAATTTTTGTCATAGCTCCTGTTACCCAAACACCGATATCTATTATTCCAAATCCGTCTGCAATTAAGTCTTCTGTATTATTAGTTTCATCCATAACTACTTCATATTTAATTAATGCTCCAGCATCTTTAGTAGTTTCAAGTATTGGAGTAATTGAATTTATAATATTAAGTCTTGTTACGGGATTATTAAAGTCATAAACATAAGGTTGTAATATTTCTTCAAATTGTATTTCAAGTGTATTTAATAATTCTCTAACATGTAAGTTATTAAAATCACTTTTAACAACTTGATATGCAGTTGCGTTAGAATATATCATTATCTGCCCTGTTGTAGGTTTTTGAATAATTGAGTTATATCCAAATGGTTCTAGATAATCTCTATCTGTTTTATCTATCATATATTCTATACCAACAAGTTTTGGATTTGATAAAATACCGTTACGGTTTGCAATAATTGCAAATGGATTTCCTCCTAAAAATTTTCTTACATATGCATTTGCTACATCAGCAGCAGGAGGAATGTTACTAATTTTTCCGCCGTCACTGTATTTTAAAAATGGCCCAAATACTCCACAATATTTAGATCCATTTTCTTCTGTTGGAAAAGTGAATCTAAAAGCTCTTGGCATATCAGGATTACCACCTGTAGCAATATATTCTGTACTAAATATCGGAATAGGATCAACTCCACTTACAAATGTATCACAAAAATACGGATTAGTAGATGAAGCAAATTGAGAAATTGAAGGAGCGCTTAAAATAGCTGTGCATTTTCCTCTTGCTTTAGCTGTTTTTGAAAGATATGCTTTTCCACCCATTTCATTTCTAAGACCATAAGCCATAGTATCAACTATATAACGAAAATTAATCATATCTGGATTAGTTAGACCTCTCATGATACCTTCATCATCTAACATACCATAAATCTTTTCGATTCCTTCTTCATTATTTAGAGCTCCATTTTCATCATACCCTGGAAGATGTTTGTTTTTAATTGTTAACCCATCAAGTTTAATAAAATTATATGCTGACGTAATTGAAGCATCATCAATAGGTTTTTGAATTTTTGCATTTGGTGCATCAACTGCTTCTGCAGTTTCAATTATATATGCTGAACCATCATAATATTTTGCTGTTACATATGTAACTCCTGGGATTTCTGATGTAGCTGATTTTTTAATAAAAGATCCTACAGTAATTGCAGTATATAATCCAGTAGAAGAATCATCTATAGAAAATTTTCTTTGAGTTGTATCACCAGTAGGATATGCAGAAATTGATACATCTGTATGAAGAACACTGTCAGATACATCAATATTATAGCTTAAGAATCTTATACTTACATCTGTAATATTATTAATTAAATTATGTCCTATTAAATCTACTTCATAAGAAGCCTGAACCGCTGAATCTTCTCCGATAACCCATTTATCTACATCTTCATTCCAAACTAATTGATCTAAAGCTTTATGATTAACATTAACCAAAATTCCGGTCAATGCTGTATTACTATTAACAATAGATTCAATATATTGTTCTGTTCCGGTTTGATCTTTAAAATCAGGAATAATTGTTCCCGTCCAAGAAGCAAGTAAAGTAACGTTGTCTGAATTAATAAAATTCTGAAGCTGTGAAGGAACAATACCACCAGTATTAAAAAATGCTGAATAATATGGATCTGATGAAAGTTGTGAATAATTTGTCCAATCTCCTTCAACAACAATAACTTGAACAAAGAAATCTTTAATGTAGTCATAAGGACGAATCCATTCATAAGGAATATTTCCTTCTCCACCATACCAATCTTTTGCATATACACCATATTGAGATAATCCTTGAGCTTTTCTTACTATGATTGATGTTTTCTTCGTTCCAATATTTGCAAATTGCAATAATGGAGCATTTTCAGTTGTTAAATTTCCGTATTTATTATTTACTACTCCTTGTAAATATTCTGGATCTGGTGTCCAAAATCTTGTACGATCAAAGAAATTAACATACATATCTGTATATCCACCTGAATAATTAGATGCTGATTCAAAAGTTGAACTATTTAATCCAAATCCTACTAAATCAACTATATCACCTCCACTAGCAGAAACATCATTAACATTTATTAGGTTAATAGCAAATACAGGTGCTGTTAATAAACATGTTTCTATTGAACGATGAAAAAACGAACCCTTTCTTTCTAATTTAGGATCAATTACACCATAAAATTTTTCAAGATCACGTGTAGATCTGATAAATACAGGTGTATTAAATGGCCCTTGTGCTGAAAAACCAGGAACTAATCTTAATGATTGTGTTGTTACAACTATACGTTCTGAATTATCAATTTCAACAGTATAAACTCCAGCTGATTTAAATTGTGATAAGTCTAATGCAATTCTTGCCATATTTATATTATTATTTTTATTCTATTTATTTTATTTATTCTTAGGATAAATGTTCTTTTTTATTATATATTCTAAAAATAAATGTCTAAATTATCTATTTCTCCAGGGAAAATTAAATCCAGTTTTTCTGAGTGTTGAACTTGGTGTATATATTGGCTGATTAAAAGGAATAATGGGATTATTTTCAACTTTTTTTTCATTTTCATCACTAAATAATGAAATGTAATTATCTTCACTTATATCTGAAGATTCAATATATTTTTCTAATAATTCATTTATTAGTTTTTTAATTGGTGAATCTTCAATTTCATCCAAAAAATCATACAGCCAATCATTATATTCATTTTCATCATATAAATGAGCGACATTTACTGCGCTCATTGCTATATCATCATGAGTACCTATTCCTTTCCATTTTCCTCCTTTTGTTTTTCCAAATGCTTTGAATTCTTTTATAGTTTCAATTTCATTTAAAATTAATGTTCTTTTATGCACCAATTTTTTTCCTAACTTACAATAAAAATCTTTATTTGATCCTGTTACTTTAAATCCTGCTTTTTTTCGTGGAGGTTTTTCTCCGGGAATAGGCTTTGTGTGATATGTGTGTAATACAACGCTTTCATCATATTTATCATGTTGTGAAAACTTATCAAGAAAATGTTTGCCATTAAAATTCATTTCAATTATAACTTTACATAATTCTTCTCCAAACTGATCAAATGTAAGTGACCGTGTGACCTTGGCGCAATTTTCTTCATCTTTAATATTATCCCTATACAAACCAACTTGAATGATCTTAAACATATTCTTAATAATCATCTCATCATTTCTAATCTTCTTTAATTGAACTATACTTTTAGGCTCTATTTTAAATATGTTACACACATTATAATCATTATCTTTTACTTCATCTTCATCCTTTCCCTCTCCTGTGTCAATACTTAAAATAAAACGGTGTTCATTTGTATTAAAATGTTTATTAGGATCAAAATCCGGATGCCATGATAAATTGCGATATAAAAGATCATCTAAATCTGTTTTTTCTAATTCTTGAAATTCATATTCTTTTTCAATTTTTTTCATGAATAAAAGATCGTTACCACTTAATAAAAGATTTGCACTAGCTGCATTAAAGTCAAGTCCAAATTCTTGTGCAAAGTTTTCTTCACCAAAATCTTTTTTCATTTTTTCAGCCCATGCTTCATCATGTCCTGGAACTTCCCACCAATCAACCCGTATTGAAGCAAATGAATTTTGTCCTTTTTGTGCTTTATCCCAAATTTCATAAAACACATTATCATCGCCATTAGGTGTAGATGAAATAATACATTGAGATATTTCAGATGATGCAAGTGTAGGATAAATAGATCTCCAGAAATCCTTTGCAATAAATGGCTGTATGTGTGCAAATTCATCAGCATAAAGAACATGAATTGTATAACCAATTTGTGCAGTTTTTGTAGTCGCCTGAGATGTAAGAAAACAGCCATTATCAAGTCTCATAGCTCCTGCTCCGATAGAAATAATACCCGGTTTTAAAAAGAACGGAAGGCCTTTGAAAACGTCTTTAACTTTATTGACAATTTCAAAAGCAGTATCTTGTTTATTTGCTAGAATTGCCAAGTTTCTATCATTATGAAAACAAAGATACCAAGAGAAAAATGCAGCAATAGTTGTAGTATTATGAGAAATAATATCATTAGAATAAAACGTGTGTTCTTTGCTGTCAACTGTCACATCATACATAGAAACTTTAAATGAATATTTTTTAATTGAAATTACTTTATCTAACCCATTTTTTGTTTGTATCAGATCCCCTTTGTGCAAATCTTTTATAAAAATTTCATTATCATTACTATCAAATATTATATGATTATCTGCTGCTTCTAGTGTTAAACCGTTTTCTGTTTTAATTTTCCATAGCATATAAGGCTGTGTTTTATGAACTTGTGTTATATTTTTAAAACCTTGTGGAGTATAAATTTTTATTTTATTTACATTTATACTATCAATAATTTTTTTATTTATGTCATCTTCATTTAATGACAAATTTTTATACTCCCATTTTTCAATAAGTTGAATTAAAAATAATATAATATATTTTAAAAATTTACGCATATATAAAATTTAGACATTTTTTTATTGTTTTTTCGGGATTTGTGTGATAATCGTCTTCACGTACATGTAATACACTATAACCTAATTCTTTTATAGAATTGTCTCTTTGATTTTCTCTTTTTTTATTTTCTGGATTTTTTTTATGCCAATAAATGCCGTCAAATTCAATAATTTTTTTAACATCTTCAATAAAGAAATCTGGTAAAACAACTCGATTCTTTAAAACTAAACGTTTTTCATTATTTTTATTATTATCTATAATTGTAGCAAAAAATATATGTTTAAAATCATTCTGGATATTTTCATATATTTTTTTAAATAATTTTTGAGATATTAATGAATAATTGTTTTTTGGGAAATTATTTAACCATTTTTCTTGTCTTTCTTTCCATTTTTTAAATCCTTCTTCTTCACCATATCTTTTAATAAATTTATCTAATCTTCCAGTAGCTTGACGTTCTTTAAGCATTATTTTTGAAGTTTCCTCTGAAAAACCTTTTTCTAGATAGTATTGTAATTGCGTTGTATATATACGGTTTTTAGCTACATTTACATTAAAATGTTTTCTATCTTCTTCTGTCAAGCCTCTTTTGGTATAAAATTCTTTTGCAAAAGGAGATCTTTCTTTTCTTTGTTCTTCAGTTGTATTACTTTTAGAATTTATATTATTTTGTCCACTGAATTTTTCTGAAAACATTTTTCGATATTTTTCTTCTTTCATATGTTTACCTTGGGATTGACGAAAGCCTCCTTTATAATTATCAGGTAACATTTTAGCACCAGGAAACATTTTTTTATATTCTTTTGAATTTATTCCATGGGTGCATGTTAAATGTCTGCCCTGAATCGCTTCCATTTTTTTATTACAAAGTTTGCATACTACATAATCAGTTCCTTCAATTTTATTTTCTTTATCCATATTTTTATTTTATATATTCATTAAAATTTATGCAAAGATGACAAACTGGTAAAAATTTTAAAGTTTATTATAAATTAACATTAATTTAACTTTTATTTTTTCTATAAACGTCAGTTTGCCTTTAATCATATAATAAAATATATTAATCGGCACTTTATATAAATCTCCCGATGGATACATGAGTAAAATTGTTCCATTAAAAAAACATTTTCCCGACTGGCGTGACTGCATCATTATGAAGTTTCTAATAACAGGAATTAGCTCTTCTAGTTTTTCACTATATTTTTCTTTTGATAATGTTTCTAATATTTGTTTTTGATAATCTCTTAATTTAACTGTTTTTCTTCCCGCATCAGTTAAAAACCTACAATATTTTTCTACGAAATAAATTATACCGTTTGAACATTTATGAAATTCATCTATTTCTTCTGGAGTTAATTGATATAACAAATTAGCAGATTTTAACTCTATGTCACTTTCATGAAAACATGACATATTAACTTGCAATCCCATACGCAATTTGTCCAATGTTTGTTGAACAAGTACACTATTCCATACAATTGGAGCTCCCATGAAATTTAAGTATTAGGTTCTATGGTAATGTCCGGAATCAATTTTGAATCATCAAGATATACTATATTTTCTTCATTTTGTGTTTTAATTCTCTTAACGTTATTAATAAGCTCCTTTGTCCCTCTAGTAACAACAGATCCGCCGTGTGTAGTTAATATACCATTGGTATTAGTTGATGGGCCAAGAGCTTCAGTTCTTTTTTCTTTAACATCTTCTTTAAAAGTTTTATAAGTTTCTTTAATTGCTTCTACAGTTTGAATAAGTTGTTTATTAAGTTCGCCTATAGTTTTTGACATTCCAGTAAACACTTCAAACATTCGAGCCTGAGAAATACCTAAACTTATTTCTAATGTTAAAGTTTTCTGCACAATTTGATTAATACGTAATTGATAAATCATTCCCGCTAATGACATAATATCTATTTCGAGTTTATTTTTAAGATATTCATTTGTTTCTATCATATCTTCGGGTATTATAAATGAAATAGCATTAGTTATCATTATACGGGCTTCTTTTTCACATACATTTTTTAATTCATCTAAATCTTCAGTTATACGAGGCTCAGAATATATTTCCGGAACATCATCAGATTTAGGCACATTTTTATCAATTTCCTTTGGTGATTTTTCTAATAGTTTCTCAAGTTCATGTCTCTCATCTCGTGTTCGCATTTTTTAATTATTTTTAAGTTTTATAGTGCTTGTTTATTATTTATACTATTTTTAATTTTTTCTTTTTATATTTACTACTAACGCTGTTGTGAAATATAAGGAGTACGAAGTCTTGGATCAGCTGAGTCTGAAATAATAATTTTGTCTCCATCTCGAGAAAAATATGAAAGAAGTTCTGAAATTTGTTTTTCTTCTTCAATAGTCTCATTAAATAACCTTAAATTAGTTAGATATGACGGTGATCTATTAAGTGAATAATGATCAATTGCAATATCTTCTGGATATAATCTAATTGTTTCATAAAATACACTCTGTAATTTAACATTTTTATCAGTTTCATGTTTTTCCCATATATTGATATTATATTGTTTCCAACTATTTCCTATATTAACTACGATTCCATACCATTTATCGTCATTTAATTTTTCATCTAATCTTATAACATACGCATCATCATTTGAATATGTATGCCCATAATTAATAGCAATATATTGATTTGCAAATACGTTTACCGATAACACATGTTCTCCAAAATCATTAATTCCATCTAATATTGATATAGGATTCTTTACAGTTAATTTATATCCTTTCTGTTCATTCCAATCAGATTTAATTGCAATTAAATCTTCTAAAACAAAAGCATTAATCATACAATAAAATTTGAGAGGATTTACTGATATTGCAACTACTTTTGCATATAAATTAAGTGCACCAGGACGAGATATAGTTACATAATCATCAATTTTAATTTGTGAAAGTAATGAAGGACTACTAAGATTTATACTATAATTGGCTTTACTATATAACGATGCATCATAATCATACATAACCGAAGGATCCAATGAATCTGAAATAGGTAATATGCTTGTAATATTAAAATCTTTATGAACTGAAGAAATTGTACGAGGCATAAACCAAGCGGTTATTGCACGATTATCTGTTTGTATAATAGTATCTGTAGTTGTATATGTAATTGCACTGTGTAATTTTGTATCATGCATATCATAGAATGATTGTGCAACTATAGTTCCATACATTGAAATTGAATTTGAAACGATATTTAAAGACACATCAAACGATTTATATTTATCTTGTGATGTTGAGTTAAATTGACTAAATTGAGTATCATCAACTAATTTTGCAACATCATTATCAATGGCTGTTCCAAATATTTCTTCCGTGCTAACAGTATATTGATCAACAGTTTCTTGAAGATATATGCCTTCTTTTCTTGAAGCTTCTGGCTGATATTTAATAAGATTTACTTTCCATCCAGTTTCTTGTTCCATAAATCCTCTTATAATATGAGAAGATTCAACTTGATATAATTTATTGGCTATTGGAAAATAAACAATATCTTTTTTCTGTGGACCAGTTCCAAATCCTGCTATAGATTCCCAATATTTTTTATCAATTTGCATTTCTAATGGAATCTCATATTCTAATCCCATTAAATCAAAATTATATTTACTATCAGGCATTGTGCCATCAGGAATAATTACTTTAATATCAAGTGGGCATTCTTCAACATTATATAATGTATATTCCTGAAAAATAACATCCTTCGAGCGTTGTTGGGGAACTGCTCTAAACCATTTTGTTTCATAACCAAACATTTCATTAACTACAGCATTTATTGCTATATAATTTTGAGTAGCTGAAACCATTTTATTTACATCAAATATTGCTCCACTTGTAGTACCTATACCACCAACTATTCCTTTTGTATCATTGTTAATTATAGGACTAGTACCAGTAAGTTTAGTAGGATCTGCACCGGTTAAAGAAGTAATACTATCGGGACATTCAATCATATATTCTTGTTTTATTTTATATATTCAAACAAAAAGAGGACTTAAGTCCTCTTACCATTTTTTTATTTTACATCCGCCGATACTTTTTCCGTTTTTATCTGTATGAAAATACATTTTAGTTTTAACGTCCAAAAAACATTTACATAATTTACATATTCTTAGTTTATTGTTAAAGTGCTCACATTCCTCACAAAGTTTAATTCTTTTATTTGCTTCTTCTTTTCTTTTATCTCTATATGGCTTATATAAATAAAACCAAATCCATAAAATATAACTCTTTAATATAAATAAAAATTGTTTTAGCATATTCTAGAAAACATAAATTTATCAGATCTCTTGGATTTATCTGAAATATTTTTCATTTTTTCAATAATACTTTTTTCAACTAAATCCAGATGAACGTACCAGTCTTCGAATGAATTATAATTGTCGGGCGCTATATTTGCAACAACCAATTCATATCCAAATGATTCTAAATATTTGCGTGATTTAGTTCGTATTTCAGAATGATAATCTATATAATGATCATGCTCAAATGTTATAACCGCAAATTTATGAGATTCAAGCGGTATTTTTAATAGTGTGTTATAAGTAACAATTGGAGGATCACAATCTAATTGCAAATAATCATAATTTTCATCTTCAAGAATTTCATCATAATTAAGTTTTGTTGCATCTGCACATATAGTTTTAGCACTTCTTACTTTAGAAAATTCATCAATAACATTTTTATCAATATCTATAGAAATTCCAGTCCATTTAAATTCTTTTTCTAACAAAGCTGTATTATTTCCATAAAAAGGTCTTCCGCACCCAATTTCTAAAAACTTCCCATTTTGTTTTCCATTTAACATAGTTAAAACAAACATATCTTGATAACACTGTGAATAATTTTGTTTAATATTTATGGCTCCTGGAAATTTAACTTTTAAATGTTCATAATATAAATCATAATAAAGAATCGGTTCTTTAAATATATTGTTTCCAATATTATTTAAATTATTTTTAACCAATGTTATATAATTCCATTTCATATCGGGATTTTTATCGAGTTCTCTAAATAAATATAGAGATTCATCCCAAAGTCCTATCCACCAAGCAGTTACTGCTCGTTCAAATGTAAATCCATATTTTCCTGGATATTCTACATTTGTTATAAGTTTTTCTTTTGGCTCGTGTTCTTTAAGATTTTCTCCCAATATCGCAAATGTGTAACTTTCTTGCCATTCTTTACACATTTCGTGCATTCTTGACAATAAAAAATATGCTTCTGGTCTTTCTGGCATCAAAGATATTGCTCGTAAAAGTGTTCCTTTTACTGTAAAAACTCGAGAACTTTGATGCTCAAAACAAAGCGCTAATCTCAGAAGAGCTTCATAAGTTAATAATTCATTATCTTCAAATTCTGTAGCAAATTCTCCAGTTCTAATATAAAATGAAGCAGCAGCAGCTGTATGACCAATGTCTTCATAAACTTTTCCAAGTGTAAAATTATATAAAGGATTTTTTGGATCCATTAAATAATTATATAAAGCTGTATTTAAATTCATATTATACATTATCTTTAAGTCCGATAATTTCTTCAATCATATGATTCGGAATTCTTAATAAATATGCTGCATTATCTTGAAAACCAAACGTAATTAAAAGATCTTTTTTATATATAGTCATTCCACACGCAAATTCAATTTCTCCATCCATAAAAGAAAATGGTTTAGATATTTTAATTATGTTCCAATCTTTATCCCAAATTATAAACCGATGCATATATCTTGCGTCTTTTTGTGACAATTTATTATTAAATAATTTAACTTCATGAAGAACACAAATTCTATATTTTTTCCAATTAATTACTTGAGAGCCTCCTCGAAAATCAGATACTCCTTCAATATGACTTTTTCCTAAAAATACTTGTTGTGATGTTCCAGTTAATATATTAACCTTAACAATTTCTGTTGGATTTGTCCATTTAACAAAATGATATGGCATATCTAATATAGGCATCCAATTCTTTTCACAATAAGTGGGAGAACCCGGAGGATCAATTCTTATTCTAGAAACTTCTTTCCATTTGCATTCATTTTCTTTTAGTTCTGAAAAATCTTTTTCTACAATTTCTGAAAGTTCCATTCTTCCTATTCCATTGGGTGTTGTATCTCTTCTAACTCCACATTGATAAAGTTTATTATTCCAATTAACTAAACGAGCATCTTCTAATCCTGCAAAATCCCACAATGGAGGCTTATCAAATGCTGATGTATCGGTTAAACAATAATTCTTAATTTCAAGTGAATTTATATCTAATTCACACATAAAATTAAAAGTTCTTAAATGCATATCATTTTCAGGATGAATATAAGAAAGTGGCCCCCATCTATTATTAAAAAGTTGTTGGCCCTCACAATGATAGAGAGTATAATTTATATTTCTTAAATTAAGTAAAATTCGAGTATTATTATCTATGAATATCGAAGGATTCATTAAACCAAGACCCTTTGAATATTTAGGATCAATTAATAATGGAATAGTTGTACCGCCTTCAAATATAACTTTTTTACATAAATTTCGGTTCATTTATATACTATTTTAAAGTTATATAATTTAATTATTATAAAGTTTTTAAAATAAATGTTATAATGTTTTAAACAAACGGATATGTTAATCCACTACCACTGTTATATAACTCTTCTTTCTCTTCCTGTGTTAACAATCTTTCCCATAATCCAAATTCATCTATTGATGCGGGTAAAGATGCAGTCGCGTGTTGAACTCCATA
>Ga0307376_10005392_pt1 | contig 11519 bp, 10 predicted proteins | sample TR2MG_FD_202536 | JGI IMG/M metagenome (GOLD analysis project Ga0307376, IMG submission 202536) | Soil microbial communities from Risofladan, Vaasa, Finland - TR-2 | ecosystem: Environmental > Terrestrial > Soil > Coastal area > Acid sulfate soil | place: Finland: Risofladan, Vaasa | collected... | reverse complement strand
CAGCTCTTGCACAGGCAGGTGCACCAGATGCATTAGCTCTTGCAACCGGGATTTCCGAAGCTCTTATTAACACCGCGTTTGGTATCACAGGATCGACTATTGCTATAATCATGTACAACTATTTTTCATCTTCAATCGATAGCTACACATTTAAGATTGATGAAGCAGGCTTTAGTCTTACACAGACTTTTGCTGCCTCGCTGAAAAACTAGTTTTCGGATTTATCTTTTGGTTTAATAACTTAAATTAAAACTGTAATGCCAAAGATTAAAAAACCATCCAAAGCACCTGCAATCGACATGACTCCCATGGTTGACCTGTTTTCGGTTATCCTTATATTTCTGATGCTTACTACAACTTTCAGGGCTCAGGAACCGGCACCTGTCGATACCCCTTTCTCTATTTCAGAAAAACCAACACCTGATTTTGATTTAATGACAGTAGTTGTTTCAAATGATGACAGGATTTTCTTCAATTGTGATAACGGACCCGATACGCTGCTTGCATTCAGACCTAAGATTCTGGCTGCTATGGGAGAAAGATATTCAATTGAATTTACTCCTGAGGAATTGAGATTATTTGAGAAATATCCCTCCTCCATAGGTGTTCCTATTCAGAACATGAAAGAGTTTTTCGCAGCTAAAGATGCAGGGGATAAGGCTGCTTTACAGACAGGAATTCCTATCGATTCGCTTGATAACCAGCTTTCACTTTGGATACTTTTTGCAAGGCAGATAAATCCTAACATTGATGCTTGTATAAAAGCAGATGCAAACACAAAATTTCCAACTGTTAAGAAAGTCTTGGACGTGCTGCAAGATAGAAATGTGAACAGGTTCAATCTGATTACGAGTCTTGAATCAGCAAATGTTAATTTAGAAACAACAGAGTGATATGGCAGAAATAATAGAAGAGGAAAAGAAAGAAGGCGGGAAAAAGAAACCCAAAAAACATGGAACTCACATTGATATGACACCCATGGTGGATCTTATGTGTCTGCTTATAGTGTTCTTTATGCTTACTACTGCTTTCAGTAAAGCTAAAATAATGGAAATTGTTCTTCCTGAAAAGATCAAAGATCCTAATGCTATACCTCCAAAGATCCCGGGAAGCAGAACACTTAATATCATCCTTGGACCAGATAACAAAATATACTGGTATCCGGGTCTTGTGAAAGCAGAAGACTTTAATAATTTACCTCCTTTGAAAGAGATCAGTTTTGGGCCTGATGGTATTCGTAAAATGCTACTTGACATGAACATAGCCCTTGCAAGGAAGATAAAGTCATTTAATGATGATGTAATATCAGGAAAAATCCTAATAAAACAGGATTCTGTACAAAGAGCCATTAGCAAGCTAAAATCAGATGATGACACTGGCCCTATTGTGCTTGTAAAAGCTTATAGTGAAGCAACTTACGGCAACTTCGTTGATATTCTGGATGAGATGAATATATGCGGAATTGCCCGTTATACCTTTATTGATATAGTCTGGTATGAAGAAGAGATGGTAAGAGAGGCAATAGCCAAATCCCAAACCGCTTCTGCATCCCAGAATTAAACTGTAAACCTGATTAATAATGGCAAAAGAAAAAATTAGAATTCCTAGCTTTAATGATATAGTGTTTGAAGACAGGAACAAGGAGTACGGTGCTTATATAATACGTAAGAAGTACAACCGTACTCTAATAGTTGCAATACTTATAGGTATCATTATACTGAGTACTGCAGTTATTACCCCTTACTTGAATGCTAAAGCTTTGGAAAATAGAACAAAACGTGCAGAACGTCAGGTTGAGATCAAAATGGAGAATCTCGATCAACCGACTGAAACAGTTGCTCCTCCTCCTCCTCCTCCTCCACCTCCTCCTACTGATGTAGTACAACAACAGAAATATATACCACCTGAAGTTGTTGACTCAATTAAACCTGAAGAGATGGTACAGATTATGACTGCTGATCAAGCTGTTGTTGAAGTTCAGAACGAAGAGGTCGTTGAAGTTGTTGCTGAAGTGAAAGAAGAGGTCCAGGAGGAAGAAGCAGAACCGACACCATTTGTTGTGGTAGAAGAAATGCCGTCATTCCCTGGTGGTGATGCGGAATTACTGAAGTATATTGGAGAAAACACAAATTATCCTGAAGTAGCAAAAGAAAATAATATTCAGGGTAGAGTTATCGTAAGATTCTGTGTTACGGCTAAAGGAGGAGTCAGCCAGGTAAGTATTCTTAAAGGCGTTGATCCCGAACTTGATGCTGAAGCTATAAGAGTTGTTAACTCACTCCCACTATTCAGACCCGGAAAACAGGGAGGAAAACCTGTTCCTGTCTGGTATATGGTTCCAATTACCTTTACCCTTAAATAACTCATTTTTAAGATTATATGTAAAAGCCGGATCGTAATCCGGCTTTTTTTTTGAAATCGACCCATTTTCAGACCACTAATCATGAAGCATAGTATATCAGCATTATTTTTTGGGTGTCCCGGAGTGATTTACTAACATGCTCTTTTCAATTGATTATCCTCGCAGCCAGTTGCGAGGAGCCTGAATGAAGTGTAGCTCAGCGGAGCTAAAATCGGTATTTTATGTATTATGCTTGCTTACCGCATCTCAAGCGCCGGGGAACAGAGCTTACAAGCTAAGCGAAGCCAATGTGAGCGCGGGGATTCAATTACCGTTGGCTTCAGCCAACGGGTTCCGAATCACATATATTGAGGACTTTAACCCAACACTTATTAAATAGTCATGAAAAGCCTGATTCACAGCAAAAGATATTTTTAAGGTAAAAGCTCTTTACTTATCTTTAAGTTGTTAATTGCTGGCATTTCTAATAATATGTCATATTCAAGAATCTGGCTTCACTGTGAGTTGACCGCAAATTATCTGAATATTTCAGGTAGATAGTCCAAGAAAATATATAAGGAATAAGGAATCATGACCAACATCATCAAAAAGTCACTTTTCAGTGAGAATTGTAATTGTTAATTGAGGAATACAAACTACAAAAGATGAGGGACTAAAGTCCCAGGAAAAGCAGTGCCTAATACCGTCGGTTAAAACCGACGGTAATTGATAATCAGTAATTTGGATATACCAAGAACTAAACCTAACAAAAAATGGTTAAAATATTTGATTTATAATTTCAGGGTGACGAAGTCAGGAGAAAATAATTCTTAAAAGTTCCCCGTTCATTATATATTCCTACTTCTTAAGCTCCAAAGCAAGCAGCCTGACAAAATCAGCAATATCTGTTTCAGTGGTGTCCCAGCTCGTCATTAGCCTGTATTCATGTCTCTTCTCATCCCATGGATAGAAAAAATAATGATTCCGCAGTCTTTCAGCCACTTCAGGCGGTATTATAACAAACACCCCATTTGACTGTACCATCTGTGTTATCTGTATCTTGTCAAATTGATGCAACCTACTGGCAAGTAGCGTTGCCATTGAATTTGAATGAGAAGCACAATTTTTCCATAGATCGTTCCTGAAATATGCAACATATTGAGCAGAGATAAATCTCATTTTGGAAGCAAGTTGCATTCCCTGCTTTCTGATATATTTAAAATCTTTTGCCAGCTCTGGTTTGAGAAAGCAGATCGCTTCACCCAGCATCATTCCATTTTTTGTGCCTCCAAATGAAAGGACATCAACCCCTGCATCAGATGAAAGTGCTTTAAAAGGAAGATTAAGTGATACTGCAGCATTTGCTATCCTGGCACCATCCATATGAAGAAGCATACCATTTGAATGAGCAAAATCAGCAATTTCACTGATCTCAGATACTGTATAAACAGTTCCCATTTCTGTTGATTGCGAAATTGATATGACTTTGGCTTGCGAATGGTGCTCAAAATCAAAACCGTGCATATGCTTCTCAAGTAGTCCAACATTCAGCTTTCCGTCAGTTGTATCAACAGTGAGAACCTTACATCCGGTAAATTTTTCAGGTGCACCACACTCATCTTGCTCAAGATGAGATGTGAAAGCCGTGATGATGGAGTTCCATGACCTGGTTATTCCGGTAAGGCCAAGCACATTGGCAGCTGTACCGGTGAATACAAAGAATGTTTCAACAGTACTGCCAAACTGTTGTTTAAAAAGAGCTTTCGCCTTCTCCGTATAAATATCAGAGCCATATCCAATTACATGTCCATTATTAACAGATATAATCTCCTTTAAAATGTCGGGATGAATACCAGCATTATTGTCGCTGGCAAATCCTCTCGTTACTATACTTTTTTCCATATCTAAAATAAAATTAAGTATCTGGAATTATGCATAAATCCTAACTGATTTTGGCTTCGCCTGGCTCCTTGATGCTCTGGTTCTTCGTTTACCCCAGCCCCATCCTTGCTCTGCCGAAGCGGCTACCATCGTCCGCCAAAGGCTTGCTGACGGCGCGTCGCAAATGCGAGGAGTGAGCGAAGAACCAAGCACGCTTGCGTGCTAGCTCAACAAGGTATACCCTCACAAGCTAATAAAAGCCTTGTAAGAGAGCCTAATTATTACAGTGCTACTTTATTCTTTCTTCCTTCTTCTGGCAAAATAGAGCATAATTAAGCCAAAAACAAGCATCACCGGGCCCATGAGAAGATTCACATTGATATTCAATGAAGCCTGATACATTTCAACATTTGACATTGTAGCCAAACCAAATATTGAAATTAATATTCCCAGAATCGAAAACATCAAACCTATTGGGATTCTTATATCTACCATTTTATTTATCTCCTACCAAAAAATAACTGTTAATACTATACTAATCACACCAATAAGAATAGCCAGTCCGGCCGGACGTTCATACCATGGCAGATGGCTATCGTTTAATTCACGCGGAGTAAGAGAATAGACCAGACCATGGAGATCTGCATCAGATTTCTTCTGTTTTGTCATATAGGTAAGTCCGACTGTAATGGATGTACTTGCCGTAAATGCTATTATAGCGGTCCAGAAGTTCTGAGCCATCTCCACAGGATAAGTGTACAGAGTGGCAATCCAGCCGCCTTTAAATAGAGTTGTGGCACCTTCAGGTATAGTAAGCCCGTGATGCAACAATGCCAGCAGGAAACCTGCTAATAATCCAGTGAAGGCTGCATGACCCGTGGTTCGTTTCCAGAACATTCCCAGGAATATTACAGCAAAAAGAGGTGCATTGATCATTGAAAAGATGGTTTGCAGAAAATCCATTATATTACCGAATTTACTTGCAATATAGGCAGCACCGATACTCAGGAGAATACCGCCTACAGTAGAAATACGTCCAACTTTAAGGTAATGCTTCCCATCAGATTCTTCATCCCCTGATGCAGGGCGAACATAGCTCTGGTAAATATCATATGTCCATACTGTGTTAAAAGCAGACACATTACCGGCCATACCTGACATAAAAGAAGCAAGTAAAGCAGTAATGCCAAGTCCCAGAAGACCAGCTGGAAGGTACTGCTTCAGTAACATTATAATTGTATAATCGTAAATTGGTTTTCCTCCTGCATCGAGAGGCAAAGTGAAACCTTTAGACGGATCATTAAAAAGTACTATTGCAATTATCCCCGGGACAATTATCAGAAAAGGAATAAACATCTTGGGCAGTGCACCGATAAGAGGTACCTTCCGGGCAGCGGCTTTTGATTCAGCTGCAAATGCTCTCTGAACGATCAAAAAGTTAGTACACCAGTAACCAAATGAAAGAACAAAACCAAGACCAAACAAAATGCCGAACCATTCAACACCAAGAGGGTTAGCACCTGCGTTACCTGAATACTTCCATGTAGTTGTAAATGTGTCAGCAGCAAATCCCTGTGAAGTTGCTATCGGAGCCAATTGTGCTTTTAATCCTGCCCAGCCACCTACATCTTTAAGACTTAAGAAAACAAGGGGTAACAAACCTATAACTATAATAAAGAATTGCAGTACCTCATTATATATTGCAGATGACAGTCCTCCCAGATATGTGTAACCAAGAACAATTAATGCTGATATCCACAGGCTCAGGTTAAAATCCCATCCCAGAATATTTTCCATAAGGATTGCAAGTGCATACATCGAAATGCCTGAGGCAAGGATTGTCATTACAGCAAAAAGAATGGCATTCAAACCTCTGGTTTTTTCATCATACCTGAGTTTTAGAAATTCAGGTACAGAACGTGCTTTTGACCCGTAGTAGAAGGGCATCATAAAAAGTGCAAGGAAAATCATGGCCGGAATAGCACCGATCCAATAAAAGTGTGTAGTAAGCATCCCGTATTTCATACCTGATCCTGTCATACCCATTACCTCTAAAGCTCCAAGATTTGTAGAAATGAAAGCCAATCCAGCTACCCAGGCAGGCATTGACCTGCCGGCTTCAAGGAATGCATTGGCATTCTTCATAAAAGTCCTCAGGAACCAACCGATGCCTAATACAAACAAAAAGTAGATTACCATGATCAGATAATCTATCCAACTCAAATCAATTTTCAAGATTTTAAATTTAAGATGTTAGAATAATTAGAATAATTCAGCTTAATTCAAAAAACCTGCTATTATTAATTGTCAGGAGTAAAAATACATTATAAGATCAACTTTCAAATAATTTTAGAGATTTATTTTAATGCGTAATATATTATATTTGTTCAAAGATTTCTATGAAAAATAGATATTTCATATTCATCTCATACAAAGGAACTTCCTTTCATGGCTGGCAAATCCAACCCAATTCAGTAACTGTACAGAAGATTCTTAATGAAGCTTTAAGTGTACTACTCAATGAAAAAATTTCTACTACAGGTGCCGGAAGAACAGATACAGGTGTTCATGCCCGGGTCTTCTGCGCACATTTTGATACTTTCGCGCCAGACCTTCTAAAAATAAAGAACCTGGTATTCAGGCTCAACCGATACCTTCCTGAGGACATTTCAGTTAGTTCAATAAGGAAAGTTCTTCCAGATGCAAGCGCTCGATTCAGTGCCATTACCAGAACTTACAAGTATTATATTACAAGGAAAAAAGATCCATTCCTAAATGCTTCCAGTTGGTTGTTGCATGGTAATATAAATATGGATTTAATGAACGAAGCTTGCAGAATATTGCTTAACCATAATGATTTTACAAGTTTCAGCAAGCTTCATTCAAATACAAAAACCAACATCTGTAAGATCCATTTTGCCTTATGGGAAGTAAATGATAACTGTCTTATTTTTACAATTAAAGCAGACCGGTTTCTCAGGAATATGGTAAGAGCAATAGTGGGCACAATGGTTGAAGTTGGCTTTGGAAAACTGAATTTAAATAGTTTTGAAGAGATAATTCTTGCCAAAGACCGTTGCAGAGCCGGAAAATCAGTTCCTGCGAAGGGCTTATTTCTTGTTGACATTGAGTACCCTGAGCAAATATTTTTGCCTGATTAGAGGTATCATTAATTGAGTAACATCAGCAACGCCAAAGTATATTTGAATTTGTGAATAATATAGATACAGTTCATGCTGATTTTAAAACAAGCAGTATCCAATTACAGATTATCATCATTCCATATTTCCCACGACCTTTCAGCCTGTCCGTAAAGCATTTTTATCCCGCTTATTATTGTACAACCTTGCTCCTTTCCTGCTTTCAAAAAAGATGTAAGTTCCGGATTATATACAAGGTCGAAAAGAATATGATCTTTGGTCAGGCAGCTGTAATTAAGATCTGGTTTTGTTAATATATTAGGAAACATACCCAAAGGTGTTGAATTGACAATCAACTGATTGCTGATCAATATATTGTCTGTAATATCAGAATATTTTAATACCCCTTCAAGCTTGATTATATCCACTGATGTTATGCTAATGCCAAACTCTCTTAGTACAAAATCTACGGCTTTTGCAGCTCCTCCTGTACCAAGAACAAGTGCATTGGTAACTCCTTCTCCCAGATATGGAGAAATTGAGTTCCTGAAACCGTCTATATCGCTGTTAAAACCCTTTAATAATACCTTACCCTTATTCCTTCTTAATTTCAATACATTAACTGCTCCAACAGACTTAGCCTGCTCATCAATATGATCAAGGTATTTTAATACAGCTGATTTATAGGGAATTGTTACATTTAATCCTGAGAGATCGGAATTTTTGAAAATCAATTCATCCAGAAGATCAATTCTGGTTAATGGATAATTTTCATATTGACAATTTCTTATATTTTCACGAATGAATTTTTCGGAAAAATACTTTTTAGAAAATGAATGCCCGAGAGGATATCCTATAAGGCCGAATTTTCTCATAATTTAAGGTTAATTGGTACTATTATTGGAAGAACTATGATTATGATCTCTTCTACTTAAGATCATATGGCAGGAACTGAAAGAAAGTATCTCCACGAAGTCCAAGGCGCAGTGACTCAAGCGGAATGATTTCATTTGGAGATATATTGCCCAAATTAACATTTGCTCCAAAGTGTTTTATGAACCATGCCTGTTGCGATTTAAGCGGAGCTTCCCAAATGACATTTTCCAACCTGACATGCTCACCTATTGCATCAATTATTGCATTATTAATTGAGCCATCCTCATTATATATTCCCGTGGTTCCTGATTCTCTGGCTTCTGCTATTACTTTCACCGATCCGGCATTAAGCTCGGATTTCATCATCGAAACCCATTCGTCCGGAGTATATATAACATCCTTTTTCTTGGACCCAACCTCAGATATCACTGTAAACCTTTCAGCCAGCTTACTGATATACTCGAGCTTCATTGAATGTTCAATGTCATATGACCCATCAGAAATTTCGAGATGGTCAATTTCATGTTTATCAAGCAACTCAACAAACTCTTTGAACATATTTCTAACGATAAAAGCTTCAAAGAGAGTTCCGCCAAGATAAGGGATTGCACCTGATTTCTTATAGATGGATATTTTCTTTTCAAAACCCGGAGTAATCAGAGATGTGCCAAAACCGAGTTTTACATAATCTGTATATTCACTTCCTACTGACATAAAATCCTCAGCTTCCCTTATACTTAAGCCTTTGTCCATCACCATAGTGATTCCTGAATTTCTGGGTTTTAGTGGTCTTTCGGGTAAGAAAGGAAGTACATTTTTCATCTGTGTATAATTTTATTTAGTGGTTAGATAACCTACCCTGCCCAAGCATGGGAAATATTAATAATCTTAATCATGCTTTATTATGAACCAAACTTTGGAGTTTCTCGATGTAAATCCAACATATTAATTTCAAGCTGGTTCCTTTTCCTTTATTAAAACAGAGTAAACTATCAAATGCGATTATTGTCTTTAAGCAGTCTTTTAATCTTATTCGTCAATAGTTTAGCAGGAAACATACCCTGAAATTCCCCGAATAATTCTTTGTCTAAATCAAAAGCATTTGAAAGATGTCGAAATGCCTTTTCCTTGCTTCCTATATGCAAATAGAATGAAGCCAGCAAATAATTAATACCAGGGATATCGCCGGTTATTTTATATGCATGTTCAAGATATGGAAGGGCTTTTGATGCAAGGTTCTCGGCATAAACTATTTTTCCAAGGTCGACCCAGACTTCATCATAATATGCATCAAGCTTAAGTGCCTCCCTGAAACACCTCATGGCAGCTTTCTTCTCACCTTTTAAATAGTGAGCTTTCCCAAGCAAGTACCATATTTCGGGGTTCTCATCATCGAGTCGAACAGCTTTTCTAAAAAATATCAGGCTATCATCAGCATTTCCTGTATTAAGAGCTACTACACCAAGACCGAACCAGGGATCTGCAAAATCAGGAGCCAATTCGATTGCTTCCTGATAATACTTACGAGCCAGGGTCACCTCTCCCCTCTTTTCATAACATTCTGCAAGATAGGTCATTGCCTCAAAACTATCCGGCTCATTTTCAAGGTATTCATGATAAACCGGAATAGCGTCATCGTACCTTTCAAGATTGCTGAGTATATTGCCTTTATTGAATATGGCAAATGTATTCTGGGAGTTAATAGCAAGGGCATAATCATACGCATCCATAGCTTTATCATAGAATTCAAGCTTATTATAGATTATACCCAAATTATACCAGGCACTATCGGAAAATGGTTCCTCTTCAATATATTCCAAATAATACTTTATACTATTGTCAAAATCCTCGATCTTCTCATATGAATATGCAAGATCATAAAGGTGAGCCTTGAATTCAGGTTCCATTTCAACAAGCCGTAGAAGATAAGGAATTAGATGCTCATAATAATTAAGATTTTGCAATACGGAGGTTATTGCAAACAGAATGTTCTCAGTATCTTCAGAATCGAGAGTAAGGGAAAAATCAAACATCTTTCTGGCACCCTGAATATCTCCCAGCATCCCTAAGGCAGTTCCTTTGGCAATATATACTTCGTGATTTCCAGGCTCTATACTCTCAAGGTTTTTCAATATCCTGAGTGCTTCAACAGCTCTTCCCTTATCAAGCAAAACCCTTGCCTTCCTTAACAGGATAGAGACTGAATTAGGATGTTGCTCTGTGGCCAGAGTAGCTGCTTCAAAAGCCTTTAAGGAGTTGTTGCTATCTATATAATAATCTATGATGGTTTCAAATTCGATAACATCAAAAAAATAATTTTCATTATTCTTTCGCATCCTCTCAAACTTCTGTATAGCTTCCCTCACTTCTTCCTCATAAGAGAAACCATATTTTTCCTCTTCCATATCAATTAAAAAATATGTTTACAAAAATAACACTATTTTTAATAAGGCTGTTTACATAAATACTCAATTATCAACATTTTCATTATTTTATAATCATCGTATTTCCTGTCTCTTATAATAATTATTGCATTTTACTCATTTTTTTTTATACTGTACGCAACCTACTACCCAATTTTATCATCATAGTTAATAAATAAGGAAACATTAAAAACCCATACCCAAATTTTACCCTAGAATTAACCTAAATTCTATTTTTGAAGAACCGGGCACCTACCCGGTTTTTCGTTTTATATAGAAATAGAATGTGAGGATCAGGAACAGGACTTTGTTAAGGGAAGTTATCAACTTCGCTTTTAATATAATGTAGTCTTAATATTACGTTTTCTGCGATAAAGTCACAGACTTCACCGAGCAAGTGTCTGCCTGCCGGCAGGCAGGGGAGCGAAGAAACGTGCACACTTACATGGGAGCTCGACAAAGTTAAAATCAATCAATTTGGGAGTCCGGAGAGCATAAAACAATAATAGTAGTTGCTACAGAGTTATATTTACAAAGTGACACATTCATTTTATTAATATATTTGTACTGATAAATTTCTAAAAACAATATGAAAGTATCATCATATAATAACTTTATAGCATTGGCTATAGTCATATTAATCATTCCTCTATTTCTTACAGACTGTAAAAAGAGTGAGAATCCAATAAAATTTCCAAAAGGTATTTTCCCTGACTCCATTATTAATCTGGCAAATATTAATTCTGCATATGATGACTATAATCTTGCTCTTTACCAATTAAATGCCTGGAAACCAATACTATTCTCAAGCAACAGGAGGAGCTCAGGAGGGCAGTTTGATCTTGAACAAGCCAGTCT
>Ga0307376_10005390_pt1 | contig 11524 bp, 15 predicted proteins | sample TR2MG_FD_202536 | JGI IMG/M metagenome (GOLD analysis project Ga0307376, IMG submission 202536) | Soil microbial communities from Risofladan, Vaasa, Finland - TR-2 | ecosystem: Environmental > Terrestrial > Soil > Coastal area > Acid sulfate soil | place: Finland: Risofladan, Vaasa | collected... | reverse complement strand
CTGGGGTCACGGGGGATCACCGTCAACGCGATCGCCCCGGGCTTGGTCCACACCGACCTGACGGCAGACCTGTCGGAGGAAATGCTCCAGAAGGCCATTGATCTGACGCCGCTCAAGCGAGCCGGCCACGCCGAGGAGATTGCCTACGCCGTGGCCTTCCTGGCCTCCGACGAGGCCGCTTTCATTACCGGCGTGGTGTTGCCGGTAGACGGCGGCCTGGTCATGTCCGGCTAGGTGCACGAGAGGAGCGTGGTCTGTGGGCCGGTCGTGGCCTACGTGCGGATGGGGATGCAGCCCGCTGGTGCCAGTCACGTGGACGTCGTCTCCAGGGCCACGAACGACTACGTTGAGGTGGCTGATCCATGGACTGGCACCGTGGGCAGATACCCCATCCAACAGCTCATTGCTTCCTGGGACACCGACTTTGGCGTGAGGAAACGCCGGAGCTACCTGGCGATCAGGCCAGCCCCGCACGAGCGAGGCCCATCCTGGCCGGCGCTTGTCGGTAGCCCGACCCCAAGGCAACGCCCGGTGTCATGAGCAGCCGCGCTCGTGTGGGGCACTTGAACGCAGTGCACCACCGCCACAGGCCCCTCCACCGCCCGCAGCACGTCGCCGGCGGTGATCGTTGCGGGGTCCCGGATCAGGCGATATCCACCACCGGGCCCTTTGATCTCTTTCACTAGCTCCGCCTTCCTGAGGTGCCGGAACAGTTGGGCCACATAGTCGGCAGAGATTGCCGGTCGTTCGGCAATATCCTGGCGCAGAACCGGTCCTTCTTCGGCGTGCAAGGCAAGGTCTACCATCGCCCGCAGCGCGTACCGCCCGCGTGTTGAGTAGTTTTGTCAACTATTCATCCATCCGCCAAATGGCGGGTATGAACGTAAGCCAAATCTCTCTAGCCGTGGTCTGTCTTTCATGATACGATGAGATGATAAACAAGGAGGTCAAGAGCGATGAGTAAACGACAAATACGTGCGTTGGTCATAGCACTCGCTGCATTGGCTTTGTTCGCGGCGGCCTGCTCGTCCACCCCATCGACAGGTCCAGCAAGAAACGCCGACGGCTACACAGACATAACCGTGGAACAACTGGCCGAAATGCTGGAAAACAAGGATTTTGTCCTGGTGAACACCCACGTTCCGTACGAGGGGGAGATCTCGCAAACCGACCTGTTCATCTCCTTCGACGAGATCGCCGATCACCTGGACGAACTACCGGGCAAGGGCGAAAAGATCGTGCTGTACTGTCGCAGTGGCTCGATGAGTACCACGGCAGCCGAGACGCTGGTCTCGCTGGGCTACACCAACGTGTTCGAGGTGGACGGTGGCATGCGGGCCTGGGAGGCAGCAGGCTACGAATTGATAAGACGATAGCGAGAAGCAGGAGGTAACGATGATTGCTGCTTTGTTGATCACACTGCGAGAAGGATTGGAGGCCGCACTGCTCGTCGGCATTGTGCTGGGCGTGCTGCGCAAACTGGGCCGCATGGAGCGCAGCAGGCCGGTGTGGGCCGGCGTGGGCGCAGCCGTCGCCGTCAGTGCCGTTGCTGGCCTGGCGCTCAACGCCCTGGGCGTGGCCTTCGAGGGACGCGGAGAGGAGATCTTTGAGGGCGTGGCGATGCTGCTGGCCGCGGGTGTGCTCACCTGGATGATCTTTTGGATGCAGCGCCAGGGACGAGAGGTCCAAACAGAATTGGAATCGGACGTGCGCCGTGCTGTGAGCATGAGCAATGCGTGGGCGTTGTTCAGCCTGGCCTTCGTGGCCGTGGCGCGGGAGGGCATCGAGACGGTGCTCTTCCTCACCGCCGCTGCATTCAGCGCAGCGCCCGTCGAGACGTTGGTCGGCGGCGCGCTGGGGTTGGTCATCGCTGTGGCGCTGGGATGGCTGATGTTCGCCGCGGGCAAGCGGCTGGACGTGCGCGCCTTCTTCCGCGTGACGAGCGTGCTGCTGATCCTCTTCGCCGCCGGGTTGCTGGCGCAGGGGGTGCACGAGCTCCAGGAGGCCGCCTTGTTGCCTATTCTTGTCGAGCACGTGTGGGACATTAATCCTATCCTTGATGAGAATGGCACCGTCGGCACATTCCTCAAGGCGCTCTTTGGCTACAACGGCAACCCCTCGCTGCTCGAAGTGATCAGCTACATCGCCTACTTTGTCGTCGTCTACCTGGCGACGCGATTGAGTGGGTCACGGCAGGTTGCGTCGGCAACATCAGTATGAACATAAGCGTCTCGCCCTTTCTGGCCTTTGCTGCCGGCTTGTTCTCGTTCGTTTCACCCTGCGTGCTGCCGCTGGTGCCGGCCTACGTGGGGTACCTGGGCAGTCACGCAGCGCCGCCACTATCAACCCCGACCGGAGTGGGGATTTCTCTCCTCGGCGCTGATGGGCTTCTTTTTCGGCGCTGGCTGGTCTCCCTGTGTAGGACCGACGCTGGGGGCAATCCTGACGCTGGCGCTGAGCGAGGCGACGGTAGGATAGGGAGCGTTGCTTCTGCTCGTCTACTCGATGGGTCTGGGAATTCCCTTCCTGTTCATCGCGCTGGGCATCGATCGGGCATCCGGGCTTCTGCACCAGGCACGACGGCTGATGCGCGTGGCGACCATTGCCAGTGGCCTGTTCCTCGTCGCCCTGGGGGCGCTGCTTTTCTCCAATCGCATGGGCTGGTTGAGCCAGTGGCTACCACTATTCGACCTGGGCATCTAGAAGAGGCGCGTCAGGCACCCCGCAGCATCCGCCAAACGGCGGATGTGAAGACAGGCCAGATACCTCTGGTTGGCGAGCGGTCGGTGTGATACGATCTTCCAAGACATCCGGCAGACGTTGGAACGCCGGTTGTGCATGGTTAGAGCAAGTACGTGACGATAGCTACCTCTCGACGGGAACCCTATTCGGAAAGATGAGAAGAGATGATGAGATTTGGGCCTTCCACCACTACGGAGATGCCATGAAGAAGGAAACAGCACACACAAGAACCATCACACTCGTGGGTAGAGGTGCGCGTCACCGCTGACGTGCGGTAGCAGCGTGTCGTGGCCATCGCGTGAGGTTCGAAGGAGGAACGATGGACGAAATCACGCCCGACCAGGAGATCGACCTGCGGGGCGAGGTGTGCCCCTACACCTTCGTCAAGACGAAGCTCGCCCTGGAGATGATACATCCCGGCGAGGTGTTGAAGGTTACCGTGGATCACCTGCCTGCCGTGGAGAACGTGCCCCGCAGCGTAGCCAGCGGAGGACACCAAGTCCTGCAAGTGTGCCAGATCAACACCACCGACTGGATCATCGTCGTCCAGAAGGAGGCTAGGTGACCGGTTCGCCGCCAGAACGGCTGATCCTGACGCGGGAGCAAGCGGCACAGATCGAGGCCCACGCCCGATCCGAGTATCCCCACGAGGCCTGCGGGCTTTTGGGCGGACGGAACGGGAAGGTGGAGAGCGTCTACCCTCTCCCCAATGCCGAACGCAGCTCGACCCGCTACCTCGCCGATCCGGAGGCTCAGTTGCAGGCTATGTTAGAGATCGAGGACCGCGGATGGGACGTCGTGGCCATCTACCATTCGCATCCCTCTTCACCGCCCTATCCATCAGACACCGACAGGAAGATGGCCTCCTATCCCGAGGCTCTGTATCTGATTGTCTCCCTCGTCGAGCAGCGACGCCCGGTGCTGCGGGCCTTTCACATCCAGGGGAGAGAAAGCCGGGAAGTAGAGGTGAGCGTGAGCGATTGAGTTCGAGGAGATCCGGGACCGGCTTCAGTCTTGAAGCCAGCCTCCGGCCCTCACACGCGCCACCGAGAGGTAAAACATGATGGGCAGGACACTACGGATCGGACGTATCTTTGGCATCGAGATCAGGCTGGACTACTCGTGGTTCATCGCCTTCGCCCTCGTCGTCTGGTCCCTAGTCAACCACTACTTCCCCTCAACCCACCCCGGCTGGTCAAGGGGCGTCTATTGGGTAATGGGGGCAATCACCGCGCTGCTGTTCTTCGGCTCGGTTCTGGCACACGAGTTGGCTCACAGCCTGATTTCCCAGGCCCACGGCGTAGCCGTGCGCGACATCACCCTCTTTATCTTTGGCGGCGCTGCGCAGATCAGCGAGGAACCAAAGCGCGCGCGCGGCGAGTTCTTGCTGTCTAGGAAGTTATACGCGGGATGATACTCGCAGGATATCACTTCCACCGCCGCGGCAATTTCGTGAAGTGGGTCCCTTCAGCGCTACGCCAAAGGGCTTTGGCACGAATCACACGGTCTCGGAACGGGCGAAAATCGGGCAGCCAGGATGGGACAACGCCTCGCGCCAGGTGCCCAAGAAGGTCGGCGGTGAAAAGCAGCTCGCCCCCACCGCCGAAGCGCGGGCGCGGATATTCACGCTGGCGCTGGATGCCGACGAGGAATACCGAGGCAAGCTCGCCCGCCGCGATGAGATCCAGGCAAAGCTCGAACAGGCCAAGGTGGAAGCGGGATACCTGCGGGACAGGCTGAACATCTTACTGGCCGCGATGAGATCGCACGAGACGGAAGACGGATAGTCTCCCTGTTGCGTGTTGGCAAGCGCAACGAGGCGATGATTTGAACCGCCAAGACGCCAAGGCGGGCCGCAGGCCCGGCGTAAAGGAGAAGAAAAATTCAAGGAAAACTTGGCGTCCTTTGCGCCTTTGCGGTGAGATTTTGCCATCAATACGCAAGCGGGAGACTATCGGAAAACGATGCTTAATTGAAAGGACCAAACATGCAAACCAAAAACTGGTTCCCCACCCTATTTGCCGCCGCCCTGCTGGCGCTGAGCCTGCTGGCCTGCGGCCTGCCCACCCCCACCCCGCCGGGGCCGCCGGTCACCATCACGCCCTTCTCCCCGGCGACCGCCGTTTCCCCCACCAGGGCCGTGGAACCCACCGTCGGGGCGCCAACGGCGGTGCCAACAGCAGTGCCGACGGAAGCACCTCTGGCCAGCTGGCTCCCCGAGAACACCTTCGCCCTCTACACCTCCGGCTCGTGGGAGAGCCGCCGGCTCTACGCCCTGAGCCCCGGCCCGACCTCCACCGACCTGGGCCAGCCCATCTCCTACCAGGCGGCGGTCTCGCGCCGCGGGCGGTGGATCGCCACTACCGAGGGCGCATCCCCCGCGCGCACCATCGCCATCACCAGCCTGGAAAACGGCACCCGCTACACCTACGCCCTTCCCCCCGATTTCGAGTCGTACGGCATGGCCTTCGACCACGCCGAGACGCGCCTGGCCTTGATGGAGCTGGGGCCGTTCGGCCCTGACGGCGTCGCCTGGGCCATCGTCGTCGTCAACCTGGCCGATGGCTCGACCACGCGCTTCGCCACGGTCATGGGGCCGGAGCGCGACTTCCTGCCCGGCCGGCCCATCGGCTGGTCGGCCCCCGGCAACGAGCTGCTGCTGAACACCTTCATGCCCGCCACCGAGGGCAACTGGGCCGGCGTGTGGGCCGTGACGCTCCCGCCCGGCGCTCCTCCCGCTCCCCTCGACACCCTAGCCCGCCGCGAGCTGATCCCCATGGGCAGCTACTACGACGACCCCCGCCTCTCGCCCGATGCCACGCACCTGCTCTACCTGAACCGCGACTTCGCCTACACCCCGGCCGGCTACGAGCCGATGGCGTACGACCTGGCGGTCAACGAGCTGTGGTCGGTCGACATCGCCAGCGGCGCGCGCACCATCCTGGTAAACGTGACCGACGGCGGTGCGCTGGCCCGCGCCGTTTCCTGGTCGCCCGAAAACCCGCAGGCCCTCTTCGTCCGCGTCAGTTACGCCGGCGAGACGTTCACCTCGCTGGCGCTGAAGCGGCGGGACGAGGCCGGCACGGTACATGACGCAGGCTCCCTTTCGCTGCCTGCCGGCGGCGGGCTGCAAACCATCGACTGGTGCCTGCCCGATTTCGCCCTGGTCACAATCACCGACGCGTCCTACAACCACCAGCTCCAGGTCGCAGAATTCGGCGGCGGCTCGACCCTGATCACTTCCGCCGAGTACATCTCCGTGCTGGGCTGTATCCCTTGACGGTCTATTTACATCTGAACGCAGATGACGCAGCTGGAACACAGATTCGCGCAGATTATTTCGGCTTTATGACCATATCAGTGGAAATCTGCGCGTCATCAGCGTTAATCAGCGTTCGAAGAAGATTCGTCAGCCGACCAGGAAGGTCAACACATTCACCCAATTAAGGAGGCTCGATGGCGCTGGCCGGGCCGTTTGCCAGCCTGATCATCGCCGGCCTGTTCGGCCTGCTGTGGCTGGTGATCCTCCCGGTGAGCCCTCAGCTCCACGCCCTGGCCGGGTGGCTGGCGTGGATCAACGTGGGGGTGGCTCTGTTCAACCTCATTCCCGGCTTCCCGCTGGACGGAGGTAGGGTTCTCCGGGCCACCGTCTGGGGCATCACGGGCGACCTGCGCCGGGCCACGCAGATCGCCGCCAGGCTGGGCCAGGTGGTAGCCACCGGCCTCATCCTCTGGGGCATCTGGCAGATCTTTCGCGGCAACTGGGCCAACGGGGTGTGGATCGCCTTCATCGGCTGGTTCCTGGACGATGCCGCCACGGCGAGCCAGCGGCAGGTGACCCTGCAAGATATGCTGGCCGGCCACGCGGCCCGCGAGGTGATGATGACCGACTGCCCGCGCATCGCCCGCGACCTGCCCCTGGACGTCGTAGTGGAGCGGGTAGTGCTGCCCAGCGGACGGCGCTGCTTTCCGGTGATGGAGGATGATCGCGTCCTGGGATTGCTCACCCTGCACAATATCAAGAAAGTGGATCGCGAGCGGTGGACAACCACCCGCGTGGAAGAAGTGATGATCTCTCGGCATGAACTCAAGACAGTGGAGCCCGGCGACGATCTGGCCCTCATCTTCGAGCGGATGGCGGTCGAGGACATCAACCAGTTCCCGGTGATGGAGGATGGAAACCTCCTGGGTATGGTCGCCCGGAACAACGTGCTGGCATTCCTGCGCACGCGGGCCGAATTGGGCCTGTGAAGCTGCGTCTGATGGCACGCTGCATCCGGCTACCGGCCTCGCCATCCTCGGACAAGTGCTGTAAGAAATGTCAGTGTTGAGCAAAGTTGAGGAGGACTATAAGGTGGTCGCCTATATGGTCGGCTACGACCCCGGCTACGAGGGCGGCCCGTGGGAGCTCGTGGCCGGTCACCCCCTGTGGAATCAGGAACTCTTTGTAAGCGTCGAACGTCTTAAGGCAACAGATGTTCTTGTAGATGGGTAACCGACAAACGATTGAGGAGGTAGTCGTAGAATGGATGATATGAACCGACGGACTGTAAGATCACTACACACGCAGTGTGCCTTGCGCAGACATTTCATGGTTCTTGTGTTTGCCTGGCTCATCTTGCCTTTCCTCGCCGCCTGCAGCACTTGGGAGGTGAGCATCGAGCGTACCGCCACACCCGACCAGGTCATTGCAGTCGCGCCGACCAACACACCAAAACTAAGTCAAACGACCATAGCCCCATCGCCCGTTGTCCCCACACCTTCCCCCCATGCCGCATCCCCCACCCACACACCGCTCCCTGATCCCTTGAGCTATCCGGGGGGTGAGTATCGGGGGGGTGTTCGGGGGAACGCGTGGAGCTTGGCAGATGTGCGCTACGGTCTGCACCCAGATCGCGTGCAGATTGTGTGGGAGATGGTTGAACCTGGTGATCACGTTCCCGAGTTCCAGGTGGTCGAGGTGGATAACGTCGCCTCTCCTTTCCCCACAGGCCACGATCCTTCGTGGGGGGCAGCACGTATTGACTTGGTGGTGACCGATCTCTATGCTTACGACTCCCCGGCCATTCAACAATTGCCCTTCATATTGCCGGATAACCCACTGGTGACCCGCATTGGTGTCTACCCGACCTTTTCCGATTCCCATCTAGGCTTCTCCATCGGCCTCAGGGAACCGGCGGCGTACGAGGTGTACGAGTTGGCGGACCCCACGCGCATCGTGATCGCGGTGCTGTATTCCGACGAACCCGTGGCTACACCAGTACCCACACCAACGCCGTATATGGATGTCTGGACCACCTACTCAAATCCCACTTTTGCCATTTCCCTGCAATATCCCGCCGACTGGCAACCCGTACCCGGATATGGCGAGCCCGAGACTGGTGAAATCAGGTTTGGCGCAGAAAACGGCTTCTTCCACGTCAATGCGATGGACGCGGCCACCATAGACGATGCGGCTGCAAGCGAAGCCGGGCATAAACTGCAACCCTACGGTTCCCAGCCGACCATCGAGAACCTGCAAATTCAAGGCCAGGAAGCGCGCCTGATCCTGCCCTCGGCAGACCAGCCTGCGGGTATGGGCCATCAAGCAGCGCTGATCGTCCGCTATCCTCAGCCCGTGTACATCACCGGGCACACGTACCCATACTTTGTCCTCTGGGCCGATCAGGGCCACATCCGAGTTATTGCGCAAACCCTCCAGTTCAGCGTCGACTCGAGATCGGAGTCCCGGCGGGCAACAGTAGCAAGTACCAAGTGTAACTCAAGGGAGGATTTGTTATGCAGAGAAAAAGCGACGTTGTGACACTTTGGTTGAGAAGACTGTTCGCTTTGCTTGCAGTAATTGTAGCCTTCAGCGGTTGCGCGCCTTCGTCCACGCCGCCCGGTCCAGATGTGGCCGGTGGCAAGGTCGAGCAAGGCGGCTTCACGTTTATGCGTTGGAAAGAGGGCCTGGCGATCATGATCTGGCACAATCTTGAATCTTCCACACACCACGGCTCTGGTTCCACTACTGACCCGGTTTATCGGCTTCAGGGTGATGCGGAGTCTCAAGACGGCCGTCACGTCGACTGGAGGCTGGAAACCACTGACGGAAAGACGGCCCAGTTTTGGATCGACAACACACCCTACGATCTCTCTAGCGGCACGTTATTCATCATCACGACGAAAAACGAAAGGACTGAGGTCAGGCAGTTGCAGCGTGATCTATCGGGCGTTCAAACGAACTATGAGAGTTGCATCGCTTTTGCCAGGAGTGATCCAGATTTAGCCAGTTTCATCAGCGACCCGGCAGGCGCAGAGCCAACAACGTCCCCGCCGGGTCAGGTGCCCTCGATGGGAGTGCATACGCCGGAGGACGTGCAGCGATACTTTGATAGCTGGCCGGAAGACTATAAACTATCTATCGCCGAGGATGTGGTGGTCATATTCACCTTCCCCGATTCGACGGCTCAATTTATCGGCGGTGCTGTCATCTACCACATCCCCTCCGTCTCCAGCGCTGTACTTGACTTTGAGGGTAATCTGGACAGCCGGAACACCCATTACGAGAGCGACGAGGCACGGGCGCGCCTGGAGACAGTTCTGGCTGACGCGGATCTGATGGCCCGCCTGCAAACGCGCATCAACGAAATCTGGGGGGCATATCTCAATGAAGATGAGGGGGCGGCTGGACCCGGTGATCCCTTGTCAGAATTCCAAGCGTTGCTGGTGCGGGCCGTCGAAACGCACGACTTTGACCTGATGCAGGCGCTGATGGGGGATTCGTTTGGTCTCGGCGGTTGGCGGTCGGAAGGCTGGGTATACTCACCCGACGAGGCCATCCAGCAGTTGCGCCTCAACTACCTCAAAGCGGATAATGACATTCGCTTTCAGGATGCACCTGACCTGAGCCAGCAACTGGGCGGCAGGGACATCCTGAGCGTGTGGGATCCGGCCGTGAACCCTGTCAGCGCCCTCCATAGTACGGGATGGGCAAGTGATGGTAAGGCTGAGGCATTCCTGATCGTTGCCCAATACCTGGTGGATGGAGAACAACCCGTGGCCGCCTTCGCGCTGGCCGATGTGGTTCGGCCCGAGAGTCTGCAGGCGGTGAGGCGGTTGCAAGGGATGGGCATCGAAGTGGCTATGCTCACCGGCGACAGTGCCGCGGTGGCTAACGCCGTTGCGGAGGAGTTGAACATCGACACGGTCTTGGCTGAAGTGCTGCCAGAGCACAAGGACCAGAAGGTGGCCGAGCTGCAGAGCCAGGGCAAACAGGTGGCGATGGTGGGCGACGGCGTGAACGACGCCCCGGCTCTGACACGCGCCGACGTAGGCATCGCCATCGGCAGCGGCACCGACGTAGCCATCGAGTCGGCGGGCATCATCCTGGTGCAGTCCAACCCGCTGGACGTGGTCAAGATATTCGAGCTAAGCCGGGCGACGTATCGCAAGATGGTGCAGAACCTGATCTGGGCTACGGGGTACAACGTCGTCGCGCTGCCGCTGGCCGCGGGTGCCCTGGCCTGGATGGGCTTTGTGCTCTCGCCAGCGCTCGGGGCGCTCCTGATGTCCCTGAGCACAGTGATCGTCGCCATCAACGCGCAACTACTGCGCCGGGTGGATTTGAGTGGATAGAGTTGGATGTCCTCTGCCTGGCCGCGCGGGGGCTGACCAACCGGGCCATCGGTCACGAGTTGGCCATCAGCCACCGCACTGTGCAGGGACACCTGCAGAGCATCTACGGCAAGTTGGGGGTGAACAGTCGCACCGAGGCGGTCACCGAGGCGTTGAAGCGTGGCTGGATTGTCATCGAATGATGCAGGAAGCAGGGTACAGGATGCAAGATGCAGGAGGCAAGAGGCAGGAGGCAAGAGGCAGGAGGCAGGACGAGTCTGTCCCCCCTGCTCCCCCGCACCTCCGCACCTCTGCGCCTGCTCGGTAGCCTGCACGCCCAACTCTTCCTGTGGGCCGTGCTGCCGGTCACGTTCGTCAGCATCGCCCGGCCTTCACGGGGGTGTACGCCCACCAGCGAGAGATGCGGGATTTCGTGGCCGGGCGGGATCTGGACCTGGCCCGCCTAACCGCCCGGATGGTCGAGGATGGTCTGGCCCACGGCGTAGTCGGCGTTGACGGAAATGGCCTGGCAACCTGAACGTCGCAGATGGTGGGCGATCAGGTAGGGATCGTGCTGGTGGTGGACGGTGAGGGGACTGTCCTGGCTCATCCTGATTCACAGCAGGTCGGCGCCAACCTGAAAACCGACCCCGGCGTGATGGTGGCGTTTGCACAGCGTGAGGGAGCCGTCGTCGTGACCGGTGCGTCCCGCGGCATCGGCCAGGCGATTGCCCTGGAACTGGCCCGCCGGGGAGCGCGGGTGGTGGTCAACTACGACCAAAGCGCGGAGGCTGCGGCAGGGGTCGTCGCCGCCATCGAGGCGCAAGGGGGCGAGGCCATGGCAGTCCAGGCAGACGCCTCCGACTTCACCCAGGCCACGGCTCTCATCCAGGCCGCGGTGGAGACCTACGCCCGGCTGGACATCCTGGTCAACAACGCGGGGGTCACCCGTGACCAGGTCATCCTGCTGATGAAAGAGGAAGACTGGGATACGGTCGTCCGGGCAGACCTGAAGAGCCTGTTCAACACCTGCAAGGCTGCCGCGCGGACGATGGTCCGCCAGCGCTATGGCCGCATCGTCAACGTCTCCTCCGTGGTCGGCCTCGCCGGCCAGGGCGGTCAGACCAACTATGCCGCTGCCAAGGCCGGTGTCATCGGCTTCACCAAGAGCCTGGCGAAAGAACTG
>Ga0307376_10005389_pt1 | contig 11524 bp, 14 predicted proteins | sample TR2MG_FD_202536 | JGI IMG/M metagenome (GOLD analysis project Ga0307376, IMG submission 202536) | Soil microbial communities from Risofladan, Vaasa, Finland - TR-2 | ecosystem: Environmental > Terrestrial > Soil > Coastal area > Acid sulfate soil | place: Finland: Risofladan, Vaasa | collected... | reverse complement strand
CGCGTTTGGCCGCGTGTCTGGCAAGAAGTCGGATAATGGAGATTTCGGTATTGAGGCTCACGTCGGCAAACTCGACCACTCGCTCGACCTCGCTGGGCATAGGGGAGCGTATGAGGATGAATTGCGCATCTAACCCGGCCTTTCGCATCTTTTGGATGTTGGCGATGCGTGAATCACCAAAGGAGCGAATGCCACTGTTGAGCAAAGCGCTCGCAATCCTGGGGGAGCCACAGACCCCTTTTGTGACGGCGGTGACGCAGATCCCCTTGGAGCCGTATAGCGCCGTCAGCTTGCGAGCGTTATGTGCCAGTTTGTCGAGTTCTATCTCTATCCGAGGTGCTGGCATCTCATTCTCTAGTCCTCAAACCGAGTCTCTTGATAGCGATCTGAATGATCTCATCCAGCAGATCCTGGCCGTCCTTTCCTTCCGCGCGAGCCATAAAGCCAATAAAGCTGTGAGGTTTTTCCTTGGGCGTGCACATCAGCCCCGCGAACGTGTTCCCCTCCAACAAGAACGGCCCTTCCTCGGTCAATATCGTGTCAATTCGACCAAAGTCCTTGAAACCCAACACGCGGTAGGCCCGGAGTGCCAATTGCTGCATCATCTGGGTCTCTTTAGCAGTCAGCGGAGCAGGACAAAGGAAGGAATCGTTATCTAACTCCTTTTTCTCAAAGGTTAGTGTGATATCTCCTTCACGATACACGATCTCCAAGGGAGGCAGAGTTCTTGCATTTTCATTGCCCAAGACACCCAGGGTAATTTCTCTCCCTCGCAGGAACTTTTCTATGAGGACTGGTTGACTGATAGTCTCGAGCCTCTCCACAACTTCACTGACCAGTTGGTCGTAGTTGTGGACGACAGATGCGTCGTTGATCCCCGCGCTACCTCGGCCAGCTACCGGTTTGACGAAAAGCGGATATTCGAAAGGCGGGTCGTCCCGAAACACCTCGCAGTCTTGCTCTGATCTGGCCACACAGAAAGGCGACGTCGGCAGGCCCACTTGCTGCCAGAGCCTTTTCGCCAATGATTTATCGGTGGCGATGGCTATAGTGAATGTATCGGATCCGACGTAGGGTATCTCCAGTTCTTCAAGGATCGCGGCTTCTACCAGGCTGGAAACGTTAAAGACAAGGTCAACTTGTGAAGCCTGTAGATCGTTGATGAAATTGGGTCCCCAATGAATCTGGTGGACGCTATAGCCGGCTTCAGTTAACACTTGTTCGTGATGTTCCACCTCGGCATCTGTCTCGTCGACGACGTTGTCGGCACCGATGAGCTTTTCTTGAATTGCAAAGTTTCCTCGTTTCTTGTTCAGTAGGCCGATTCTCAGTTTTGCTATTGTAGCTCGCACTTTTGTATCCTCTCTTGCTTTTGCCGCCCAACGGTTTGCTTCAGCCGCGCCGCGACTTACCCACAGAGCCAATCAATTCAATGTGCCTCACGAAACCACATTGTGCCGCGATACAGGGCTGCGAAGCGGCGTCGGCTGGTCGGGTAGCCAGGGGCCATTACTGGCCCCCAGCCCCCTAAGAACCGTGCTTGCGATTTTCACCGCACACGGCTCAAGCCCTGCAAACGCCCTTTTCACAGGACGCGGCTTTGGAGGCGTAGCCTCCAAAGCCTTCACGATACTATGCTGAAGACAGTGCCCGGTCCAGTGAACTTCCGTCCACCGGATCACGCAGGCTCGCGCCAGCAGCTACGTGGCTGCTCCCTATTCTACGAATTCCTGTTTCGACACTACCATCGGCTTTCTCGTGACACAGGACCAGGTGGAAGTCTGCCCGCTTTCGCGTGGGGTGATGTCGCTCAAAGGCGCAACCCCTATCCAGCCCATTACAGGCTGGCCTTTGCTTTCTCCACCATCCTTTGCCCGCAGTCCTATCGGCTCGCCTTGCGGCTCGCTTTCCCTCGCCTTTTCTCTCTCCGAGCCCGGTTTGGGTACTTGGTAGTTCGAGGGAGGACTACGGGGTTACCACGTTCCGCTCGTGTACCCGCACGGGTTAGATCCCTCCTCTACGCCGGGGGTGCTCCATCTGCGATAGATGATGCATGAGCATCTATTCCTGACCCCTCACCTTTTGGTCCAAGCGTTCCGGCCTTGCGGGCCGTTCAGCACCTTGCGCTTGTTCTAACTCTCGACGCTTGCAGAGGTTCACTTACGTTGACCATACCGCGCAACCCTGGCCGCCCTAACCGCTTGGTGCTGGCAGTAACAGCCTCCGCTCTCGCTTCCGCTGCCGCCCTGACGGGCGTGGCGGCTTTGTCCCCAGGGCTTCGCACCTCGCCAGCCTGCCCTGAGTCTGTCGAAGGGTTACCAGCGACGCACGCCTGGGTAGGGTACGGTTGGCAGAACAACCGGTTGTATCATTCTCTCAAGGTACAACAGCGACACGAGCAGCCTCGTGTCGCACCACGCACGGGTTGGGCGGCCTATCAACCCAATCATGCTCTCCGATTGCTGAAAGTATTTGCGAACAAAGGTTGAGATCTCACATCCTCTCGCCCTTGATGTACGACCAGTGGGTGTGGACGATCCTCCATTGGCCATCGATTCGCACGAAGACCTCAGTACAGTTCCAGGGCGTCCTGTTAGAAACAGAGCCGTCCGGATTCAGCCAGGTGGACAAGAAACGGTATGCCAACACCGCCAGTTCTCCGCAGACCTGGACCCTCGGGTCGATGAAATCCATGACATCGTAGAAGATCTTCCCCTCCCGTTGCGCATACTCGGCTTTCAAGGCCTCCCGGCCGTTTAATCGCTGTGGCGTTCCCGTGTCGAAGTAAGTCACCTCCGAAGCGCTGATTTCGATGAATCCCCAGGGGTCTCCCTTGCGCCACCGCTCCATCGCTGCCGATTCGAGCGCCATGACCTCGCCCAATATCCCATCGTATTCCTTCCGAGACAACTGCACCGGAACAGGGACTTCCACGCTCTCGGGGAGTTTGTGCAGGACATAGGACCAATGGGTATGAACGATTCTCCACTGATCGTCCCCCCGAAAGTACACCTCCGTCGCATTCCAGGGGGTTTGGCTTATGGCTGTCCCCTCCGGCGTGATGACTGAAGAGCGATAGTTGTACGACAGCACCGCCGCAGCCCCCGCGACCACCACCCTGGGATCGATGAACTCGGAACCCTGATAGTGAATCTTCCCCTCGAGCTGCTTCATGTACGCCTTGAACTCCTCCAGGCCGAGGATGGGCGTGGTCAGGCCGGGATCCACGTAGGTCATATCCTCGGCGCTGATTTCCACAAAGCCCCAAGGATCCCCATTGCGCCATCGTTCCATGGCTCCTTTCTCAAGAGAGAGGATAGTTTCTTTCATCGATTCTACTCCTTGCTCACACAACAGGTCCAATCGCGGAGGAGACCGCCCAACGGCGCGGCGGATAAGCCGCCAGCGCGGAGGCAAGCGTGCTTGCTGGAGCGATGGGCGGCTTCATCCGCTTGTTAGCCGGAGGCGAGCGTCAGCGAGCCGCAGGCTAGCAAGCGGACGCCAGTCCGCCGCGCCGTTAGCGCGGGCGCGAAGCGTCCGCGCTAACTGTTAATGGAAGGACGGTTGTCCTGCCATTCCGCCAAGCGGCGCAAAAACAGAACACCCGTTCACCTATCTCTCCCCGTTGGGGTATTAGACAGATACTCATCCATCTAGTTCTCCAAGGCGGGCGTTTAGGTGAACACACCCTCGACTAGAAGGGGCATCCTGCTATAACGCCGTCTGTGCCAATCACAGTAGACTATACACCTTCATACGCGAGAATGCAACAGCGAGGAGGATCACGTGAGCCATCCCCCAAAGAAGATACTCGACCAGGTACGAGACGCCATCAGACTCAAGCACTACTCCATCCGCACCGAAGAAACCTACGTCGATTGGATCAAACGTTTCATTCTCTTCCACGACAAGCGTCATCCGCGCCACATGGGCACGCCGGAAATCGAAGCCTTTCTCACCCATCTGGCCGTGGATCGAAAGGTCGCCGCGTCTACCCAGAACCAAGCCCACAGCGCCTTGCTCTTTCTCTATCGTGACGTACTCATTCACCCGCCAACACATCCTGGTTCGGGATGGCAAGGGCGAGAAGGGCCGTGTCACGATACTGCCAGCCGCAGTGGTTTTTCCCCTGCAAGAACATCTTCTGCACGTGCGCCACATCCACGAGAGCGACGTCGCTGAAGGCCATAGCAGCGTCTACCTGCCCTATGCCCTGGCGGCAAAGTACCCCAACGCCAGTCAGGAGTGGATATGGTCCCTTGGCCGTCCATAGCCCACTCGACCAGGCTCTTGCACGCGCAACCCCTTCTGTCGAGGGACAGACCGCGAGTGGGCGAATCTGACTCCATAGGCTTGCCACCTGATCAAACACCATCCCTCGCAGTCTCACCCTCCTGGCGCGACCCCGCTCACCCCACCGCCCACGATCGCTTCCGCCAGATCTTCCGCGATCACTGGGATTCCTGGTGCTATCTGCGCCTCGACGCCGAGGTCCCGCTTGATCAACAGGCCTACGTCCACATCGAGAAACTGCCGCAGCGGAAGAAACACTTGGCATGTGTCGCCTCACATATAACTTCCTAGACATCAAGGAGGTATGGGCAGAGTGAGTCGAAACGAGATCATTGGCAAATGCTCTGATATGTCAACTTATCTTGACCTTGTAGGCTTGCACAAGGGCCTTGCTCAGCGGGGGACGTCCCTGCTCGGCGTGCCAGAAAAAACAGCCCTTTTCAAGCGTTTCATGCTACTATGCTACTCGTTCCACACCCGAAACAAAAGCGACGTCCCAGGGCCTCCCGGGGCGTCGCTCTCAGCCTCACAGGCCTACGGTGGATTCCCTGCAAAACACTTCCTAACTTCCCTGAACCTGGATCTCATAGTGATCAAAGCCGGGGTAGTGGTCTGTGCCAGTCTCGAATGGCGAGGTGCCCCCGGCTGGCACGGCGTCCAGGTCTGTATAGGTGAAGTCTGTTCCAATGACATTGCCGGCTGCGTCGTATAGTGTAATGACGACTTTGACGAACTCGGCCGGGGTGTCGCCTGTGTTTTGCACTTCGCCTCGCACGTGAAGCCAGCCTGCATCCTCGTAGTGACTATGGCTGAGTATCACAAGGTCCTCTCGCGGTAGATTCGCAGGGCTACCTTGAGTCTGTAACTTGTACTGGGTTACTCCCTCATATTCGTCAGTACCGGTCACGAAAGGCGATCTGCCACCAGCCGGAATCACATCCAGTTCGGTATAAGTGAAATCTGTGCCCACGACATTACTAGCATCGTCATAGAGCGTGGCCACAATCTTCACAAATCCTATCGCGGTGTCGGAGTTGTTCTGCACTTCGCCAACGATGTGGAACCATCCAGAGTCAGTATAGCTCTGATGGCTAAGGATTTCTAGTTCTGGCGGACTGGGAGTGGGAGGAATGGGGGTTGGTTCGGGAGTACTGGTTTCTTCAGGGGTGGGAAGATTGGGGGTTGGTTCGGAAGTACTGGTTTCTTCAGGAGTGGGAAGAATGGGGGTCGGTTCGGAAGTACTGGTTTCTTCAGGGGCAGCAGTTGGTTGTGCCTGCGCTTCCTCGGCTGTTGCAGGGGGAGGTATACTTGTCGCTTGCCCTACCTCCGTTGGTGAAACAGTCTCACTGCCACAAGCGAGCGATGCAGCAATAAGTAGAGCCACTACTAGGGAGGGGACTGTAAACTTTTTCGCTAGATAGCACATTGTTCGGTTCTCCTTTCGTATTCCACGAGATTGCAATAGGCATCCTACCTATCCGAAAATTCGCTTTATTCAGCAGGTTCTGAACTTGGCGTACTTTCGGCGGGCCGCGTGGCGGGTTGCACCGAAATGTCCGCCACACTTTGGATGGTGAGCAGGCTATATGGTCTTTCACGTCTTGTCTCCTAGGTGATGCGGTCATTGCCCTTTCCCTGCATCCTCGGCCCGTGCCCAGATGCGCAGCGTCTCACCGGGGTTAAGCACGCCACCCAGCATACACCTCTGGTCCCCCTTCTCGCTGACCGGCACCCACCCGCTCAAATCCTGTGGCTGATCGCCGGAGTTGCGAATGTCCACCAGGTGTCGAATTCCCGTCAGGTTCACGTCACCGTGCGGTCACTTCGATTGTCCACTCCCCCCTGGCGACGACCTCCACCATCATCGTCGTTTCGTCCAGCATCACGGTCCCCTGGTACGGCTCTACCGTGTTTACCAGCAACGTGTCCCCGCCTCGCCGCTTCGTCCAGGCCATCACCGCAAAGTGACGGCCCAGTTCGTTTCCGGCCACGTTCGCCAGGTCCGGCTTGCCGCCGGTGAGCAGGATCACGTCGTCGCCGTTGCCGGTATATGTCCCTGGCACCTCCAGCGCGTGCGGCAGCACCTCCAGTATCGGTGCCAACGGCAGAAGCGTGATGGACCAGTCCCCAGTCGCCGTCACCTGGAAGCGCGCGGTACACTCGTCATCCATCCAGTCGAGCGGGCGGCAACCATCGTAAGCGTCGGTCGTGTTCACCAGCAGCTCCAGCAGTTCACCAGCGGCGTCAAAGTTCTCGACGGCGAAGTGGCGCGCATCGGCGTTGCCGGTGATGTGGACGAGGCCTGGCATACACCGCCAGTCGCCCACGTCGGCCACGCTATCGCCTGTCCCGGTGAGCGTGACCGGCTCGGAGGGCGGTTGCGACGTGTCGGTTGGTGCAGGCGTGTCGGTTGGCACGGGGGTGCCGGTAGGCACTGTCGTCGGAATGCCGGTCGCCTCAGGAATAGCTGTCGGCTCCGTTTGAGCTTCCTCGGCTGCCGTAGGTGGAGGTAAACTTGTTACTTGCCCTGCCTCGGTTGGCAAAACGGGCTCACTGCCACAAGCGAGTGACGCGGCAATGAGTAGAACCATTGCCAGGAAGGGAACTGTAAACTTCTTCGCTAGATAGCACACTGCTCAATTCTTCTCCCGTTTCACGGGATTGCGCTAAGCATTCTACCTAACCTTTGCTAATGGGTGTGCTGTGTCGTCCTGCAATGTCTACGTCCAAAGCGTTCTTGCTACCTCGACTATGTTTCCGGCTGCGACAGACCGCTGTGCAACAGTCAGCAGTATCGCCAGGTTTGGAGAATCCCGCACCCACTGGCCGACTTGCTGACCCGAACACCAACGGAGTTGCCCTCGCCGCCAGGATGCGCAGACAGCGCTTGCTCATCAGTTCTCACTCACCCACAATATAGCCCGCCTGTCCCCGATGCGCTCACTGGCGCTCAGCATCTCCTCGCTTACCCAGGCGGGCGCACCCCAGCGCGTCCCGCGGGTCAGTCGTGCTTTGTGCCGTCGGGCATTGTCGCGCCTTTGAGTGACTTGGCCTGGGAAAGTTGTCCATTACTCACTACGGCCCCTTCCAGGTCGGCGTCCCCGCCTAGGTTAGCCCCACTCAGGTCGACCCCAACCAGGTTAGCCCCACTCGGGTCGGCCCCACTCAGCTTGGCCCCGCGCAGGTTAGCCCTGCTTAAATCAGTCCCCAGCAGATCCGCCCCACTCAGGTCGGCATTGCTCAGATTGGCCCCACTCAGATCAGCCATGCCCAGATTGGTCTCACTCAAGCTGGCGTTGCTCAGTTCGGCCCCTAGCAGTTCAGCCTGGAAAAAGTCACGCTCCCCTGCCTTATACAATTTGACAAGTTCTTGTACGTCCACTTGCTCCCTTTTCTCTGTGCTAGGGCATCATGCAGCTATCACCGCAGCCAGGTTGCCAGCAGCAGGCACGCCAACGCCGACTGGGGCTTGCACCGTCCAGTATCTACCTTTGCTCTAGCCACCGCATGGCCTGATTTATCAGTTCTGCGGCATCGTTTGTCCGTTGGCGAGCCAGTCCCCACTGCTGAAACGGTATGAACCCTTTCTGGTCATCTTCGTCATTCAAATAGGCACGACATGCGCCGACCATATCCCGTGCCCCACCTCCCAACACCTCCAGCGCTTCCCGATAAGTGCCATAGGCGCGCTGTGTGACAGCATCGCAGCCTGTCACGTCAAAGGTGGGTGCGCTCACAATCGCATCATAGAGATCGACCGTCGGTTGGCAGCGAATCTCACCCGTACTTCTGACGGCTTCGTCTATCAAGCCCCCGAATTCCAGTAGCTGCTGATTCGTATTGCGTAATGCCCAGAGCAGCAAGGCGGCAACGTCAGGAGTGGGCGTAGCAGTAAGTCTCGGGGTCGGGCTTGACGTTGGAGTTGGTGTGGCAGTTGCTGTCGGGGTTACCGTTGGTGTCAAGGTTGGTGTCGGCGTCGGTTCAGGGGTCGGGGTTGGGCAAGGTGTATATGTAGGAGAAGACGTGGCAGTTGGGAGTAGCGTCGGTGTGGCATTGGGCATCGCACCTGGGCCACACCCCACTAACACTGCGCTTGACAGCAAGAGACAGGCGGCTATGTAAGCAGGCTTCCTATTCATCCTTCTCCATTCCTCCGCTTGTAGATGTACAGTAGCGGCCGCACTAGTGTGCGCCCAAACGGGCCGCCGGGCTCGATGGGCGGACGAGGGCTTCGTCTTGGGATGATGCAAGCCGCTTGGCTGAGATTGTTGATATCTGCTGGGCTATCCCGGGCTATTCAGGGTTTGCATCTCCCACAAGGGATATAGTTGTAGTTGAGTGCAGCTTCGCGGCTTTCAAAACAAATCCGATTCCCAGGTCCTATCTTAATGGCATAGGAACACCGAGTGAAATGGAATTTATTGCTGTTCCTGCTTCCTACATAGGCTGCGCCTTCCGTGCTATTGGGACAGAGCCACACCCCTGCGACCAGGTATTCACGCGGCGGAGGGACCGGCTCGGTCGGCTGCGGGGTGTCTGTGGGCAAGATCGGTGCCGCGGTAGCCGCTGGCGGCACGGTTGACACAGAAGTAACGGTTGGCGGTGCAGGGGTCGGAGAGGGCGGAGGCTCCACCTGTGACACATCCTCCGTGTTGAACGCGTTTACGATTTCGCCATACACCCAACATCGCGCCCCATCGTGTTCGATCTGCCACCAATCGCCGTAACAACCGGTCACCTGGGCCTCAGCGCCAGGTTCAAGATAACCCAGGCGCATATAGTTGGTGCCTGGCCCGCTGCGGAGGTTTACCCCATCAGCGCCAGCGACAACGTGGGGTATGACAGAGATCGCCGTCGCAGGAATCGAGCTGGGATCCGGCGTGAACGTTGGCTGTGGCGTATCCGTCGGGCGAAGGGTATTGGTTGGCAGCGGGGTTTCCGTTTGCTCTGGTGTACTAGTCGGCTGGGCCTCTGCAACAACTTGCGTCGCCGCAGGTTCCTCGCTGGCCTGCTGACCAGACTCGTCTGGTAAGAGAAGTATCACGACGCCACATAAACAGACAATCACAAGCAGACCACTACAGCCGATAGCAAGTTTGCCCTTAGTGCCAGACTTCCAAAATTGAGCAACGCGCTGCATCTTCCTGCCTCCTTGTGCGTGGTGTGACACCTCCATCAAAAGAAACACCCACCACACCGTGACGGTGGGCGGGCTCTATGTTCCTTCAATGTCTACCTCCAAAGCGTTCTTGCTGCCTCGGCCTATGTTTCCGGCTGCGACAAACTACGAGGCGTTCTTGTTTGTCTGCCAATGATTAGTATAGCATAAGACTGTGCGAAAGTCAATGATTTTTAAGATATAGCACTACCGCCGCAAGCCAAACACAAAGCGCCCCAACCATGCAGGTCAGGGCGGTCGTTTCGCCGGCAATCACGCGCCCGCAGCGCCAGCGGTCACCGGGGCCGTGTCAGGCGGGGGCAGCGTGGGAACTGGCGCAGAGGGGCGGGGCGGATGTGAGGACAGCACTGGGCGGGCAGTCAAGACAAGTGGCCGTTGTTTGTTGTGTACACCAGAATCGGATGGCTGCTCTCTTACCTCGCCTGGTATGTCTCTCACTCATTGCTCACCCTTCTCCTCATCTCGTTTCTTGCGGTCCTCCCCGGCAATACGCCAGCGTCGGTTTCCCCGCACCAGCACAAAGCGCCGCCGAGGGTTCGCGTGCACCTCGAATCTCTTAGGCATCCCCGTCCGCCTATAGATCCCATATTCTCTCAGTGCATTCTTCAGGGATCGTTTGGTGACACGGTGAAAGCGCAACCAGGCCGCAAGCTCCTCCTCAGTGTCAAAGTCACGAGCCCAAGCGGTCGTCTTGTCCCGTTCCAGGAAGCGCTGGGATAGCACGGCGGAGGGGTCTGGTTCCGGCTCGACTCCCAGCGCATCCAGCGTGTCGGCCACGATAGCTCTGATTTGGTCAAGCTCGTTTTGCGTTGTCACGGTATCCTCTGCCGCTATGATACACCCATTTGTCACCTGCGCAAGAAACGGGCCTCTTGTCCCGCTGGACACCGCCACCGCCCACGTAGGACAGCAGCGGTAGCAGACAGGCCAACTCAAAGGTCAGCGCCACCCGCGCGCCGCTCGCAGAGGTGCGCGCTGCGCCCCTGATCAATTCAATAAGCGAAGCGCCCAGGCTAATGCCTGGGCGCCCTCTCGCCAGATCTGTGCGGCGCTCAGTTCTCACTCATCCACAGCGCTGCCCACTGGTCCCCGATGCGCTCACTGGGGCTCAGGATGTCCTCGCTCACCCGCGGCAGGCGGCCGGTGGGCGTGCGCGCTGCGCGCGTCCAGAGGGGGAGGCCCCCCTCTGGCCTCCCCCCCAGAGGACAGAGTCGCAGAGGACAGAGTAACCAGAGGTCAGAGACGGACGGGGGACGCCACGACCCGAAAACCGCGGCGCCTGTAGCGGCTGTACGGATCGCCCCTGCGGCGGTAGGCGCAGCGCACGTCCCGCGCTACATTGCCGAACGCGCCCCCACGCAACACCCGGCGCAGCTCCCGCACAGCCTCTAGATCCTCCCGCCCATCCCCAGGATCGTAGGGATACCCAAACTCGGGTTTCTCCCAATCCCTTCCCCACAGGCTCCGCGTCCACTCCCACACGTTCCCGCTCAGGTCCTCCACTCCGTAGGGACTGGCCCCGCCGGGAAAGCACCCCACTGCGCTCGTCGTCCCGATGCCCGTATCCGCATAGTTCGCCCAGTTCGGATCCTGGTTGCTGCCCCACGGAAAGACTCGACCAGGGTCAGGGTTCTCCACCCACCTTGGGCTTTGGGTTTTGGGGTTTGGGATTTGCTCCCCTCCCCGCGCTGCCTTCTCCCACTCCGCCTCCGAGGGCAACGTGATCGCCCAACCGTCCTGCCGCAGGAGCCTCGCCAGCGGCTCTGGTGTCCCATCCCACTCGTGCAACTTTTCCGTCAGCCATCGGCAGTAGGCGAGGGCCTCGTACCACGTCACCTCTACCACCGGGTGATTCGCCAGGTTGAAGGGTTCGCCGACACTTGCAGGTGCGTCAGCCCACTCTTCGGACGTTTCGACTTTGTCTTCCTCGTTCATCCAAGCGTAAATGCGCCTTACCTTCCCATCTTGCCAGACCTGTGCTGCTTCGGCCTCCGCCCAATACCGCTGTTCCTGGTAGCCCCCTGCCTCCGCGAAGGCCCTAAACTGCGCCAC
>Ga0307376_10005387_pt1 | contig 11526 bp, 7 predicted proteins | sample TR2MG_FD_202536 | JGI IMG/M metagenome (GOLD analysis project Ga0307376, IMG submission 202536) | Soil microbial communities from Risofladan, Vaasa, Finland - TR-2 | ecosystem: Environmental > Terrestrial > Soil > Coastal area > Acid sulfate soil | place: Finland: Risofladan, Vaasa | collected... | reverse complement strand
GCACGTGATTGTTGACGACATAATGAATAGATTCCATTTAGTCGAAAAAATTACGATTTATTCAGAAGTTATTTCAATGGTAGCGTTTTTCGCCGGAAAGTGGTAGTGGTTTTAACCCCTGTTAAAACTATAAACAGAAATCTTATAGCCTATTTCACTATATTATATAAGACATAATATATATAGGGATTTATATACATAATTGAAAATTACAAGTATTTGAATAATATAGTGATATTCACTAGCAGATTTCGCTTGCTTACAGAAATTGACAAGGGTTTATGTATTACGTTAATATTTATTTCTGCATTGCGGAAAATTAAAGGCATTCTTTAATCTATCAAATGTTAGTACCCTTGATTAAATTTCATCTTTAAGGTTGGATGGCTTATTTAGTCGATTTTCAATTAAAGATGGATTCTATTACCGTTTTACAACCTTTCATTAAACTATATTTGGCGGGTGAACTAAAAGGTGCACTATAAATGACAGGGTTTGTAAAGGATTGATCGGGGAGTTAATGCAAAACGAGTTCGGGAGTTGCCAGAACTTGTTTGTGGAGTAAGAAGAAGTCCTTTCGAGTCGGATAACCTCGAAAGGGTTTGCGTCGTTTTAAAACGGAAAGTGAACAGCGTTGTGTAAAGTCAAAAAACATAATACATACTTTACACTTATTTATTACTCTTTTTTTCATTATGATTATCATCTTTTTTAAAAGGGTTTCCGCGTGGGTAACAAATCTCATATCATTCTTATTAAGAGTATTATAAATACATGAATTGTTTAACATTACATTTAGAGAATAATCCAACAATAAGGTTTATTTTGTTAAAACAGTTTTGAATTTTTGGTATGCAGTACAGGCAGGTTTGTAATTAATTGAAAGACATTGCATTCATGCTATTCACTATGCTCATTAGCCCAACTATAAATGTGACTGACGTGGCTTTGCTATAAGTGAGCATTAATAAATCAACAAACTGAATATGTATTTAGTTTGTTTTCAATTAATTGAAAACTAAGAAGATTGAAATAATTTCGTAAAAAAATTGTTAGATATAAGTAATAAAACCTTGTTTCCACTATTAATAGACTTTAAAGAGCATTTCTATAAACTCTATAAACAAATTAGCTGTAAGGAAAATTTGCATCAAGTTCTCATTACACCATGACTTCCGACGCACAAGCAAGAGTTTTGCAGCCCTTCCCTTTACCCTGTGAAATAATGCTTACCGTTAACAACTTAAATGTTTTATGCTATTTCACAGGGTAAACCGTCCCGTAGCTGCAAAACACATGCTTTTTTGCCTGCCCTGACTCCGCTATCTAGACGACTTTATCATACCATGACTAACCCTGCACATCTACCGGGACTTTACCATCTGGGCAATTTAACCATAACATGACAGATCCAGTTCATAAACTGGATCTGCGCAAAACCAATTTTTAGAAACTAGCTTATTCCCATTTAAATCGTAAATTAGAGCTGATAAAAGGAACCTTTATAAGATCAATTCAAATGAAGAAATTAATCATCGTTTTTGTGCTTTTTACTTTTTTCGGTCTTGCATTTTCTAAACAAGTTGACCAGAATACTGCTAAAAACATCGGACAGGCATTTCTTAAGTCAAACACTAGATTAAAATCAGTTAAAGGTTCTAATGATCTTCAATTGGTTTATACATCAAATTCACTTATGTTATCCTCTATTCCCACAAAATCAACATCCACTTCAGCATATTTCTATGTTTTCAATGTTACTAATTCTAAAGGGTTTGTAATTGTTGCTGGCGACGATAATGCTTCTCCAATCCTGGCATATTCCGATGAAGTAAATTTCGATCCAAATAATATTCCTCAAAATACTGCAAAATGGTTAGAAAATTATAAGGCTCAAATACGTTATATAGTAGAGAATAAAATTCAATCAACAGAAGAAATTAAAAATGAATGGCAAAATATAAATACTGGCAAAGGGCTTATCAAATCAACAACTTCTGTAAGTCCTCTTATTTTGACAAAATGGGGTCAATCACCTTATTATAATGATTTATGTCCATATGATATACAAAATAGTGATAGGACAGTCACTGGTTGTGTGGCTACAGCAATGGCACAAATTATGAAATTCTGGAACTACCCAGCGAATGGAACAGGATTTCATTCATATAATCACTCCACATATGGTACCCTATCTGCAAACTTTGGAAGTACAACCTATCAATGGAACTCTATGCCGAATATTGTCTCTACAACCAATAATGATGTTGCTACTTTAATGTATCAATGTGGTATATCTGTAGATATGGACTATAATATTGCTTCTCAAGGCGGAAGCGGTACAAATACTCTTAATGTTGCATCCGCTTTAAAAACTTATTTTGGTTATCCCTCTTCTGTACAAGGCATATATAGAAGTGCCTATACTGATACCCAATGGAAAAATCTACTTAAAACTGAACTAGATGCAGGTAGACCAATTCAATATGCTGGAACTGATCCGGGAGGTGGACATTCCTTTATTTGTGATGGTTATGACATAAACGATTTTTTCCATTTTAATTGGGGCTGGAGTGGAGAAGCAGATGCATTTTATTCAGTTAATATGTTAAATCCTGAAACTTATAAATTCAATTCAAATCATAGAGCCATTATTGGAATTCAACCACCTCTAGTATCTCAAAGCTTTGATATTAGATTATATAATAATGTTACTCCTTCTGCTACCACCATAGTATATGGTCAACCATTTACGATTACTACAAATGTTGCTAATTATGGGACAAATGTATTCAGTGGTGATTATTCAGCCGTGGTTTTCGATAATTCGTTTACATTCATTGATTTTGTTGAGATCAAAACTGATTATTCCTTAACTGGTGGGTCAGCATATTCAACCGATATAGTATTTTCTAATACTGGATTACTTAGTATGTTGCCCGGAACCTATCATATTGGAATTTTTTGCAAACCCACAGGAGGAAATTGGGTCCAAGTAGCCAATAATGCCAGTTATACAAATCTTGTTCATTTGACTGTTTCATACGGAAATGATATTGAACTAAATTCTTCTATTATTGTCACGCCCACTACTTCATTAACCGTTGGGCAGGCAGCTTCTGTAAATCTTAATATTCTTAATGATGGGGCGACTATCTTCACAGGGCAATATTGTGTTGACCTCTACAATTTGGATGGAACATTTGCTCAGACACTTAATACAATAAATGAAAGTAGTGGTTTGCCTTCGGGTTATACTTATGTTTCTCCATTTCTCACTTTCAATACTTCATCAGTTACAGTAAATCCCGGTACATATCTATTGGCTGTAATGCACAAACCAACTTCTGGTTCCTGGCAACTTACGGGCTCAACTTATTATCAAAACCCTATAAAAGTGATCGTTAAAGAAGCCCCATTACAACCAGACATTTATGAACCCAATAATGCACTTGGACAATCTTATTCCTTACCAGTTAGCTTTTCAGGCAATACCACGACCGTAAATTCTACAGGTTCAAATTGCCATTTAGGTTCAGACTATGATTATTATGAGGTGATTCTTCCTTCCGGTTATGATTATACAATTACACCAAGGATACATGATTCTTACAATAGCGGAAATGGAAATACATATACATTGGATGGCTTATTTTCTTATACAACTGATGGTACAAATTGGTCAGAGGCTTACGATGATATAATGCCGGGGAATATTCTTGTTAATAATGGAGGGACAATCAATTTAATAGTTGCCCCATATTTTAGTGGAGAAACGGGCTCTTATCTTCTTGATATGAACATTTTCAGAAGCCTTATTACTAGTGTGGAAAAAAACGCCATCAATAAATCAATACTTGTCTACCCTAATCCTGCAAATGATTTTATAACAATTGACTTGCAAAAATTTGACAAAAAAGTAAATGAAATTCAACTTATAAACATTTTTGGCCAGTTAGAAATGTCAATCAACTCACAATTTAGCAATCAGGTATTAACCATGCCAATAAATACTCTGTCAAATGGGACTTACTTTTTGCGACTAAAAACAAACAGTGGAATCATAACCAGAAAAATAATTATTAAAAAATGAAACCACTATTCCTTATTCTAATTATGACTTTATTTGGCTGCAAAACTAACAATATTGAGACTAAGAGAAATATTAAAATGCAACAAGCTGTCAGTACTCAGTTAAATTCAGGGGCTAAAGCAATAGTCTATAAAACCAAGAAAAAATATAATAATTTAGTTCCTGTACTATTGTCTGATGACAAATCTGAGATTATATCTTACCCACATCCAAGTGATATTAAAATTGGTGATAAATTTCAAACACCAACTAGCCTGCATAATGGATATTTACTTGATAATAGAGGTATTGGATTAAATATCGGATTCCTTAAATTAACTTATAAGGAGTATTCAGAACTTCATGAAGTGCCGCCAATAATAGAGCTTTATAAGATGATTATTGACAAAGATCCATTAGTGGAAATGTATGACTGTGGATATAAAAATGCAATTCCAAATTTGCTTGAATACCTTAATGATCTCATTGATAATAATAAGTTGACTACTCAGACTAAGAAATTAAAATAGAAGCAGAATAAACGTGCAATTGGCTCTTGTCATAGCCTGGCAAGCCCGCGCAACAAAAACTGTGAGTAAAAAACGATTTCCATAACGAGATAAAACTTATATTAGCATTGGCGACAGCACAGCGGACAATGAAATGCGAAAAGGAAATGTGCAATGAAATATTAACCGCCCGACAGGACATAAGAAGTGAAAAACAATGACAGACGGTAAATCTGACTTTGATTTCTGCCGAGAAACAGAGTATACTTACAAAGACGAACGATATTCAGTCCGTGACAATGGGGCAGTATTGAGGTATCCGCGTGATGGCAAGCGAGAGCGTAAATACGACAACCAATGGTTTTTTGGCAAACCAAATAAAACTGGCTATATGGAGATTGCCTCGGTTAGTGTTCATAGTATAGTAGCAACCGCTTTCCACGGAGTGCGCCCAACCAAAGGACACGTTATTGACCATGTAGATACAAACAGACAGAATAACCGACCACAAAATCTTAGATGGGTTACAAGGTTGGAAAACGCGTTGCTTAATCCGATGACAGCAAAACGTATTGCAATGGTTTGTGGCAGTGTTGAGGCATTTCTTGCTGACCCTTCAAAATTCCGTGATATGTTTCCAGAGCCAAATGTCAATTGGATGTGTACAGCCAGTATTCAGGAAGCGCAAATTAGTTTAGAACGAATGTTAGCTTGGGCAAAGAGTGATAAACGCTCATCGGGTGGCTCTTTGGGCAAATGGATATTTTATCGGGGCACTATGCAAAATCAGCATGTTGAGACAATTCCAAAAGTCCCTGATATAATAAAGGCGAAAACCTTGAATGCGGTACAACGTAACTGGCGTGTCCCTTCTGAATTCCCAAGTTGTCCACAGGCATACTCTGATGAGCCACTTAAAGCTTATGCTGAAAAACTAAAAACAGGTTTAGTATTCTGCCAGAATGAAACTTATTCCAGTTTGGTATCGAAGAGTGCTATATCGGAAGACCAACAATCGCTTTATGTAATATCCGAATCCACAGAAGGTGAAAACGCTCTCAAGCCTTGGGTACTTGCTAAGATCACTTATGAAGATGGCTTGTTTGTGCATTCAAACCTTCATAACTTCTTTACAAAAGAAGGAGCAGAAAAACAATTTTGTCTTGCACAAGGTCTTGAATGGACTGGTGTAGATTCCATGGATGATTACTTCTAAAATGATAAACGAAAAATAAAAAGCAACAGCTAACTCGGACGGTTTAATTAATTGCCTTCGCCAGCCCAAGACAGTTTTTCGATCAGTCCCAAAAGTCTATGAGAGAAAAATTTAACCCGTTTAGTAAATTCTGTGCCACCCGGACTGTTCCATCTATCGGGACAAAGTCAATGGGGCCGGCAGCCATCGCTCAAGGTGGACATGGTTTTTGCAAACCAATCTTGACAGCTTCATCATGACCAGACAGCAATCATCCATCTATCTGGACTTGATACCGTTAAGACAAATAAAGGTGACAAGTGGTTTTTCAACCGTCTATCAGGACTGGCAAAAACCACGCCACCGCGACGCAGACGGCAACTCTCCAAACCACCGGGTCGATATTTAAGCCAAACCCTGACAACTAACCTAACATAAGAGATACCCTACAGTAAACAGTAAAAGCAGTAATTTTTATTTATGTACCAGGACTCCAAATGCGTAAGCAAGAGTTTGACTGTTTGCCACCACGAGCACTTATTCTGCTACCAAATATATGTTTTTTTGTCTACCTGAACTATTCCGCATATGCCACTACTTGGGGCTATCTTTTAGACCGAGGCCCACATTAACACCAAGGATTTTGAATAGATAAATAGTTCCCAAAGCACATTAGATCTTTGAATAAAACATAAATGTTCTCAATATTAATACATTTACTATAAAAGAGCAGACAATACAATAGCAACTCTTAATTCTGAAGTAAAACCCTTTGGAGCGTTATTAAAATCGTTATTATAAATTATGAGTATCGGGAATGATGCATAAGACAATTTTCTTATAAGTTATAATACCCCCTTCCCAACCTTCCTCCAAGGGGGAAGGAGCACAAAACAAAGCCTCCCGCTTAGGCGGGACGGGAAAGGGGGTCGTTTTGAAACAGAATGTAAGTATTTGTAATTTAGCATAATAAGGATACTATATTTAAAATTATATTATTTTATTACTCATTGCCGATAGTCATATTATAAATTATAATCAAACACACAAATCTTATGAACTTTAAAGAAATACTTATAGATGTACAGAAGACTAAAAAGCCTATAAAGATTTATCCATCAGTAGCAACTGAATACTTAGGAGTTACAAGAAGAGGTTGGAGAGTTGTTGAAGCAATTAATAAAATGCTTGATGAGCACGACGTATTATGTGAGCCAGAATTTGGTAGTGCTTGGTTTTACGGACAAATTGAAATTAAACCGAAACCGAAAATCGCAGCTGGAAAACAAGGAAATGACAATGAGGAAACCGATCCAACACCACGCTTGAGTCTGTTAAAAGCAGCAAACCTTAACAAAGTTAAAGAATCAGGATCTGGAAATGGCTTAATTTCAGTTACAAGAGACACTCCTTTAAGTGAGGCAATAACGCTAATGATATTAAATGATTTTTCCCAATTGCCAATTCTTTCAGGTCAAAGGGATGTTGAAGGTATTATTAGTTGGAAATCATTAGGGAGGGCAATTTCATTAGGAAAAACCTGTTTAACAGTCTCTGACTGTAAAGATGATGTCACTATATTAAATTATGATGAACCACTTTTTAATGCGGTCAAGTTCATCCTAGAGAAAGATTTTGTATTGGTCAAACAAAAAGACAAAACTATTTCAGGTATAGTTACTGTGACAGATATTGGGGAACAGTTTATTGCAATGGCTGAACCGTTTTTATTTATTGAACAAATTGAAAATCATATTCGTAAGTTACTTGACCAAAAATTCACTATAGACGAATTGAGTTTTTCATCTACTTATGAGGAGAAACCTAAAGCAATAAACAGTTTATCAGACTTAAATTTCGGACAATATGTTAAAATTCTGGAAGACCAAAAAAAATTTGAAAAACTAAAAATCAATATTGACAGAACTCTAATTGTAAAACAACTTGAAGAGGTAAGAAAAATACGAAACGATGTTATGCACTTTGACCCAGAGGGCATTACAAGTCAAAACCTAGAATTATTACGACAGACAGTTGCATTTCTTCATACCTTGACTACAACTTTAAAGACAAAAAAATAAATACACTGTCCCCCTTGATCAAGGATAGGGCAATGTAGTTCTAGTATCCATGCACAATTTAAAACTAACCCTACTTATAAAAGAAAAAAGCAATAATTACAATAAATGAATCAAGGCGAGCATCATAATTGTAATCATTTGCTGCCTTCCACCGTAAAGGTCTTCCAGTAATCATTGATACTATCATAAATGCTTGAATTTGAGAATCATATAATTTTAGATAAAGTTGATTCCTGGCCAAAAGAAATTTTGTGCCTGATTAGAAATGAAGAAAAAGCTTTAAAAAATTATTTACAAGAGGAAAGTCGCATAGATATAATAGGTCGGACAGATCTATCAATTAGATATAATAGGCCAATAAATATTTACTCAGGGAAATGGGAGGAGGTTACAGAAAGTATTGAACTATCACTAAAAGAGTATAACATTATTGGGATTCATTGTACGAGATTGATGGATTATGAAATTACAGACATCCTAAATAATGGATTAAGACCACTTAGTAAAGATTTTGCAAATTCAAGGATTGAGAAACTATTTGAGAAAGGACTCATTTCCAAAGAGCTTAGATGTAAATTAGTAGATAAAGAAGAATATAGCGATGAAAATAGGAGAGGGAAAATTTCTGTCTTTCATTGTCTTTCTACTCTAAAAGACGAATGGGGCTTAAATCGTTTATTTGGCATTTGGGGAGGAGAATCGGTCTACTCGGAAATTCAAAACCCTAAAGAATTAATGAGAATTGGAACATCATGCATAGTATTAACTTCAATAAAGATTAGGGACTTTGATATTTATCCTGAATTAAGTAAAAGAATGTTAGCAATTTTTTTTGATGATAATTACTTTCCACATGACACTGACTCTTTTTTAGAAACTAAATTGAATGTATTAAAAATCATTCGGAGAGAAGATAACCTATTTGCTGAATTAACTGGAATTCAAGATTGGCACGAAGAAATATAAAAACAAGAAGCAATAGATTGATAATTTGGCGATTAAGTTCTTCAGTAGGAAGTACCCTACCTTTAAAAAAACTTCCTATCAAATTTATAAAAAGTAATAAAGTCCTAGTTTGAGTAAAAAGCTTTAAATCCTATCCCTGCATTAATGCCTTAATTAAAGACTTGATTGCAGAATTCTAATGCATCAAGAGAATTTTTAAATTAACCCTACATATAACACGGACGGTTTGGTTAATTGCCTTCTGCAGCCCGGGCAGCCTCCGTATGGGGACCTAAAGGCCACCTTCCGAAGGCTCTAGGTAATTTATGGGTCCGAACGCTCTTTTTTCTTTTGATCAATTCACCAACATGACAATCTTCTTCCCACTTATTACATTTCGGCGCTTTCCCTGCTCCTCTTCTACCGGGATTAACAATAGGTCTGCTGGCCGACGCGCTGTTGTCATGGTTTTTGCAGAGCCACTTAGACAGTTTTATCGTGACAGGACGAATCCTGCCCATCTATCGGGACTATTCCGTCAAGCCAGTTCTATCTGGACGGGAAAACTCTCGTCCGTCTACCGGGACTTTGCAAAAACTCATGCCATCCCTGACACTGTCGGCCTAATCCTACTACCGGGTCATTCCCAGCAACCCATAATTTACCTTAAATTAATAAAAATCTGACAATGGCAAAAACTAAAGCAGCAGTTGAAACAGTATCATTAATTTCAGATAACCCTGAAATCCAGAAACCAAGACTGATAAAACTGGTTGTAAAAAACTTTCGGTGCATTGGACCGACACCCGTTTCAATAGACCTTAATGACATAGTTGTGCTTGTTGGAGCAAACAATGTCGGAAAGAGTTCAATTCTTAAAGCATATGAACTTGCAATGTCGCAGGGATCAGGAAGAGGGAAACTTAAGATAGAAGATTTCCCAAATAATAAAATAGACCCAAATAATTTACCAGTGATTGAACTTCATACAATTGTTTATGACAATAGCCCTGGCGAAAGATGGATTACGGTTTTATCAAATGGTGAACGACTTGTTAAAGAAAGGTGGATTTGGACTAATGATGGTGATCCAAAAAGAGAAGGCTGGGAGGCTGGAGCCGAAACTTGGAGTGATCAAGTTCCTTGGGGTGCCCCAAATGTTGCTAATTCAAGACGACCAGAGCCACATAGAGTTGATGCCTTCGATCCTCCTGAAGATCAGGCAACAGCTATAAAAGACCTTTTAATGAAAGCTGTAAATGACAGAGTAAAAAACTTGAAAGGAGCAGATAAAGAGCAAGGAGAAAACGAGTATCATCAACTTTTAGGAAAAGTTAAGGAATTACAGAAGAAAATTGTAGCTGATTCACAAGAACAAATAGATGCGGTAAACGTAGAACTCTCATTGCAGTTTGAAAAAGTTTTCCCAAACTATAAAATTGATTTTGATGCTAAACCAGAGGACAATCTTGATAAAACAATAAATCTTTTTAAAGCAGACCCACAACTTTTAATGGGGCCAGAAGGCGGTTATTTGAGCACTGTGGAAAGACAAGGAAGTGGAGCAAGAAGAACCTTGCTTTGGACTGCCTTGAAATTCATTTCTGAAAACAATCAAAAAGGGAAAGATGAAGCTACTATTAGACCTCACTTGCTTCTAATTGACGAACCTGAGATTTGTTTACATCCTAATGCAATACGTGATGCTTGCACGGTTTTGTATGATTTGCCAAATACAGGTAATTGGCAAGTGATGGTTACTACACACTCGCCAATCTTCGTTGACTTTTCAAGAGATAATACAACAATAGTTAAGGTTGAAAAAAATGCTGAGGGTTCAATACAAGGAACTACAGTCTTTCGGCCAGATACTGCAAAACTTGACGAAGATGATAAAAGGAATTTGAAACTCTTAAATCTTTGTGACCCTTATGTTGCTGAGTTCTTTTTTGGCGGGAAAGTAATAATTGTTGAAGGCGACACTGAATATACTGCATTTAATTACATAAAAGCAAGTAATCCCGAAACCTATAAAGACGTTCATTTAATTCGTGCAAGAGGCAAAGCAACAATTGTTTCTTTAGTCAAAATTCTCAATCACTTTGGTTCAAGTTATTCTGTTCTACATGACAGTGATACTCCACGCACTAAAGACGGAGCAATGGCAAATCCAGCTTGGGGCAACAATCCAAATATACTTTCTGCAATAGCAGCGAAACCAGTTGGAACTCAAACCCGTTTATTAGCCTCACTCCCAAACTTTGAAAAAGCATATTTTGGTAAAGAAATCTTAACTGAGAAGCCTTACAATGCATTAAAAACAATTTCTGAACAACCTGCAAAATTCGCACTTATTGAAAAACTATTTAAGGCTCTCATTAATCATAATTCTGCAATCCCTGACAATTGTGCAGAATGGACATCGATTGACGACTTAAAAGAAAAATTAGAAGCCCTTAAAGTTATGTGACATGTGTTTAATTCTACTTTAACAGATTAAATAAAAGCCTTGAAAGCATTGATTATTCAGATAATTTCGTTATTTTTCAATACATCGAAAAACAGGCTTATCGTTCCCAGAAATGTTTAATACATCTTAAAAATAGGAAAAAATATGGAAAAACACTGGCCTCCATACTTGAGAGGTTTAGTGTGCATCTTGCTGATTATCAGTCTATTTTTAGGAGTAAGACAAAAGTGTACTTTGATAAAGCGGAACTTTAT
>Ga0307376_10005386_pt1 | contig 11527 bp, 13 predicted proteins | sample TR2MG_FD_202536 | JGI IMG/M metagenome (GOLD analysis project Ga0307376, IMG submission 202536) | Soil microbial communities from Risofladan, Vaasa, Finland - TR-2 | ecosystem: Environmental > Terrestrial > Soil > Coastal area > Acid sulfate soil | place: Finland: Risofladan, Vaasa | collected... | reverse complement strand
CGAAGGTGCGACTGGATGACGACTTGGGATTAGTATACGAACCAAAGGAGGCAGAATGAGCCGATTCAACTTGATTGATGAAAAATGGATTCCGGTGCGATTCCCGAATGGAACCCGCGACGAACTGGGTATCCGCGACACCCTGCTGCGATCCAGGGAGATCGCGGTCATTGAGGATTCGTCGCCGTTGGTAGTGGCAGCCCTTCATCGCTTTTTGCTCGCAGTATTGTACCGCGCGCTGGAAGGGCCTACCGACATAGATCAGGCCAAGGCATTATTCAAGGAAGGATTGCCCAGCGAAAAAATTACGGCTTATCTGGAAAATTGGCGGGATAGATTCTGGCTGTTTGATGAGAAATATCCGTTTGGTCAGATTCCAACATTCGAACCGAAGACTTGGAGAGCGTGGACGGCGCTTGCTGCCGAGCATAATGCCGACAATGCCAAGGTGCTCTTCGATCATGTGGATGTCGAAGCACCCGGCACCATAACCGAGGCTGCGGCAGCCCGCTGGATTCTCGCCACTCAGACCTTTTCCGTGAGCTGTGGCAAGAGCGAATTGTCGCACACAGGCACCGCGCCCTCTGCAACGGCTGCGATGGTACTGCCCCTTGGGAGTGATTTCCAAGACACCCTACTGCTTTCTCTTGTTCCACAGAATCGTGCAGTCATTAATGCCGACCTCCCACTGTGGGAGCGGTCTCCAGAATCGGTGGCGAGCCTGAAGGCTGGCTTCGAGCGTGCCGCAAGCGGCCTTGCCGACCGGTACACATGGCGAGTTCGTTCTGTCCGATTAGAGGAAAATGATTCAGGTCGGATCGAAAAACTGGCTTTTGCTTCTGGAGTTGGAAATACTTCCGCTGAACAGGGCGACCCCATGCTGGGTTACAGGATTGACGACACGAGGGGAAAACTACCGATCCAATTCCGCGACCGGGGTCTTTGGCGAGACTTCGACTCCCTGCTACCCGACGAATCACAACTGGCACCTCAAGTGATTGAGCATGCGATGGCATTGACCCGAATGAACCGCAAGCGTTTTCCACGATCAGTGATGGTGCTCGGTCAGGCCAACAACAAGGCAAAGATTGAATATTGGCGGATGGAGCGCTTCGCGCTGCCCGAGGCTTTGACAGGAGATCGCTTTATTCGGATTCGGACGGAAATTCGGCAGCTTCTCAAAGATTCAGAGGATGCCCAGAAGTCATTATGGTCTGCCTGTAGTTCATTCGCGCGAGATTTGTTGAGCCGAGGGGATCGAAATCCTGATGGCAAGGACATCAAGAAATTCGTAAAGCAAATGTCGGCTAATTCCTGGTACTGGTCCACCTTGGAGTCACGCTTCCACGAAATCCTGCGCGAATACACTCTCGACCGGGATTCCGAAGATATCCGCTGCCAGTGGTTGAAATCTGTTAGGGACACCTTGAGGTCTGCGTGGGCGCAGCATAGCGCATCCGTCTCCATGGGCGATGCATGGGCCATCCGAGCACTGGTGAAAGCCGAAGGCCCGGTGCGGCGGAAACTTAATGAGCTGAAGGAAGAGATTTTGAAACTCGAACCGCAACAGGAGGTCGCATGAATGGATTTATCCAATGGCTGGAAGGCCTGAACGAAAAGGACACCAAGGTGAGAGCGGTGTTACGACGAAGCTTGGCTTTTGATCCGGGGAAATTTGTGCAAGCCTATCCCTATGTCGAACCCTTTCTGAAGGGGGAAAACAATTTCTGGCGGAGGGAAATGTTGTATCTGGTGGCGGGCCTTTGGGCTGCGCACTGGCGAGAAGGCCGGAACGGAGCACCGTTACCCATCGGGAAGGCGTGTGCGGCACATCAGGTTGCAAGTGGCTCCACGAGTACTGAACGCCGCTTCATCACTCTGCTGGATTCCGATCCCGACCAGTTGCCAAACCGCCTGCGCCAGATGGTTGCTCTGCTCAAAGAGCAAGCCATCGACTTCAACGATTTATTGAAGGGGCTTCTTTACTGGAGCGATGACCAGAAGAGCACGCAGAATGCTTGGGCACGCGACTTCTACCGTAACCTGAATAACGAAACAGCTACCCAATATCAAAACGAAAAGGAGATCAGCGAATGAAAACAATTATCGAAATTCATGCCTTGCAGAACTTTGTACCGTCGAACCTGAACCGCGACGATACGGGTGCTCCGAAAGACGCACTGTTCGGTGGCACGCGCCGTGCTCGTGTTTCAAGCCAATGTCTCAAGCGCGCCGTGCGCCAGCATTTTGCGGAACTGGTGGAGCAAAATTCCTTGGCTTCAGATGATGTTGCCGTTCGCACCAAACGCGTCTTGGATGCACTCACCAAATCTTTAGTCGCAAAGGGGCGTGCCGAAGCTGAAGCGTCCAACAAAGTTCGCTTGGCGTTGGCAGCCATGGAGCTTACGGTGAAGGAGGATGGAAAAAGTGAGTATCTTCTGTTCTTGGGGCAGCGTGAGGTCTCCAGCATAGCCAACATTATCGACGAGAAGTGGGATTCCATTGTCGCGTCCGATACGGCCCCAGCCGAGGGAAAAAAGCCAGGCAAAGCCAAGAAACAAGCCGCCCAGAATGCTGATCCCGAGTTGAAGAAAGCTCTCGACAAAGTTTTCAACGGTGGCAAAGCCGTTGATGTGGCGCTCTTCGGGCGCATGCTGGCCGACATGCCCGAGAAGAACCAGAACGCCGCTTGCCAAGTCGCCCACGCCATTTCGACCCATTCAGTGGAGCGGGAGTTCGACTTCTACACCGCAGTGGACGACCTCAAGCCCGAGGATTCTGCTGGAGCCGATATGATGGGTACGGTGGAATTTAATTCGGCTTGTTTCTACCGCTATGCTGCGGTGGACTGGGACAAGCTGGTGTCCAATCTCCAGAATGACACGGTGCTAGCGAACAGGGGTTTGCGGGCATTCCTTGAAGGCTTTGTAGTGGCCGAGCCCACCGGAAAACAGAATACATTCGCTGCTCACAATCCGCCGGAGTTCGTAGCTGTTTCGGTACGCCGCAACACAGCCCCACGCAATTTTGCCAATGCATTTGAAACAGCTATTCGCGTAAAAAAGGATGAGTCTCTCACCAGAAAATCAGCAGAGGAACTTGCCAAGAAAGCCAAGGTTTTACAGTCCGCATTTGGTGGTGAGGAAAAAACCTGGGTGCTTAATTTGACGGATGCCAAGCTGGATGGATACGGAAACTCTGCGGCATCTTTGCAGGAACTTCTGGATGGAGTTCTTGCGACCATAAAGGAGTGAGCCATGCCTACCTTGTTGCTTCGCTTGGTGGGTCCCATGCAATCGTGGGGAACCACCAGCCGCTTTGACCAGCGTGATACGGGGAAAGAACCGAGCAAGTCTGGTGTCATCGGCCTCATAGCCGCTGCCATGGGGATTGATCGCGAGAACTGGATTGATCTTGAGCCACTAACGCGCCTGTCCATGGGGATTCGTCACGACAGGCCGGGAGTACCCAAGCGGGACTATCAGACAGCGGGGTGTGCTACAACCGATACCATCATCAAGGCGGATGGAAAACCATCTAAAGATGGCGTCCCTTCCCAGCGTGATTATCTCGCTGATGCGGCTTTTCTTGTCGGGTTGGAATGCGCGGATCGTTTATTGTTGGAACGGATTTATACCGCCTTGCAAAACCCGGTGTGGACTTTGGCATTGGGACGAAAGTCCTATGTGCCTTCCGAGCCGATCTGGATTGAAAATGGATTACAGGCTGCACCGCTGCATGAAGCTTTATCACAGTGGCCTTGGATCAGCTCAACACGAAAATGGGAAAAGCCCCCAGAGCAGCTCTTGGTTTCCTTTGAGCCCGACGACGGATCAGGTGTGCTCAAGATGGATCAGCCGTTGTCGTCATTTGCTGAGCGACGTTTCGGAACGCGATTTGTGCGGTCAGAGTTGATCGACTTCCCTCAGGAGGTGACGCATGTTTCTGCATAGAATTCACCTTGACCCGCGTTGCCGTGAAGCTCGTCGCGACTTGTCCGACCCTTATCAGTTGCATTCCACCCTGAGCCGGGCATTCAGTACGCCGGACAAAAAATGTCCTGAAGGTGAATTCCTGTGGCGGCTGGAGCCGGAAACTGACGCTGCTGGCTGCCCGCGCATTCTTGTGCAAAGTAAGGCTATTCCGGATTGGGCTGGCGTTGGTGTGCAGGGGTGGCTGGCAAATGCCGATTCAGCTATTGATCTGAAGGATCGACTCAAGCTCGATTCACTCAAGGCCGGGCAGCGCTTTCGTTTCAGACTGCGAGCCAACCCTTGTGTGACGCGCGAAGATAAACGGCTGGGGTTGCTGCGGACGGAAGAGCAGGAAGCATGGCTTGAACGAAAAGGAAAACAGCACGGGTTTTCGCTACCTCAATTAGCATCCTTCGATCTTTCAGAAGCGCCGCAGGAGCGTATTGATGTGCGGATTTCTCAGGAGCAGATGCTGCGAGGGAAGCAACACACGGGTAATGGCATCCGAATTTATTCCGTGCTGTACGACGGCATTCTCATGGTCACCGAACCAGACGATTTCAGGGCTGCGCTGCAAACTGGTATTGGGCATGGCAAGGCCATGGGTCTTGGGCTTATATCGGTGGCACCGATAGCATGAGGAAGCTCATCGGCCCTGCCAAAGGTTTCGGCTGTGGCCTGCTGCTGGAGAGTACGCCGTCCTTAATTATTGTGCTATCATTTGATGGCACAATTTATTGAGAGGTGAAACAGCTATGGACGCTTTTACTATCCGCGATTTACGTGAGCGCACCGGTGATCTGATTCGGGATGCCGAGCAGGGAAGACTGTCGGTCATTACCAAGCATGGCCAGCCGATATTTGTGGCAGTGCCGTTTGACGAGGCTTTGCTCAAGGAGGGGGTGGGGGTTGCGCTGGCAGTCAAGCTTTTTGACGATGAGGTGATCAGCATCGGCAAGGCCGCAAAGCTTGCTGGGATGCCCCAAGGCGAATTCATTGACCACCTCGGCGCGTTGAAAATTCCAGTAGTGCGTTACGGCAAGGAGGAATTACAACGGGAGTTGGCGGCCTTTGAATAAAATCGTCATCGCAGATGCTGGCCCGTTGATCGCGTTTGCCCGCCTTCATCAGCTTGGCCTGTTGCCGCAGATTTTTAAGCGTGTGCTTGTGACGGACATCGTGTTTGCTGAGTGTGCCGGAAGATCGGATTTCCCTGAAAGTGCGCTTATCCAGGAGGCGGTAACCAGGAAACAATTGGAGTTGTGTACATCGCCGGATTTTTCTGCGTTCGCGCAAAAAATTGATGCCGGTGAAGCGAGCGCAATTGCAGTGGCGATTGAGTGCGGGTGCGGGGTTCTTATGGATGATAAAGCCGGACGCAGAATGGCGACAAATGCCAGCGTACCGGTGGTCGGCACGGTTGGTGTGCTGGTGCTGGCGAAACGCAAAGGCTTGGTTCCGCTTGTGATGCCCCTGTTGAAAAATCTTGCAACTTCCGGTTATTTTCTGAGTGCGGAAATAATTGCCGCCGCATTGACAGCCTCAGGCGAATAAAAATGGCTGATCTCCTGCCTCCGCTCAAGCCCATCGCCATCAAGGAACGGCTCTCCATCCTGTTTATCGAAAAAGGCCAACTGGACGTGTTGGATGGCGCGTTTGTCGTGGTGGATAAGAGCGGTGTCCGCACGCATATTCCTGTCGGCGGCGTGGCCTGTCTGATGCTGGAGCCGGGGACGCGGACTTCCCATGCGGCTGTGGCGTTAGCTGCGCGGGTGGGCACGCTGCTGGTGTGGGTGGGCGAGGCGGGGGTGCGTTTGTATTCGTCCGGCCAGCCGGGCGGCGCGCGAGCTGATCGCTTACTCTATCAAGCCAAGCTGGCATTGGATGATACTTTGCGGCTGAAGGTGGTGCGAAAGATGTACACCATGCGTTTCGGCGAAGCGCCGCCCGAGCGGCGCAGCGTAGAGCAGTTGCGCGGCATCGAGGGGGCGCGCGTGCGCGAGACGTACAAACTGCTCGCCAAGAAATATGGCGTGGAATGGAAAGCGCGTAATTACGACACCAGCGAATGGGACAAGGGCGACCTTCCCAACCGCTGCCTCTCATCCGCGACGGCATGTTTGTATGGCGTGACTGAAGCGGCGGTGCTGGCGGCGGGTTATGCACCCGCTGTCGGATTCATCCACACCGGTAAGCCGTTGTCCTTCGTTTACGATGTGGCGGATATTTACAAGTTTGAAACGGTGGTGCCGGTGGCGTTCAAGATTGCCGCGAAAAGTCCGCATAACCCGGAGCAGCAGGTGCGCATTGCTTGCCGTGATGTATTTCGGGAAAGCAGGTTGCTTGAGCGCATCATTCCCGGGATAGAGGAGATGTTGTCGGCTGGCGAAATCGCCCCGCCCGTAGCGCCGGAAGAAGCCGTAGCGCCTGCAATACCTAATGCAGAAAGCCTGGGCGATGCTGGTCATCGTGCTTGAAAACTCCCCGCCGCGCTTGCGCGGACGGCTGGCCATCTGGCTGCTGGAGATTCGCGCGGGTGTCTATGTTGGCAACTATTCCGCAAAAGTACGCGACTACATTTGGAATCAAGTGGAAAAAGGTCTCGAGGATGGCAACGCCGTGATGGCGTGGCGGACTAATTCCGAGGCCGGTTTTGATTTTGTGACTCTGGGAAATAACAGAAGAATTCCGGTGGAGTTGGATGGGGCAAAGCTTGTATCCTTTCTCCCCGAACAGGCTCAAAGCGCTCTCTAAAAATTTGGTAGAATTTTGATTCGTTGAATTCGGTTCGAAATTCAGCGAGATGGAAGAAGTGTGTTCCCCACGTGCGTGGGGATGAACCGCTGCTCGACAGCATCGCGTAATACCATCTGAAGTGTTCCCCACGTGCGTGGGGATGAACCGACCTAAATCAAATATATTTTAATCCTAAAATCGTGTTCCCCACGTGCGTGGGGATGAACCGCAACCGACAGACTTCAAATCCGAGGAAAAAACGTGTTCCCCACGTGCGTGGGGATGAACCGAGGGAACGGCAGCGCAGAACTGGTTGGTTGGGGTGTTCCCCACGTGCGTGGGGATGAACCGGAGTATACATAATGAATAATACTGCCGGAGAGGTGTTCCCCACGTGCGTGGGGATGAACCGTACAGGGCTGAAAATCATCAGCTGGAATTAGCAGTGTTCCCCACGTGCGTGGGGATGAACCGCGCATCATGGATGAAGCGGTCGGAAGTGATCTGTGTTCCCCACGTGCGTGGGGATGAACCGACCGCAGCGCAATGGGTCACGCTCAGGAAAGAGTGTTCCCCACGTGCGTGGGGATGAACCGATACCCATTCTCTTCATGCCAGCGCGCAGGATGTGTTCCCCACGTGCGTGGGGATGAACCGAACGGGACGACATTAGAATCCGCCTTGCGGAAGTGTTCCCCACGTGCGTGGGGATGAACCGCCCATTCAGCCGAACAGGTCAGATAGGTACAGGTGTTCCCCACGTGCGTGGGGATGAACCGGCGTTTGAGGATGGATATTCTCCAGCGTGATTGTGTTCCCCACGTGCGTGGGGATGAACCGAATCTGGCATAATTCGGGACGCGTTTGCACGTGTGTTCCCCACGTGCGTGGGGATGAACCGCCAGCGTATGCCGCACCGCAGCCGCAACAGTAGTGTTCCCCACGTGCGTGGGGATGAACCGAGCTTTCTGAAGATGCGGATCCCGGCGATCCGGTGTTCCCCACGTGCGTGGGGATGAACCGGCGCAGATCAATATCATCGGCAGCATCGCGAAGTGTTCCCCACGTGCGTGGGGATGAACCGGCGCTATTGCTGGATGATCGATATATCATGCGGTGTTCCCCACGTGCGTGGGGATGAACCTAGTTTGTCCGCCATGATATTCAACCCGCACAAGTGTTCCCCACGTGCGTGGGGATGAACCGGCCCACCTCACATGCGTAATTCCACAATTTACGTGTTCCCCACGTGCGTGGGGATGAACCGCGGACACATTATGAAATTACAAGATATTGATCGTGTTCCCCACGTGCGTGGGGATGAACCGATTATCATAAACCGCAATTGGGAACGTTCATCGTGTTCCCCACGTGCGTGGGGATGAACCGGTATCTGGCCAATTCACCGGGCTATTCGACTCGTGTTCCCCACGTGCGTGGGGATGAACCGAATTGGTCGGAAGGAAATCCGCCCGCGCAAAAGTGTTCCCCACGTGCGTGGGGATGAACCGAATTATTGCGTGGGTAAATGGAAAATATATTTGTGTTCCCCACGTGCGTGGGGATGAACCGTTTACGGTGCAATCCCGACCGTACCGCGTGAAGTGTTCCCCACGTGCGTGGGGATGAACCGGCAACTCCCGAACTATGGGCCTGATCGCCTGAGTGTTCCCCACGTGCGTGGGGATGAACCCCCTGGATGAGTGTGAACCGGATCACTGCGTCGTGTTCCCCACGTGCGTGGGGATGAACCGCCTTATGCACAAATTGATTGTGGAGGACTCTACGTGTTCCCCACGTGCGTGGGGATGAACCAGGAAACATCTGCCGGGTTCGAATTCCTGTTCAAGTGTTCCCCACGTGCGTGGGGATGAACCGGTTTGCTGCACACTGCTCGACAGTTCGCGGATGTGTTCCCCACGTGCGTGGGGATGAACCGATGTAATGGATTTACACAAGACCTATTTCGACGTGTTCCCCACGTGCGTGGGGATGAACCGGAGAAGCCGCTTTGAAGATCATCCAGAATTACGTGTTCCCCACGTGCGTGGGGATGAACCGCAGTAGAACTAGCTTTTCAGGAATATTTTGAAGTGTTCCCCACGTGCGTGGGGATGAACCGCACTCGAGCGCGGCTGGTCCGAGAATGCGCAAGTGTTCCCCACGTGCGTGGGGATGAACCGCGGTTTCTCTCAATCCACACTACATACGATATGTGTTCCCCACGTGCGTGGGGATGAACCGGCTTTTGATTTGGCTATTGTTGATCCGCCATACGTGTTCCCCACGTGCGTGGGGATGAACCGAGTTGAAGGAGATTGACCGCCGCTTGCTTAATGTGTTCCCCACGTGCGTGGGGATGAACCGGACGATGACGACAGCAACGGCTTCTTGCGTGGGTGTTCCCCACGTGCGTGGGGATGAACCGAAGAATAGAAAGCGAAGTTCAGAGCAAAGAACGTGTTCCCCACGTGCGTGGGGATGAACCGACAATTACCGGCCTTGCACTCGGTTTTCCGACGTGTTCCCCACGTGCGTGGGGATGAACCGGAGTACCACCATGATCACCATCGTCTCTTACCGTGTTCCCCACGTGCGTGGGGATGAACCGCCGTGCTATCGGTCGTTCAAGGCGGAGCCTGGGTGTTCCCCACGTGCGTGGGGATGAACCGGCGGACGAGCCGCCAGCAATGCGGCTTTTTTCGTGTTCCCCACGTGCGTGGGGATGAACCGGACGACGAGGAGCAGCCGATCAATGACGTGAATGTGTTCCCCACGTGCGTGGGGATGAACCGATATTTTCATCGTGCACTTTGCCATAAAAGCAGTGTTCCCCACGTGCGTGGGGATGAACCGCCCTGTTCGCCCTCGCGCTCTGGGTATGCTTTGTGTTCCCCACGTGCGTGGGGATGAACCGTCAAAACTTACAGACGCCCAATGGTCTGAGATGTGTTCCCCACGTGCGTGGGGATGAACCGTCATATCCATGGGCATGACCCGTTCGCTGGAAGTGTTCCCCACGTGCGTGGGGATGAACCGGCTATGCGCGATGGCGATTGGAATATCGTTGCGTGTTCCCCACGTGCGTGGGGATGAACCGATGTCACCATGTCCGGTATGCCCTTGCATGTAGTGTTCCCCACGTGCGTGGGGATGAACCGCCTGGATGCGGTAGAGAAACCGAGGTATATGGGTGTTCCCCACGTGCGTGGGGATGAACCGGCAGTCTCCCGAACTATGGTCTTGAATGACTGGTGTTCCCCACGTGCGTGGGGATGAACCGAAGCTGGATGGCCTGATCATCAGCAGCAACGTGTGTTCCCCACGTGCGTGGGGATGAACCGCACAGCATGGCCACGGCGCTGCGGGCGGCTTTCGTGTTCCCCACGTGCGTGGGGATGAACCGATATCGTGGCAAAGCGGCGGGCGGCGGTGCATGTGTTCCCCACGTGCGTGGGGATGAACCGAAATTCCGTCATATCAGACCCGCGACGGTTCAGTGTTCCCCACGTGCGTGGGGATGAACCGGGTATGAATGACGCCTTGGTCACCTTCGAGATGTGTTCCCCACGTGCGTGGGGATGAACCGCGGGCGGTCGCGGCCCGGATGCTTACGATTGTGTGTTCCCCACGTGCGTGGGGATGAACCGCCGCCAAAACACTTGCGGAAGGTAAAGCGTCCGTGTTCCCCACGTGCGTGGGGATGAACCGCACGCGGTGAATTAACCAAACTGTTGTTGCAAGTGTTCCCCACGTGCGTGGGGATGAACCGCTGGCGCTGAACAATAATTTGAAAAAAGGCAGCGTGTTCCCCACGTGCGTGGGGATGAACCGCCTCGATCACTCGGCGCGCATCGTGGGGCGTGGTGTTCCCCACGTGCGTGGGGATGAACCGTTCACTGATGTGCAGACACACGAAGCCAAACTGTGTTCCCCACGTGCGTGGGGATGAACCGGTGTTAATCGCCGTAGTCAGGCTGGTGGTTGTGTGTTCCCCACGTGCGTGGGGATGAACCGCCCACTGTACTCGGAGGCCGCTTTTGCATGCAGTGTTCCCCACGTGCGTGGGGATGAACCGGTGACGCCCAGCGAGAACGGCGAGGGCGAGGAGTGTTCCCCACGTGCGTGGGGATGAACCGCGAGAGCGCCCATGCTGCGAACCGTGCAGGAAGTGTTCCCCACGTGCGTGGGGATGAACCGTCGGCCTGTACGTCGATCAGGTCTCGAAAAAAGTGTTCCCCACGTGCGTGGGGATGAACCGTCCATGTTGTGTATCCTTTCAAAAAATAACAGGTGTTCCCCACGTGCGTGGGGATGAACCGTCAGCAGACGACAAGCCAGCGAGGCGCAGCGCGTGTTCCCCACGTGCGTGTGGATGAACCGTCGCTGATTGGTGACAGCGCGATTGAGGTACAGTGTTCCCCACGTGCGTGGGGATGAACCGCTAACAGTCCCGGAGGCATGAGCAAAACGGACGTGTTCCCCACGTGCGTGGGGATGAACCGGCCAGGTTGCTGACGACGATCGATGTGCAGACGTGTTCCCCACGTGCGTGGGGATGAACCGGAGACAATCATGAGCAAAAAAAACGAATCAAAGTGTTCCCCACGTGCGTGGGGATGAACCGGCTCTGTGCAGCCGCTACGGTGACATTGCCAAGTGTTCCCCACGTGCGTGGGGATGAACCGAACTGTTGAGGCCGACCGAAAACTGACCCCCCTATAGGCGTTATGCCGATCCAAAATTGACCCAGGTGTTCTACTTGCCCTGCCTAATTTTTAGGCAGGAGATAAAAGGTGATCACTATGGAAATGTTT
>Ga0307376_10005385_pt1 | contig 11528 bp, 25 predicted proteins | sample TR2MG_FD_202536 | JGI IMG/M metagenome (GOLD analysis project Ga0307376, IMG submission 202536) | Soil microbial communities from Risofladan, Vaasa, Finland - TR-2 | ecosystem: Environmental > Terrestrial > Soil > Coastal area > Acid sulfate soil | place: Finland: Risofladan, Vaasa | collected... | reverse complement strand
TTTTGCATATTCGAGTTTATGCGTCACGATATCAACACGGTTGGTTCCCGTAGATACTATATTTGAGGTTTGCCCCCGCGCCGAGACCGCCAGCATCGCCAGCACCGCCATAAGTGTGAGTCGTTTCATTTCGCGTCCCTTTCGATTCCGAGCATTGCTTTCATTGTTTCGATTCCTTTTGCTGGAAAATCTTTCAGCGCTTTTGAACAGGGCATTGGAACAAGGCTACTCAGCGGACATGTCTTCCAAGGAGGGCCACTCCCAAACTCCACCAAGCACCATTTTTCTCCGTGATTTTTTCCGCCACTTCTGTCTGTTATGATTCTGCTCACGACGAATCCGGTTAGTCTTGCTGGAGCATCATTTGATGGGCCACAATACTGCACGGCGGTCATTTGGCCTATGCCACTTTGCTCGTCATGTTGTGGATAGAAGTCGCTGTTGATGAAGCGTGTGGTAAGCGACCTAACCACAGTTGTCGCCATTTTTCTTTGCCGTGGAGTTATCGGGACAGCACGCTCGTTTGTACCACCCTGCGCCGTCGTCGTTAAAAACGACATCTGTACCGCCAGCATCGCCAGCACCGCGATTGTGAGTAGTTTCATGTCAATGCTTTCCTTTCGGTTGTGCGACACGACTTCTTAAACGTATCCCATTTACGTTCGGCCTTCTGCGCGTTCTCCATCCGCACGAACCGGCGGGCGGCGCGGGCAAGGCGTCGATCATTGTAATAAAAACACTCCACGCTACACGCAAGCGTAAAAGGTCTATTTCCGCAAAAGCACTTCCTCACCATCTGCTCCGTCGTCATGCGTTTTGTCGTCATGTCAGCAACCTCCCAAGGTTGTGTTTCTCGCGTATCTCAATTCCCGCCTTGTCCAGCAAATCAATCAGCGCTATGATCTTTTCTGCCGGCGGTTCGGGTAGCCGGTGCCTTTTCGAGTCTGCCCCAATATTCACAAACACCGGCTTGATCACCAATATCCAGTTCACTAAGACGGCCACATCGAAATCCATGATCGGCTCGATGGTGATAAAGCGCCTATACCCATTTGGTTCTCGCATTATGGCAAATCTGTCTTCGGGTTGTGGCGCAAGTGAAATCTCTTTGGGAATATTCCGGTTAGTTTCGATGGTGCATCCCAACATGCACCGTTCTGGAAGCCACCAGAAAGCCTCCTTGTATCGTTTTGGATTTTTAGTTTGAAAGATATATTCATTCTCCTGCCAACCGTTGCAATGCTTAACAACCCGTCTTATCCATTCCACCGGCACATTTTCCGCCCATAGATCATTGCGGTGTTCGATAAACATGATGCCGGGATATTTCCCGTCTTCACGGCGCAATGTCTTTTCGTCATATCGCACCTTAAATTCGTCCTCTATCAACCGTAACGACCCTTGATATCTCGCCGCCCGTCCAAACCTTGGATCGTCCACATAACAGTACGAGCATTTATGCGGACACTCCCCGCCCAGGCATGTGTGTGTGTGCGTTACCCAGGGATACATATTTCCTTTAGATTTTTTTAATGGCATGTCACCCCACTTGTTTTTCGGGTTGCTTGATTATTGTCCTGTAATTTCCAACGCCTCTTCCAGCACTCCTGGAATGTCTCGATATTTATCCCGCAAGCCGTTAATCATATCCTGCCTGTCGCCGGCGCTCGGTTTCGTAGCGTCAAACTCGCGGATGGATGCTACTATGCGCGGGACGGCAAGGAGGCGTTCGGTCTTTTTGTCGGCGACCATGTGGCACATCTTCATGCGCCCATAAGCGTTCGCCGCTCTGTCAACATAAACTAGCACGGTCACCCCCTCGAAGAACGGCATTATTCCCTCACTTGCGATTCGAGTTCTTTGATTCTTTTTTTAATCGCTACGTATTCCTCGCGCACTTTCGGATTTTCAATCACACCGTTAAAGGATTGTCCATTCCATATCCGCTCTTTTTGAGACCGCAATTCGGCAAGCAGTTTTATAATTTCCCCTGGGAATGGTTGCCGGACGGGTGTGGTCGTTGGAACTCCGTCACGCTTTTTCCATATCCTGACGGCGGCTTGCCAGTTTTTCATGGCGTTCTTGCCTATCATCCAGCCTTTTGCCTCGTAAAAGTCCACAAAGGTTTGCCCGTCCAGTTCAAAGCCGATTTGCTTTCCATATTTCGTGACCTGCTCCGGGGTCGGTTTCTCAAATCGATGCTGGGGCGCGCGGGGTGCCGTAGGCACACTCTTCTCTTCTTTAGGAGTAGGAGAAGAAGAAGAAGAAGGAGTAGGAGAAGAAAGCCTTTTTTCGGCTTTATTTTTAATAACCTTTGGCTTTTTAGGCCGCCCTCCTTTGCGTCCATTCGCCGCCAATCTTTCGCGTCTTTCGGCTTGTTTTACACGCTCTTTCCATAGTCCTGTCGAAAATAACCTATTGGTTATTAATTCCATCAAAGGACGGTGTTCTAACATGACTTCAGCACGCGCTTCCGCCCATTCTTGCACTGTGCAACCAAGTTCTGATGCTATAAAATCAACATCATCCGGTATGCTGCATGTATCTTGAAACTGCATCCAAATGATGTTCAGTAAGTCGCCGTATAAACCTTTTGCTTTCCACGAAAGGCGCTTGGTATCCGCAAGCCATTTATCGGGATACCACTGAATGCTTGGTGCTTTAATGAACATTATCCCCCCTCCGTCTGTTCGTTTCAGTTACTATAGCTTGAGTTTGTTGTATCGGTTTTTGAGCGCTTGAACTGTTAGTTTGAAAAACTTTTGGGCGAACATCGCCGCGAACTCATTTTGGTTTTTAATCTTCCAATACTTTAAGAGAATGGCGTCGGCCTCTGGCGTCCAGCGGCCCCAATGTATAGGCGTCAATGCATCGAATTCAGCGCACAAGTCCCGGCGGATTTTGAATGTGCTTTTGAATTTCATAGTATCGTCACCCTTGCTTTCTGTTCTGGTATCTTGACGATGTGATCAAAATACTGGCGGTTATATTTGTCCTTTACGTCCCAACCTATCATGCCAAAATCAACCGTGCGGGAGCAAATCCGTGATCCGAACTTTGATCCCATACCTTGCAACGACGGAGTAGTAACGGCCTCGAAGTCGGAGGTTTTAATGTGGAGATAGGTGTGAACGTGGGAGCGAACTATCACATCTCCAAGGGGTTGTTCTTTTCGCAACGCCCATAAAGCATTCCACACCCGATCCTTTAGAACTGCGGTCGCTCCACCATAGGGAACCGATGATGAGCCGATAAAATGTTTAACATCGAATACGCACCCATTGACGGAAACCCATTCATGAGACCCTATCTTGTCGGCTTTGAGTTCGGTTGCAATCTGGTTCTCCCAATCTTCGCCGTCAGAAGAAACATGGTAAGCCGTGCCAAATGTCATAACGAGTTTGCCGTAGTTGATTCGCCGGATGCAATCGCAGGCCATTTCGCATTGTTCTGAACGGTCGGCGGTGATGATTTCCGTGCCACCAGTCTTGGATGCGCGCCCATCTATGCAATCGGCGTTGACGATAAGCACGTCCACGCAACCAATCGCCCGCACCATCTTTATGTATTCCCGCCATAACGCCTGCTGGATATGCACAAACTTGTTGCGCTTGCCCTTGGCCTCTACTGGTTGGAGTTGCCAAGACGGTGGACAAAGTCCGACGACATGGCCGCATTGCAAGTCAGAAATTACTACTACTCTTTTTGACTTCATATTATCCCTCCATTATCTCCACCATCCGCGTTAATTATCTCTACAAACCGTTCAAAACTTCGGCAGACATGACAGCGCCAGCCGTTTGCGCTCATGCGCTGTAGCGTGTCGGTCTGTTCCGGCGTCACCACGCCCCTTGCCGTTTTCAACTCCACGGCATACGGCCGGCCAGAGATAACAAACGTCAGGTCCGGCCAGCCGATCTTCTCTCGCGCGCGGAATGACAAATGCAGGTACACGATGCCCCGCCGGGATAGTTCCTGCTCGCATAGCTTCTGCAAGGGCGCCTCCGTCTGTGCCTCAACCTTCGCCGCACGCTGTTCTGGCGTCAGTACGCCCAGGGCCTTGCGGTCTGCGGGCGACATCATTGATGCCATTTTGGGCGTGATTTCAGCGGGGTTCATGGCGTTGAATCATCCCCAAATATCCGCGGTATTGGCTTGCCCCTCTCTGTCCATTTCAGCCCCAGGGCATAAACCCGATCTGCGGCCACCATGAATGTTACCCCCCATGCCGTGGCGTATTCCTGCGTTTCCAGCCGGTATTCCCTTGAAACATGGATCTGCTCGGCCTTCTCGCGGTTATGCCAAGCATCCTTGTGGGCCCCTGAGCAGAACCGCTTATCACCCTTGGCCTCAAACTCCTTGTTGCACCACGGACATATCATTTGACCACCCCACCCCTTTGCGTCGTGTTACACGGTATTGTGGGCGTGTTACACGGTATTCTGTTGCTTAACCTAAAACGGGTCGCCGTCCTTCCTTCCCTCGTCCGTGTCCGGTTCATCCGCCCGCGGCTTGGCAATCCACGCCAACAACTCATCCAGTTTGCCCCGCGGGATCTCATCCGTATGCTTCACGCCAAAGGTGGCAAAGATATGGGCGCGCACAACCTCGTCAGATAGCCCGGCTTCGCGCCACTTGGCAAAAAGCAGACCGCGTTGCTTGGCTGATATCACGTCCGTCCGTTCATCCGGCGCCTTCTTTGCCTCCGCCTGGCCGTGCTTCGGCGCCGCCTGACTTGGTTGCAGCGGCTTAACGGGCGTCGCTACATCCGGCGGCGGCGTGTACTCACGGGGTTTGCTCGGCGGCGGCGTGTCGGCATCCGGGTCAACTTCGTCATACGGTAGCAGTAGCATTTGCGTTAGCGCGTATTTTAGGGCTACCGCCATAGCCTTATTTGCCGCCTTATCGCCGGTATCCATGCCCTCGCCAATAACGGTGCATGACACAAACGAGTCGTCGGACGCCATGAACGTGAATTTTACCGTTAGGATGCGGTAAATCAGGTTGCCGCCACTCTTGGTTAACCGTTCTTCCGTCCGGTCTTTGATGACATCCGGAAGCACCACCACGCCGTGTTTGGCGAATATGGGGTGCAGATGGTTCATCACGGCGTCAATACCGCGAAAGTTGAACCCCTGCTGTTGATTGCGCGATGCTTTGCCGATAGCCTTAGCATCAGCCATGATCGCCGCCAGTCGCTTGCCGATTGTTCCGTCAACTGCCTTGTTTTCCTCGATCATCTTGACCCTCCTTTATTAATTCCTCTTTCCTTTTCTGCCACGCCTCAATATCGCTCTCCGTGAAAATGTCCCCTGTGTTCCTATGTTCCCACGCAAATTCGTGTTCTTGTTGCGCCTGACGTGCGGCCTCGGCAATCTCAAAGGATGCGCCTGGATTTGTTTGGTTCATTTGCAGAACAATCCATGTTCAGTTGACCGACGCATCCGGCAACGTCTTTAACACTTCGCGGCAATCACCTTGTAGGATTGTGACGCTCATACCACCACCCACACATTCGCGTTCCTTCCCGTCCTCGTCTTTCTCATCATCGCCGCCATGCAGATTTTACCAGCCTGGAACAACTCTACCCGCCGCGGGCGCTGGGTTGATCCACCCATATTCAACGCCACTTGCATTTCATCATCCGTGGCGCCCGTCTTGCCTTGCGCTATGATGTAGCCCAGTACCCGCGCGCGCAGGGTACGGGCACACGGTTTGATGGCGTCGGCGGCAGCTATACTGGTCGGCACGTTCACGGCCGGCGGCTGGCCGCGCATATCGGGAAGCGGGTGCGGCAAAAACGTAATCCGTCCTACCGCCAGCACCGGGCGCTCAATGGCCAGGTTGCCTACCTGTAGCTGGATAAATAATTCGGGTTGGATCATAGTGTTGCCCTATTCTTCGTCTGGTCCTTCTGGCCGCTTGCATCGATGAATTTTCTCCAAAACTATGCCGCAGTTGCGACATTCGTACTGCAGGGTGTAGCGGTCATCGTGTGACCCGCCCACCGTCATCCTGCTACCGCATTTTGGACATTTCATATCGCCTAAAATCCTGCGTCTAATAGGGTTCCTGTATAGTTTTCGATTTGTTGCGTAGCGCCAGAACCATTTACCTATATCTGAATTTTCCATTTTCATATTTCTTCAACCTTCACGGCTACCCGCCCCGCCCGTATGCCATCCTCACCCGCGAGGGCCATCATGCCGCGGGGAGTTAAATCGCAAATTACTCCGCTTGAGCGTGGGACACTTCCCGGCCCATTGTCGGTCCACGCAACCACGACTATGTGCATAGTTTCCACATCTGTTATTTTTACAAGCCGCCCATCGGGAGTAAGCGGCCTGCCGTGCTTTCCCGTAATCCACAGCGCGCAGGCCATTGCGGTGTCGTCCAGTGGTTTCCCGTTCGCCATCAGGACGCGCTTGCCCCCGGTCCCCTCGCGCCGGCACGACTCCCGGCTGTACCACGTTGCCCACCCCTCGTTGCGCGTTGAGGTCGTCGGCGAAAATCTGCGCGGCTTTATTGTTGGCACCATCAGCGGCCGAGAATATGCGACGGACTTCACGCTGATATTCATGGAACGGGATCTCGGGCACGTTAACGGCACGACCCGGCCATACGATTGAGCGATCCCGACGGTCAACAGGATTGCCGCCGCAATTTCGGAGTAAATGATAAAGCGCCATATTGTTGAGTTCATTTGTCATGGACTCCCTCCCGTGTCCGGTTGTTGTAGGCTGGACAAAGAAGGAAAGTAGATGGGTTATGTTCACGGGGCCTTCCTCCGAAAGAACGTCATTTCCCAGGTTGGCCCCGTGGGCGCGTTATCCTGCATGACCCATACTATGCGAAGTTCATCAATTAGCAGGCCATGGTCCATGGCCACCTGCAAGGCTTTCCACCCGGCGCCAGCATTGCCGTGGAACCTAACTGTAGGTTCGGGGAAGGAATGTCCTTTCCCACCTTCGCAGGATTCATAGGTCTCGATGCCGTGGGAGGAAAGAATCTCAACCTCTCTTTTAATGCCTCGATCCAGAGGTGGTGAAAATCTTTTCATAGTTTCCTTAAAAATAAGATGCCCCCACCGTCGTCTTCGATCCGTCCGTTGTGCGTCGCTCTATAATATCTGCTTCGCGCTCCATGCTCTGTGCGGCTATAATATATCCTCGTGCATCCGAACTGTCGGCGTTGCGCGCCGTCCAGTCCCGATAACGTTTGGCCTTGACCCGTAGTTCAAACGGGGTATCTTGGTGCGCCGCGTCCCGCGCAATGTCACACATTATATTTGATTCCTTCTGCCCGGACCCGTTGTGGCCCGGTGGCCGGTTGTTATGGCGTTGCGCGGTTTTATTTAATACCTTAACTTCTGCCTGGACCGCCGGGCGCGGCCGGGGTTGCATTATGCCGCCCTCAATTTACTTCCGCCCCTTACCAGCGACACCAGGGCTTTCAGGATTTCCGGCAGGTCCTCGCGGCGCGGGACAAACACACGGTCCTCGCGCACGGCTTTGTATAGGACATAGTGGGCGGCGTTGGACGCGTCACCCTCAAACTCCTTGTGGTTGGCCAGTTCAATGGCGGTTTCCATCGCAAGGTCGTGGGCGATTGCATTGCTCATGTTGCACGTCCTTTGTAGGGTTGCGAGATGTTCGGCGTTGCTCATACGATTTCTTTTGTGGCGACCTTGATTGCCGCCATAACATTTTCCCTTGCATCCGTGGCGTCGTCAGCGATTAGGTCGTACTGGTCGCCATGCTTTTCTGATCGATCAATGGCGTGGTTGATGATCCAATCGAGTTGCCGGCTGAGGTTGGTCAGCTCAAATCGCATTTGCTGCATGGTGGGCCTCCTTATTTTGGTATGCCATTATACACCACGAAAAAACAAAAAGGCTTCCAAATCGCGCTTTGCGATCAGGAAGCCCATCCTTGCAAGTAGTTGCCCTAATATATCTTATGTCTACCAATATTGGTATGGATATACTATACATTGTACGCCTGGGGATTAAACGGGATTTCTTATACTATGGCAAAAAAGAGGCCCGCGCGCGGTGACCGGATGATACTTGCCGCCCCGTAAGGACGACAGACCGAAGCCGTGCCGGGCCAGGTTTTCAGGGTTTGATGTACGCAGTATCAATTGCATACGGATAATTTAACAGATCGCAGGATTCATGCAAGATATTTATTTTTATTTATTTTCGCTGAAACGGGCTGTTTGGCACGGAAATTGAACGGGGTTATTTCTTCCCGGCGTCACATCGGCCCATCCACCCCATACACTCCATCAATTCCCGCCATTGCTCGCGCCTGGGCCATACTGTGCGCCCCAAGGATGTCCGTGTTATGCTCGCCAACGATAATCGGCACACCATGCGCCCGCGATACCAGAAAAGTGACCTCCTGTACCATGTCAGATACTGGAACATCGTTTCCATTCGCCGGATGATTACTGGTTTCATAGATATGGAAATCGGCATTGTTTGGAACACGGCGGATCATGTAAGGTTTATTGTCTTTCCATCCCACGCCCTGCTCATGCGTTCCCACGAGACGACCTGAAGCATATTTTTTTGTGACATCTATGGCGGCCTCCACCCAACCTGAAGTCCTGCCTGGAATCCCTTCGGTGCCACGACCGGATTCACACCCGATCAAATATAAATCCACATAGGGATTGAGTGCAGGGCAAACCAAGCTGATAAATTGTGCGTGTAAATCATCCGAACACGTCCATGCCGGGGCATACTTACCCTCCGGATCAGCAGGATTGTCCCAGAACACAATCGCCACGATCAATCCTGCCGCTTTGAGTTGCATGATATAACGTCCGGTAATATCCACGCGAGCATCATCCCATACGCGCATATATTTCCTCGGCTTGAACAATGACATATACCGGTCATTATTCAGACAGAGCATGACGGTGTTCAGGTTATTCTGCTTGCACCACGCAATGTAGGCGTTCCGCATTGCGGTAGTGGAGCCATCGCCACAGAGGAGCCATGAGGCAAGTGTTTGGTTTACGTATTTCCAGAACAAGGCTATCTTTAGAACTATTTGACTCATTTCTTTTTATCCTTTCGCTTCTGCCTCCACCATTCGAAAACAGTTACGGCAACCCCCGCCGCTATCATAGCGGCACTAATCCGCCGGTCGGTCTGTGCCGCGTCGAGGATTGCGTTTATCATAACAATTTACCAGTCATTACATCGAACCTTCCCGCAAACGGATGGTTGGCTTGGCGGTGACACCTCCACCCGTACCATGCCCCGACCCGCAGGCCCATCCACCAGATACGCGCTCGCCACGGATGCCCGAAATCAATCAGCGCGTCGCGGAACCAAGCGTCAGCCCAACTCCGCGCCTGATAATCGCTGTTGATAATCTTCGGCAGGAATGGGTTGGCGCACCCCATGTAGTAGAGCCAGTCGTGCCCTACCCCGGCTGGGTGTTTCATCTTGAGCGAGGCGAAGGCCAACTCCGGCATGAGCGTGATACCGTCACTATGCTTCTCATAGCCGCTATCATACGCCGCCGCAATTACCTGAGTAACGATTTTACGCGGCTTGACTTCCTTTAGGATTTCCGCGATCAGGTGCGCGTGGTCGCCGTTCAGGCTTTTAAGTAGTTTGTTTTCCATCGTGCGCCCTTATCATAGACTGCGTTTCTTCCCACTCCGCCAGCCGAATCTTCTCTTTCAACCCCACGGCCTCCCCTTCGATAAATTCCCTGTCAACCTTGTCGTGGATACCCAGCCGCAACGCTTCTTCGCATTGCGCGAGGTTGACCCGCATGGTTTCCAGATGGGCAGGGTCACTCATAATCACTTCCACCATGCTACTACTGCCGCGCTGATTGCCGCGATTGCCGCCCCTATTCCGATGATACGCTCCGGTCTATCCCGCAACTCCTTGATTGCATCAAAGTTTCTTTTACCCAAGGAGCATCCGTTGGCCGCAATGTTTTCAAGTTTATCAAAAATTAATTTGTTGTCGGAGCGCTGTTCAAGACGGAATTGAGATTGCTGGTCAGAAACGTTTTTGATTCCAGTCTCAAGTCTGCCTAACACCCTTTCTATATCTTCGCTCATAATCTCACCTGCCTTTCGGTTTTATGTTTTTGTAAACAATCCCCACCACGATGATCGCCAAGACTGCCTGACACGCTATGATCCAGTAAAATGCTATGAAATCGGGTGGCATGGTTTTGCACTCCTGAATAATCCGACAATCATTAAGACCATATGATCCCGATGCCGGAGCCGCCAATCTGCTAAAATTTGGGTGTAGGAGTCATGGGATTTCCCGAACTAAAACCACAGAAAAGAAAGTTCCATCGGCCACCATTAATTTATTTGTTGAATTTTCAACGCCTATTATGACGGTGGTTAAAGTGGCCCCATTTGTCAGGAATAATACTCCGGGTGTGCATCGGAACCGGCCACCTGTCAAGACTGCATCCCAAGGATTTGCGTCGTTCATCAAAGTGGCCCCGTTCTTTTTAAGAAAAATCTGCGTATAGGTTGCCGCTCCACTCACTCGTTGCCATTCCCCCATGAAAACCGGAATATATAATCCGTTCACGGGCGAAGTGAAGGTTGTCCCATCAAAACAATTCCCATAATCAAATGTCTCCACCGGCCATGTGATTGTCGTTAAGACGGCATTTGAAAAATTATAGTCCGCGTTCAATGTTGCAGAGAACCCCACCGGTAAACTCCACTTACTCTGCCCTGCCGCGTTCGTTGCCAACAATGTTGCCCCAGTCGTCGGACTCCCGCCCGTGATCTGCACTGCCGTGGCGATCCCTGTGTTGGTCCAGGACTTCGGCAACGCCGCATCCGCCGTATTGGATGTCACCAAATAAGATTGCAACGGCGCAGTGTTGGTGTTCAGGATTGCCACCTGCCCGCTCACGCTATGTCCCTGCGCGCCGTCGTAAGCCGTGCCGGCGGTTAAACCGATCACCATGTTGGTCAATGAGGTCTTGTCAACCTTGCCTGTAGACGTTGCATAGGCCAGATTAGATGCCGCTATACCGGATGCACCGGGGTATGCCGCTGTTGCAAGATTACTCACCGCAATCCCCCAATCCTTGCGATACACATTCGTAACATCAACGTGCAGGACATCGTCGCGGGTGACTTGCCATTGCCTGTTGGTATTGAGTCCGGCCTTCCAAAGCACAGTTGCGGCAGTGATGGACAGGTTGGTCAGATCGCCGTCGTAGGAATAAACGGAAACGAGGGTGCCGGTGCCTTCCTGTGCCGCATAAGTTCCGGTTGGAGATCCCGAAGTTAAATAAAAAAGGCCGCGTGCATCGCTGGGTGCGTTTGTCCAAATCACCCAAGCGCCTTCACTTGGACTGTTAACAAAGTAATTTGTTTTCTGCCAGCATGGTCTTGTGTAAGAATCTGCGATTTGTGTAAACACCCCGACAACATCCGTTGGGTTAATAGCAATCGTCTCAACCGAAAACACAGGTTGCGTCGCGGCATTCCCCGACCAGCCGGAAAGGTCGGCT
>Ga0307376_10005382_pt1 | contig 11533 bp, 7 predicted proteins | sample TR2MG_FD_202536 | JGI IMG/M metagenome (GOLD analysis project Ga0307376, IMG submission 202536) | Soil microbial communities from Risofladan, Vaasa, Finland - TR-2 | ecosystem: Environmental > Terrestrial > Soil > Coastal area > Acid sulfate soil | place: Finland: Risofladan, Vaasa | collected... | reverse complement strand
GTAGCCGCGTGCGGGCTGCGTTGAAGGCGGGAGATATCCCGCAGGCTACAGGTTGTCTGGGACATCCCTACCGGCTGGCGGGCATCGTCGTGCGGGGGGATGGAAGAGGGCGCCGCATCGGGATACCCACGGCCAACATTTCCTCTCCGCCCGGGCGCCTGGTTCCTGCCGGTGGGATCTACGCCTGCCTGGCGCACGCGCGGAACCTGGGAACACATCCGGCCGTCGTCAACATCGGCACGCGGCCCACCTTCGTCGCGACTTCCGGTGAGCAAGCCCTGGTCATCGAGGCCCACCTGTTGGACCTGGACACCGACCTGTACGGCCAGGGGCTGGCACTCGACTTTGTCGCCCGTCTGCGGGATGAACGGACCTTCTCCACGCCTGGCGCACTGGTGGCGCAGATTCGCGACGACATCGCCCAGGCGCGGGCCATCCTGACCCTCACCCCCGGCCCCTCTCCCTAGGAGGGAGAGGGGAGAAGGCCCTCATCCCCGGCCCCTCTCCCAAGGTTGGGAGAGGGGAGAAGGCCCTCACCCCCGGCCCCTCTCCCAAGGTTGGGAGAGGGGAGAAGGCCCTCACCCCCGGCCCCTCTCCCAAGGTTGGGAGAGGGGAGAATATACTCACTGCAGTCCCTGGATTTCGAAGGAATACCCCAGTATCGAAAGCAAGGCCGCCGAAGCCTGGGGCCTGGCGTATTGCAGTTCGATCACCTGCACCTGGCCGGGCTGAACCGTCCACGGGAGCGGCGGGGCCGCCATCGCCAGGTCGCTCGTCCCGTCGCTCGAGGTGAGACGGACGTCGCCCAATTCCACGGTGAGCGGCCCCTCTCCGATGTTCCGTATTTCCCCCTCGACGACTAACGTCTGGCCATCGTCGCTGAGGAAGGCATCGGTAATGGCCACCTCGACCTGGCCGGCCGAGGGGGACATGGAGGCCGCTTCGTAGGGAATACTCACGCTGGCCCGCGCCTCGGATCCAGGCTGGGGACTAAAGGTCCAGATGAGCGTAGGGCCTGCCAGCGTCTCCGGCACCAGATAACCCGCCGTGCCCTCCACCGCCGTCCCGGGGGGGATCTCGCCGCTGAGTGGGCCGTGTTCCCCGGCCGCGCTGGCTGCGGGTGAGAGCAGATACCCATTCCCTGCCCCGTCCTGCAACTGCATGTCGAAGGCAGTGGCGTCCAGTGGCGTTGTCCCCACGTCTTCGACCGAGAACTCTACCAGGTAAACCATCGTCCCTGGCTGAAGATCGAGTCCGCCGCGCCCGGCGCCGCCGCTGGTGACCGTTACCTGCGCATCCCCCACGCGCACCGGCTGCCCCACCTGGGCCAGCGTTCTAGAAGGCAGTTCCACCGGCTCCGTCTCGGCCACGTAATCGGCGGTGGCAACCTGCCAGGCGCCACCCTCTCCCTCCAGGACCAACGTCAGGCGCGGCCGCACCTGCTCGAAGACGCTCGCCTCGTTGGCTGCCACTTCCCGCCGCTCGACGAAGCGGAAGGACAGGGTCACGCCATTAGAGAGCACCAGTTGGATCTCGTCCCCCGGCCTCAATCCGGTCAGCAAAGTCTCATTCTCCGGCACCGGCTCCAGTCCCACCACGTAGTTGACCACCGTACCGCAGGCCCAGGCGGCCGACCCTGGATAGCCGGGCGGATAGGTCCACTGGCCGGTCTCGGCCACGACCACCACGACGGGGAACGCCCGGCTGCTCACCGTGAGGGAGAGCGGGAGGGCCACCGCCACCTGCACGTCGCCGCTGCTGATGATCGTCTCGCAACTCGGCGGGCGCACAGGAGAAGTGGAAGGGGCAGGAGTGTACTTGACCACTTGCACGGGCATACCGGGGTCGGTCTCAGGCTCACCAAACACGCTGCGCAAGCCGAGTACGATGATCAACGCCACGGCGACCAACAAGAGCAAGATGAGGCCGATAACGGGAATGAGCCACAGCCAGCCGCGCCCTGGCCGGCCAGTCCACAGCGGCCTTTCTGGGCTGGGGATCGGAGTAGACTCACCCATGGATCAAGGCGCTCCTCCCGGGAGCGGCTGGGGCGGAACCCGCAGGTAGATGCTGGCTCCTTCACCAGCCACCAGTTGGCTGAAACCAAAGAAGGGAACGGCCACGCGCACAGGGCCCTTTGCGGAGACAGTGAACTGCAGGTTGCCCTGCTCGTCGGTAAAGCCCTGCGCCAACAACTGATTGGTCGTCGCATCGTAGGCCTGGGCCGAGATGCCAGCGATGCCCTCCCCTGCACCAGGCTGGCGGTCGTCTTTGGCATCATAGTACACCAGCAGCGTGATGGGAATGAAACGGGGAGCCGGAGTCACGGCAGAGGCCGGGGTCGGGGTAGTCAATGGGCGCACCGTCAGTTCCTCAGGGGGACGGGATGTAGGGGCCGGTGGCACTTCTGTCGCAGGGGGCGGGGGTGCCTCCCCCTCTTCAGGGGTGCTCGTCGCCGTCGCCTGGCCGGGCACCTGCATCTCACACCGGATCTTGTAGGTGCTGTCCTTCACGTCGGTCATTGGCAGCCGCCCGCCGTGCCCGACGAGGACGTACAACCAGCCTTCGTAGGTGGAGAAATACGCGAAACGGCTGCTGTAATCACCCAACGTCACGTCGTCGTTGCCGCCGATGGCGTTACGGTTGCCATCGTAGACGATGATGTTGGTGTCCACACCCGGGGCCAGTTCCGACGTCGCACAGATAAAGTGCAAGCCGGGCTTGATCCAGATCTTGTAGAAATCGTTGTCCTCTGTGCCACCACTCCAGGGGATGAAATTGGCCGAATAGGTGACGTTGGCGGCGATGGTGGAGGCGTGGGCAAAGTCGTAGTTGGGCTCAAAACTGTCCATGCCGGGAATGGGGGTGGGGCCGGGCTGGGTCGGCTCAGGTGTTTCCGTGGGCGGCGCGGCGATCTCTTCAATCTTCAGGTCGTAGGAACCCTTGCTGCCGCTGATGAGATTACTGACGTGCACGTAGTAATAGCCGGTATAGGTGGCGGCCCATTCGACCTTGCTGTCAAATCCACCGCCACTATCATTGTCACTTGGACCCAACTGGCCACCTTCAGTATAGATCTCCACGTACGTATCCACACCGTCCAGATTGCTGGTGGAAGCCCGATAGGACCGCCCTGCTTTCACGTAGAAGCCGTACCAGTCCTGGTCGGGCCCCGGGCCACTGTAGGGGACGAAATTGGCATCCGTGGCACTGATGGAAGCACCCACAGGGAACTTGTAGGCAGTCGCCAGGCTGTCGTTCGGCTCATAATCATCCGGCTCAGGCGACGGAGTAGGGCGAGTGACGGTGATATTCAGGTGGTACGTCTCGCCCGTACATTGCGGGGTAAGTTGGTACACCTTGAAAAAATACGGGCCGTAGCCACCCGCCTCCAAGGTGACCCTGGCCTGGGGAGTGTCCAACGAATCCGTGTCACTGACAATCGGCGTGAGGCTTGCGTTGTAGACGACGATCCCCAGGTTGTAGTTGGTCGTCTTATCGGGGAGTGCTTCGACCTTATAAGACGCACCTATCTCCGCGTTGTCAAGCCGAAACCAGTCTTCCTTCGGGGGTACCACCTGCAAACGAATCCCAGAGGCCAACGCCAGGCCGGTGTACCCGGCCAACGGGGCCGCGCTGGCCGAGTTATCGTTGTAGGTTCCTGCGCTCTCCAGGCTATCGGTCGTGGTGGTGGCCAAGGTGCAATTGATTGTCCCCTGATACGAGGGTAGATGGGCGCCCATCCAGGGGTTGCTGGCAGCGTAAAGCGGGCGCGAGGCGGCCAGGATCGGGGTAGCACGGCCAGCGACGACAGAGAGCAGCACCAACAACAGGCCCAGGCTCCCTGTCGTGATCAGCAGTATTACGTGTGCACGTCTCATCGTCACACTCCTCCGATGGAGCGTATGCTTCCCCCGGTGCTCCAGCCGACTCTACTATACCACAAATAGCGCCAGAGTTCAAGCGGTACTGCGGTCACCCCCGGTCACGGAAAAGCCGCCGCACGTCTTTGCGGTTAAGATACCACCACGCCAGGGCCAACGCGATCACCGCTTCGACCGCGTTCAGCACCCCCAGGCCGAGGCTGGGCCGGCTGGCCTGCAAACGCGGCCACAGGACGGCGACGTTGACCAGCGTCAGCCCGAAATAGGCGCTACACAATGCCAGCGTGAGCCAGCGCGCCCACTCCCGCAGCCGCAGCAGGCCCACTGCGCTGACGAGCAGGACCACTGTCACTCCCAGACTCAGCAACCACCTGGCCAGGTCTGGCATACGCCCTCCCAGAAAGCCGCCGATGGTCACCCACCCCAACGCACGCAGCGCCAGGACCAGCAAAAGCACGCTGCAGAGTAGCAGCCCCAGGGGCCGCTTGGCCGTCGCCACGCTACTGCCCACTCACGTCGTACCCCAGGCGGCGCAGTGCCTGCTCGTCCCGCCGCCACCCCTTGCGCACCTTGACCCACAGGTCGAGGTAGACCGGGCCGCCGGTCATGCGCTCGATCTCCTGCCGCGCCGCCGCGCCAATCTGGCGCAACATCTGGCCCCGCCGCCCGATGAGGATGCCCTTGTGGGATTCCCGTTCGACGAAGACCTTGGCCGCCACGTACACGGCACCGCTCCCCCGTTCCTCGAATGCCTCGACGGCGACGGCGACGGCGTGGGGTACCTCCTCGTGGGTATGGCGTAGCACCTGCTCGCGGATCAACTCGGCGGCGATCTCCCGCTCGGTCTGGTCGGTGACCTGGTCGCCCGGATAATAGCGCGGCCCCTCCGGCAGCGCCCCGACGATCAGGGCGAGCAACTTGTCCAGGTTCACCCCTTGCGTGGCGATCGTCATCATCCACTCGCGATGGCAGGGCACCAGGGCCCAATACGCCTCCGTGTGGGGCTGGACCTTCTCCGGCGGCAACAGGTCCATCTTGTTCAGCACCAGGATGACCGGGGCCTGGGTATGCTGGGGGATCAATTCCGCGATCAGCCGGTCCTCGTCGGTGGGCAGCACTGAGACGTCCGCCACGAACAGCACGACGTCGGCGTCGGGAATGGCGCGGGTGGCGGTGGCGACCATGGCCTGGCCCAGTTTATGGTGGGGCCGGTGGATGCCGGGCGTGTCCACAAAGATCACCTGAACGTCCTGGTGGGTGAGGATGCCCAGGATGCGGCTGCGGGTCGTCTGTGCCTTGGGCGAGACGATGGCCACCTTCTGCCCCACGATCCGGTTCATCAGCGTAGACTTGCCCACGTTGGGCCGGCCGATCACCGCGACGAAGCCGGATTTGTGGCCCTCCGGCGTCTCTTCGAGGCTGTACGACTCTACTTTCATTGATCAACTTCCTGTTCACGCACGAGATAAATTCCCGGCATACTCACCAACGTCACCGCTCCCTTCACCAACACATTCGCCCAGAAGATGGACCACACGGTGGCCACGGGCAACTGCCCGCCAAAGGCCCCCCAGCAAAAGATCAGGCTATCGAGCGGCACGCTGACCACGTTACTGACGAGCACCCGCGCCCACTGGTAGCGGCGCGTCACCCGCGTGACCCACAGGTGATACACCTCGGTGTCGGCGAATTCGCTGGCGATCTCGGCGACGATGGAGGCGACGACGATGCGCCAGACCGGCGCGAGTACAGCCGCGAACTCTCGCTGCAGCGACCAGGTGGGGTCGGGCGGGAGCCAGGCGGCGAAGGCGAACAGCCCTGCCATCAGCAGGTTGATCACGCCCGCCGCCACGATGACGGCGCGCGCCGCCGCCCGCCCGAGCAACTTGTGCACCAGGTCACGCAGCGTGAAGGTGAATGGGTAGATGAAGGTGCCGGCGTCTATGCTGAACCCGGCCACCAGCGCGATCTTGAGGCTCAGGACGTCGGACAGCATCTGCGCCGCGATGTACGCCGCGACGACGAGCACACCGGAGATGGTGAGAGAAACGATTTTGCCGGAACGGTTCATGCTGGATACTCGATTCTGGCCACTGGACGCTCAATATGGCCTACCTGCCTGCATTCATCGTGCGGTCTAACTGTACACCCGCCCTGCCTCTGTGTCAAATGCGGCAGGAGCCATCATGGGTGAACCGGCCAACAAAAAGGAGCCCGCCCCCATCCAGGAACAGGCTCCTCTGATCTCCTTGTCTCCTTGTCCCCTTGTCTCCTTGTCCCCCTGTCCCCCTGTCCCCCCATCCCCCGACTACTTCTCCTTCTCCCGTTCCCGCTGCGCCGCTTCGATGAGCTGCTGGGCCTGGTACGCCGGCACCTCTTCGTAATGGTCCAACTTCATCGTAAAGATGCCCCGGCCCTGCGTCAGGCTGCGCAGGTCGGTGGCATACCGCTGCATCTCCGCCAGCGGTGCCAGCGCCGTAATGATGCTCTTGCCGCCGGACTGGCCCATCCCCTGCACCCGCGCCCGCTTCGTGTTCAGGTCGCCAATGATGTCGCCGGTGTGCTCCTCCGGCACGGTGACGACGACCTCGTAAATTGGCTCCAGGAGCACTGGCCCGGCCGCCAGCATCACCTTCTTGAACACCTCCCGTCCCGCAACCTGGAAGGCGATGTCCTTAGAGTCCACCGGGTGCTCCTTACCGTCGGTCACCACCGCCCGCACGTCCACCACCGGGTAACCGGCAACCGGCCCCTGCTCAATCACCTGCTTGACACCCTTGTCAATCGAACTCTCGTAGGAGCGGGAGATCGCTCCGCCGAAGACGCCCCACACGTACTCGTAGCCGCTGCCCCGGGGCAGTGGCTCCAGCCGCATGTGGACCTCGGCGAACTGGCCTGCGCCGCCCGTCTGCTTCTTGTGCCGGTACTGGTCGGTCTCGGTGCGGGTGATCGTCTCCAGGAATGGCACCCTGGGGATCGAGGTTTCGACCCCGACACCGAAGCGGTTCTGCATGCGGCGCACGGCGATGTCCACGTGGGACTCTCCCATGCCCTCCAGGATCGTCTGGTGCGTGCTGGGTTCCTGGTGCCAGCGCAGCGTGGGATCCTCCTCGCACATGCGGGTCAGCGTGGGACCCAGTTTGGCCTGGTCGGCCTTGCTCGTGGGATTGGCGGCCACCGCAAAGAGCGGGAGCGGGAAGACCGGGCCGGGCAGGCTCAACGGATGGCCTTTGTCGCACAGCGTATCGCCGGTGAGCGCATGCGTCAACTTGGTCACCGCGCCGATGTCGCCCGTGCGCAGGCGCGGCACCGGGATTTGTTCCTTGCCGCGCATGACGTAGAGTTGGCCCAGCCGTTCCTCCGCCTGGGCCCGGGCGCTGTAGAGACGACTGTCGGACTCGACGATTCCACCATAGACGCGCAAGTAGGTTAGTTTGCCTACGTAGGGATCGGCCATCGTCTTGAAGGCCAACGCTGCCAATGGTGCCAGTTCGTTGGGTTCGATCTGCTCTTCACCCACCGCCCCCTGGGCCGTGACCGGTCCCCGGTCAACGGGGGAGGGAGCGTACGCGACCAGCGCATCCAGTAGGGGCAACGTGCCCAGGTTCGCCGTGGCCGCCATCACCAGGACGGGGACGACCGCCCGCTGGAGGACCGCCGCTCGCAGGCCCCGTTGGATTTCCTCGCCGGTCAGTTCCTCCCCTTCCAGGTATTTCATGATCAATTCGTCGTCCGCCTCGGCCGCGGCCTCGATCAACGCGACGCGGGCCTCCTCCGCCTGGCTGGCCAGGTCGGCCGGGATCTCGGCGGCCTTCCCCTCCGGCCCCAGTAGCGCCTGCATCTTCACCAGGTCCACCACGCCTGCCAGGTTCCCCTCGGCACCGACGGGGAGTTGCACGAGGACGAACTCCTGGCCAAAGGTCTCCCGCAGCGCGTTCAGTGTGCGGTCCAGGTTGGCACTCTCCCGGTTCATCTTGTTGACCACTACCATCCGAGGCAGCCCTTGCTCCTCGGCATAGTTCCACACCAACTCCGTCCCGACCTCGACGCCGGACACGGCATCCACCACCATCAGCGCCAGGTCGGCCACCCGCACCGCGCTCTTGACCTCGCCGACAAAATCGGTATAGCCAGGGGTGTCCAGCACGTTGATCTTGCAACCCTGCCACTCGATGGGCAGCAGGGCCAGGCTGAGCGAGATGTGGCGACGGATCTCCTCCTCGTCAAAGTCGGAGACGGTGGTGCCATCCTCGACCCGCCCCAGGCGGTTGGTGGCACCGCTGGCAAAAAGCAGCGCCTCTCCCAGCGAGGTCTTGCCCGCGTTCCCGTGGCCAAGCAGGACGACGTTGCGCAGTTGTCCTGTAGCATAGTCTTTCATCGAACCAGAACCTCCTTACATGCTCGCGATTTATCGCTTCATTCTACCCTGACTCATCCCTTTGTGCAAGTCCCCGCGCCGCCGCCGCCCGTTGTGGCTGCGGCGACCACTCGCACCGTGGGCGCGTGAGTGACTGCGAGCCGATCGCCCCGACCAGCCAGAATGTTGGCAGGGCGACGAGCGGATGGCCAGCACTTGATGAGAAGCGTTATCTGTATACCGGTTACAGCGACTTTCTCCTCCCCTTCTTGGAATCTCGTGCGTACCGGTCTGATCCCCGTCCCCTTCACCTGGCACTTCGCACAAGCATCCCGGCGACGCGAAGGCCCCAGACTGTTCTGCGACAGAATCACGGTCAGCACGTTCCGTCACAGCGCCGTTTGTTGTGGGAGATTCGTTCGCACGCGCGCCTCGCATCTGCACGCCAGGGCATCTCCACAGGTTGTTCGTGAAACTGCCGTCATTGGGCCATAGTGCCTCACAAGGATGGGCTGATGGCGGCGCCAAGCGTTGATCTGCCAGCGAGGTTGTGCTATACTGAGTGTGCACTGGCCTCGCGTCCCAATTCAAGTCCGAGGTAGAGAAGTGCAGTGGGCCGCCTTATCACAGAGAGTACGCTGCATTCGCAGCGATTCAAAGGATGACCACAGTGTCAGATGAGAAGCCACGCGCCACGTTGAGTGACAAACAAGCCCGTGGGGGCGTCATCGGCGGGAAGGGGTATGGCTTTCAGGCCGCCTACATCGTCAGCCGGATCCCCCTCTGGCTGTCCGACCCGGACTTCGCGCAGTTCCTCCAGGAGAGCGCGGGTGACGTAGACGTGCGCTTCAACCGGACTGACGGTGAGGAACGCTGGTATGTCCAGGTCAAGGACTATGCGGTGACGCCGGCCACGGCGCGCGAGGTGTTTGCGCAGTTCCACAAGGCCGATACAGGTACTCCCGGCACGTACACCCGCTTCACGCTGGCCTGCCCGGGTCTCAACGAGGATCTGAAGCGGCTGCGCACCGCCGTCGAGGAGCTGCGTGGGGCGAAGGACTTCTTCCGTCCCGGCCAGGACGCGATCCTGGACAACACCTGGGCCGACCTGGAGAGTCTGGTGCGGGAACTCAATCTCCCGGTGGACGCGCGTTTCCTGGTGGACAAGGCGGGTTTCGACACCGACCTGGCCGGACTGACGGACGATACTAGCCTGTGTAATCTCTTTGTGGGAAGCCTGCTGCGCCTGGAGGCTTGGGCCAGAGTGCCACCTGAAGGGGCCGCCCGCGCCTACGAGAAGTTAGCCCTACTTTGCCACCGGGCGCTCCGGCAGACCTGCTCCCGCGAGCAGGTGGAAGCGCTCATCCGGGAGGCTGTGGAGGAGGTGCCAGTAAAGGCAGCCCACTTTACCGTGCCCTTCATACGCAACCCTGACTTTGTCGGGCGCGAGGATGACCTGGAGCGGCTGCACCAGGCCCTCATGGGGGAGGGACCGGTAGGTATCCGCCCAGCAGGGCTGACCGGGATGGCAGGCATCGGCAAGACCCAACTGGCGGTGGAGTATGCCTTCCGCCACCGGGACGCCTATCCAGGCGGCGTGTTCTGGATCAACGCAGCCGAGCCCCTGGCTCAGGGCTTCGCCCAGTTGGGCAAACGGCTCCAGCCTGCCACAGCCGACCGCACCCTGAACGAGCAGGTCCGCGCGGCTGCCGGTTACCTGCGCGACCACCCCGACGCGCTGCAGATCCTGGACAACCTGGCGGACCCGTCCAATCTCAACAGTCCTGTGAGCGCTGACCTGGTTCCAGCTGGTCTCCCCTGCCACATTCTCTTCACCACCCGCCGCCGCGACCTGGGCCGCTTCCAGGCACTCGAAGTCACCGTGCTGCCGGAGGATGCGGCACTGAAGCTGCTCCTGCGTCATCCCAGTCGTTGGGAGATCCTGAATCCAACCCACCCGGAGCACGAGGAGGCCAAAACAACCTGCGCGGTCCTGGGCTACCTGCCCTTGGCGTTGGAGGTAGCGGCGACGCACCTCGGCCGGAGGCCGGACGCCCCGCTGGCCTCCTACCGGAAGGAACTGCTGGCCCGTGGAGCTCTGCCGGTGCTGGATGATCCCCGATTGCTGTTGCGTTCAGAGGACCTACCGACACGCCACGATGCTGCTGTAGCCGCCACGCTGGCCGGCCAGTGGGAAAACGTTGAGAACGACGGTGCCCGCCTGCTGCTGCGCGTCGCTGGTCAACTGCCGGAAGCGGCGATGATCCCCACCGCGCGTCTGGGACTCTTGGCCGGTTTGGACGATCAAGAGGGCGGCTTCTTCGGTTCGCCGTTGAAGTTAGCTTTGCAGGAACTGACGGACGCTTCGCTGGTAGAGGAACTACGAGGGGAGTACGTACGCCTACACCCGCTGGTGCGCGAGTTCGCCGCTGCGCAAACGCCAGCGGAGGAAACCCCGGCCTTTCGCCGGTGGTGTGCCGCTAACCTGGCCAGGGCTTACGAAGACACCGCCACTTTGGAGGATCACGGCGCGCGTCGCGGTGTAGATGCCCTACAGCAGGACCTGAGCACAGGACTTGAGCTGTCCGCCGATCCTCGTTCCGCCGGAGCCGAGGATGAGGTCGCAACCTTCCTCCAATCGCTGCACCACGTTCTTCGACGCGAGGCTCACAACTTGCGCGGCTGGGATCGAGAGCAGCGTCCGGCTTTCTTTGCCCAGCAAGTGCACATGCGGGCGGTGGATCTTGGATTCAACCATCTGGTCGGTAGTACAGAAGTCCGGCTGGCGGGGATGGGCCAGCCCTACCTGGCGCTGTGTTGGCGCGCCGGGCGCGAATCACCGGCGCTGATGCGCACCCTGGCCGGACACGGGGGTTCCGTGTACGCGGTGGCGGTGACCCCCGACGGGTGGTACGCCATCTCCGCCTCCTCTGCCCGCACCCTCAAAGTGTGGGAGCTGGAGACGGGACGGGAGGTGCGCACCCTGGCCGGACACAAGTTCGGGGTGCTCGCTGTGGCGGTGACCCCCGATGGGCGGTACGCCATCTCCGGCTCCGACGACCGCACCCTCAAAGTGTGGGAGCTGGAGACGGGACGGCAGGTGCGCACCCTGGCCGGACACGAGGCTAGGGTGCGCGCTGTGGCGGTGACCCCCGACGGGCGATACGCCATCTCCGGCTCCGCCGACGGCACGCTCAAGGTGTGGGAGCTGGAGACGGGACGGGAGGTGCGCACCCTGGCCGGACACGCGGATGGGGTGCTCGCCGTGGCAGTCACCCCCGATGGGCGGTAC
>Ga0307376_10005381_pt1 | contig 11534 bp, 8 predicted proteins | sample TR2MG_FD_202536 | JGI IMG/M metagenome (GOLD analysis project Ga0307376, IMG submission 202536) | Soil microbial communities from Risofladan, Vaasa, Finland - TR-2 | ecosystem: Environmental > Terrestrial > Soil > Coastal area > Acid sulfate soil | place: Finland: Risofladan, Vaasa | collected... | reverse complement strand
GCGCATAGACCTGCGCCGTCTTGTCGATGACCCGAATGAAGACGTTGAAGCACACCTTGCCATCGGCGTGAACGCGCCGGGCCATGGCCAGCTGATTCGCAAGGAAGATGGCGTCTACCTCTACAAACCGGAACACGGTTTCAGCGGCACGGATACCTTTACCTATACCGTCAGCGACGGCACGCACACCGTATCGGCCACGATCACGCTAAAGGTGCGTCATGACGACGATGATGATGATGACGAAGGCTGCTGGAACAGCCAGACCGTGATCGTGCAATCGGCGCAGCAGGTCTTCGGCAACGACATGCCGACCTATGGCTATATCGTGGTGAACCGCGGTGGCAACCCGTCAGGGGCGCAGACCGACTCCGCACAGGAGGCCGCGTGGCCCGGGCTGGACTGGAATGCTCCGGCCGAATCGAACATCCATGGTGCCGGCCAGACCGGCGGCGATTGGTGGAGCAGCCTGTTCGATGCACCCTTGCTCAGCGCCGAGGATCTCGCCAGGCAGTCTGGCTTGACGGTCAAGAAGCCGCATTGATCGATGAAAAGGCATGGCGGCGATGTGTTGCCGCTATGATCTGTAGTGGCTACATGAATATGGGGCACAATCAAGCAATGAGTACGAAGAAGATTAGAGCGATGGTATGTAGCCGAGTTTCGAGCAAACCACTGCAGATTCTATTCGCTGCATTGGCATTTTCTAGCATGTCCGGTTCAGGCACTGCGATGGCAAGAAGCGACGCACCCAATCAGAATTTTTCGGGTAGGCTGCCCCAGAAGCTCCCGACACTAGGGCCAAGTAAAGGTAAAAGCTCTCTATATCCCACTATAGCTTCATATGTTGACAATACATTTAAAGAGCTGCCAGCTGGCTACACTTGCGTAATGGCTCCAAACAATCATGAAGTTCATGATTGCGGCAGTGGTTATGCACTAAATGATACGGACATTAGTCGAACTTTTGGGATATTTTATACGGCCTCAGCTCTTTCTGAATCTGGATTTCTCTTTATCATTAAAAAACATAATGAAATGTTTTCGGTTAGAGAATCGCGTCCATTTCAAATTAATGCGAGAAGTATGAGATATGGATGGGCTATCGAAGCTTTTGTTGCTGACTCCAATGATCGTTTTCATTTTCAGACAACTTCAGGAAGCGCATCGATGCCAGATTCTGATGTGTTTAGATTTGAAATGCATGATGGGCAATGGGTCTTATCCGGCCACGATCATTCAACATTATCTCGATGCTCGGATGGATCCATCGACAGTGGAAATAGTTATTCAATTAATTTCTTAACGAAGAAGGCCCTGATTATATTTCGTGACGAATGCAAGTATGTAAAGACAGTCGAACGTCGGTTGCCAGTTCCCCCGATACCGTGGACGTCCTTCAACCCTTCGGATCCCGATCTTGACCCGAAAACGTATGGCGTAGCGTGGTTCTAAGCGGTCGGTTTCTGCCGGTCGGCTTCGGTCTGCTGCTGACCATACTGACTGGCGGGCTGGTCATCGCAGGTCGGTCGCCTGCTGCGCGCGCTTCGGTGCACGCAGCGCTCCCTGGCAACGTGGTTGTCGGCGAACCTGCCTCATTTTGGCGGCACTTTTCATGCCGTTTCGGGTGGCCAGTTTCACATCGTTATGGATGGCCGGTTTGAGAGCATTCTACGCGGCCCACTCGGCGAAGCTCAGGTTGGTGGTGATGACCACGCTGGTATGTGCGTAGTGTTTGCCGATGAGGTGAAACAGCAAGACTAGGTACCTGCCGGGAGGATCACCAGATCATGCGCCGGGTCTTCGCCCGCTAGTCCCCGGCCATACTCCACAACACGTCCGTCCTTGAAAATGACCGTATAGTTGGTCTTCCAGATCGAGTGGTGGGTGCGGCGACCTTGATAGAGGTAGACCTCATGGCCGTCTGACGCAAGCACCTGATCGGGGCGACCGAGGACAGCGATCACCTGATCGGCATGGGCGCCGGGCTCTAACCGGGTGATTCTCTGACCCACGGTGCAGCAACCTGAAAGCGCGCCCATCACCAGGGCCGCCACCAAAATACGATTCATGACATCCCTCCTGAAACCTGAAGAATCGGGCAGTACTGCCCACGATTCCTGTGCGTGTTACCACAGCCTCTCGCCACGCGACCAAGCGTACTTGGCATCATCGCCGCGGCAATGCCAAAAAAAGCAGGCCAAGGGCAATCTTCCTCATAGACAATCCCATCAGGAAACGGGGCCGAGTGGCACATACGCAAGCGCCACAACCCCGTGCGGCATGGACCAAGCACCTCTCAAGAAAAGTAGCTGGTGACCGGGCAGACGACGGGGGGCCGTCGGATGACTCAGCCAGTGCGTGGCGGCACGATCACCACCGTATGCAGTCCTTCCCTTTGCGCGACACCCGGGCCGAACTGGACGACCTTACCGTCCTGCATCACCACGGTGTAGTCGGTGTGGTAGAACGAAAAACGACTGTGATGACGGGCCAGATAGGTATAGATCTCGTAATCACCCAGCACGCGCACGGCATCGGGGCGACCGAGCGTGTCGCGCACTTCGATTTCCGAATTGCCTGCATAAAGGCGAGTGATGCGGGCTCCGGTGGTCTGACAGGCGCAAAGCACACTGGCGACACCGAGCACCGCGGCGGCGGCAAACTTGTTCACGTCAAATCCCCTGAAAGAAAAGCGACAAACTCTCGTGTTGAAGGATAGCCCAGCCTGACGGAAATGGCATGTAGCCATGCCCCTCGTGCGCGGGCCGTCGTGCCGGCTGAATGCCAGGCTGCAGTCCTTTGAGGATCACCGCGTAGTCAGTGATCGAGTGGAAGCCCCGATCATGTGGGCGAAATGGACAACCCTCTAACCCGCCCTCGGTGCGGACTGCGCGTCCTGCCTGCCAAACTTGGCGATCGCTTGGTCGGGCGGCCTGCTGACTGGATCCAAGCGTGTGATCTTCTGGCCGACGGCATGGCAATTGGCCAACGCAACCGCCAGCATGATCGCTCCTGATGATACGTCTCATGACATTCCCTGTGACTGGTGAGCCGGCGATAGCGCCGTCGGCTGCCGGCATGCTAACCCGAGACAGGGTTGGGAAGGTACCCCGCCGGGATACCGCCCGGAGGTGCGAGTTCGGAAGCGGGCCGTCGTTATCCTGAATTCGTCGACGGGCCTCTGGAGCCGCGCACTTGGCACAACCTCCACAGCGATGTCAAAATGCGCAGGCTAAGGGGGAATGACTTGGTTGCTCGCTTGGTGCCACGCTCGCCGTGACGCCATTACGTGTCGCTTGGGTTCATCGATGGACCGGTCTCTCCCTTTGGCCGCAGCGAAGGGATTTGAGTGCCACTCCATACGAGCCATGCATTGCGCACAACGCCGGTTGCGGTGACCGTCCGTTCGGTGCATCTGATCAACCGCCCATCATGGATGCCGCGCTGTGGCTAGTCGCACCCGTAGGAGTAGCCACGCCCTTCCCACACGCTTCCTTGTATTGCTGTTCGCCGGGCTTTGCGCTGCTTCCGTCCATGCGACGCAGCCAACCGTGACCTCGCTCGGCGAGTTGTTCGCGGTGGCTCATGAAAGCGAACCCGGCTACCGCTCGGCCAAGGCCAATGTCGTTGCGGCGCGGGCACGCACTCGCGAGGCGCTGGGCGCGATGCTGCCGCAACTCACCGCCACCGCGAACAGCAATGGCAACCGCCGCCGCTATGAAACCCGGGGGACGCCCCCCTCGATCCTGCACGACCGTTACCACAGCAACGGCGATCAGATCAGCCTGAATCAGCCGCTTTGGCGTCCTGCCAACATCGCTTCCTGGCATCAGGCGCAGGACAACGCAGCGCAAGCGCACTATCAGCTCGATGACGCAGAGCAACAGCTTTACCTGAAAGTCGCCACGGCCTGGTTTGACCTGATGGAAGCACGCGACGCGGTGGAATTCACCACCGCGCAGCGGGACGCTTTGCATGCCCAATGGGATATTGCGCGACGTGCCGTCGAGCTTGGTGCACAAGGCCAACCGCAGGCCGAGGACGCCCATGCCAAGTACGAGGAGGCCAGCGCGGACGAAGCCTCCGCTGAACTGGATCGGGCGGCCAAACTCGCTGCGCTGGAGCAATGGGTGGGATCCGCCGACGGTCTGGTGCAACCTTATCTGCGTGACGATGCGAAGATCCCGGATCTGGTCGGTGGCGATCTGGACGAGTGGCTCGAACAGGTCGATACGCACTGCCTGGCGCTGCATGCCGCCGACCGCGCCATTGCGGCAGCAAACGCGGAAGTCAGCAAAGAGCGCGCCGGCCATCAACCTACGCTGGACATGGTGGCCACCTATGGCGACACCGATCAGGCAGTAGGCAACTTTCCCGGCCAACCGGGTTACCGTATCCGCCAGCTCGCAGTGGGTTTGCAGCTCAATGTCCCGCTGTACTCCGGCGGCACGCAATCGGCCAAGGTCGCCGAGGCCATCGCGTTGCGCGACAAGGCGTTCGACGATCGGGATGCGGTCCGGCGTCAGGCGATCCTCAATGTCAAAACCGCCTTTTTCGGTTGGCGATCCGGGCAAGCCAAGGCTGCCGCCGCGCGCATCGCCGTGGCGGCAGCCAGCTCCATGCTGGCTGCCGCTACAGAAGGTGCCGCACGCGGATTGAAGACCGGTGCCGACGTACTCACCGCACGCCAGCAGATCGCCACCGCGCGACGCGACATGCGCAAGGGGCGCTATCAGCAGATCACCTCCTACATCAAGCTGAAGTCCACGCTCGGCGAGCTGAGCGCCGCCGACGTGGACGAGCTCGATCAGCTGTTCAGTGCGCGCGAAAGTGACGCCGGCGCCCTCGCCACGGCGCCCACCGAGCGAAAAGGCCCATGAGCCTATCGCCGCTTCCGCCGTCCAGTCGTCCGCCATCGGGCGACGAGCGCACGCTGACGAACTGGGAGCGCTTTGTGGCGGCGCGCACCTCCGATGCGTTCTGCGATGCCTGGCTCGCGCTGATCTGCGAAAAGTTTCCGGCCGTGCGCCAGGCCGCCGTGCTGATCGAATCCACCGATGGCCAGACGTTTGTGCCAATCGCCGTGTGGCCGGCGGCACACACCGATATGGCCCGCATGGGGACCGCGGTGCAGAAGGCCCTGGGCGAACGTCGTGTCGTATGGCTGCCGGCGCCCGAGCAGCCTGAGCTGCTGCACGTAGCGGTACCGGTCTCCGCCAACGAACGCATGGCCGGCGCCGTCGTGCTGGAAGTCGCGGCCGACATGACGGCCGTGCATCCGCTGCTGCGCGAGTTGCACTGGGGCAGTGCCTGGCTGAGCAATCTGCTCGGCAAGCGCGAGCTCGATGCCGCGACCGAAGCGAATGCCCGTTCGATGGGCATCCTGGAAACCATCGCCATCGCGCTGCGTCATCGTCATTTCCAGCAGGCGCTGTTCGATCTCAGCAACGAGCTGCGGCAACGCTTCGACTGTTCGCGGGTGGCGATCGGCCTGGTGCGTTCGGCACGGGTGAGGCTTGCCGCCCTGTCGGAGGCAGCGACGTTCGAGAAATCCTCGCCGATGGTGCAGGCCTATGTCGATGCCATGGGTGAAGCCTGCGACCTGGCTCAGGTCATCGAAGCGTTTCGCGACGACGACGGTGCTGCCTCCGAGACCTATCGCGCGCACGCGCTTCTGCTCCAGCGGGTGGGCGGCGATGCCCTGATCTCGCTGCCGGTCAGCCAGCACGCGCAAGCCGTCGCGGTCATCACGCTGGAGCGCGGCCACGGCCGGCGTTTCAACGATAGCGAGCGAAAATGGCTGGAGGCCTTCGCGGCCTTGTTTTCCCCGGTGGTGGTGCAACGGCGCGATGCCGAGCGTAACTCGCTGCAACGCGTGGCCGACGAGGGCGCGCGCTTCTGGGGAGCGCTGCTGGGGCCGCGCCACTTGTTGTGGAAGATGGGCAGTTTGCTGGTGCTGCTCGCGGTCGCATTGCTGGTCTGGCTGCCGGTGCCCTATCGCATCTCGGCCAAGACGGTGACCGAGGGCTCGATCCAGCGCGTGGCCGCGGCGCCATTCCATGGCTACCTCGCCGCCAGTTTCGTGCGGGCGGGCGATATTGTGAAAAAGGGCCAGGTACTTGCCGAACTGGACGATCACGACCTGCAGGTGGAGCGCGCCAAGTGGACCAGCGATCGCGACCAATACAACAACAAGCTGCGTGAGGCCATGGCCGACCACGACCTCATCGCGATCCAGGTCATCACCGCGCAACTGGACGAGGCGCAGGCGCAGCTCGACCTCACGGACGACAAGCTGGCGCGGGCGAAGGTCGTCGCGCCCTACGACGGCGTGGTCGTCGCCGGGGACCTCAGCCAGCAGATCGGCACGCCGGTCGAGGCGGGCAAGAAGCTGTTCGAGGTGGCCCCGCTGCACAGTTACCGAATCATTCTCGAAGTGGACGAGCGCGATATCGGGCGGGTTCGCACCGGACAGGAAGGCCAACTGCTGATGAGCGGCCTGACCAGTCATTCGATGCGTTTTACCGTCGCCAGGATCATGCCGGTGGCGACCGCACAAGGTGGCAAGAACTTCTACCGCGTCGAGGCCCGGCTCGAACACGAATCGCCGTTGCTGCTGCCCGGCATGGAGGGGGTAGGCAAGATCGCGGTCGGCCGCCGCAAGCTGGGATGGGTGCTGCTGCACAGCCTGTTCGACTGGATGCGGCTGACTCTCTGGAACCGGGGTCTGTAGGCATGGCGGCCACCCATGTCGCGTAGCCCGTTCAGCCCCTCCTGGCACAGCGTCGCCGCGCTGCGGCCACGACTGATGCCCTACGCCGTGGTGCAGCGCGTGGTGTTTCGCGGCAAGCCCTGGTACGTGGTGCAAGATCAGACCGGTGGCCGGGTTTATCGGTTCTCGGCGGCGGCCTATACATTGATTGCAGGCATGGACGGCCGCCACACCGTGCACGAACTGTGGGAACGCGCCAACGCCTCGGAGGTGCGCGACGCCTGCACCCAGCCGGAGGTGGTCGATCTGCTGGTGCAGATGCACTCCGCCGACCTGTTGCAGACCGACGTGGTGCCGGATTCCGCCTCGGCTTTGGATCGCCACAAGCGCAAGCGTTTCGAAACGGTCAAGCAGTGGCTGTTGAATCCGATGAGTCTGAAGCTGCCGCTGCTCAACCCGGATCGATTCCTGACGGCGCTGGCGCCCTATGTCCGCTGGTGCTTCGGGCCGCTCGGGGCGGCGCTGTGGCTGGTCGTGATGTTTCCGGCGCTGGTCCTCGCCGCGCAGCACTGGCCGGAGTTGACGCACAACCTGTCTGATCGGGTGCTGTCCTCGAGCAATCTGCTGGTGATGCTGGCCGTGTATCCGGTGGTCAAGCTGCTGCACGAGCTCGGCCACGGGTTTGCCGTCAAGCGCTGGGGCGGCGCCGTGCGCGAGCTGGGGCTGATGTTCCTGATCTTCGCGCCCGTGCCGTACGTGGAGGCATCATCCTCGGCCACCTTCCCGTCCAAGTACCGGCGCGCGCTGGTGGCTGCGGCTGGCATGCTGGTGGAGCTGTTCCTGGCCGCGCTGGCGCTCTATGCCTGGCTGCTCGCCCAGCCGGGCCTGCTGCGCGCCGTGGCGTTCAACGTGATGGTGATCGGCGGCGTATCCACCGTGGTGGTGAACGGTAATCCGCTGCTGCGGTACGACGGCTACTACATCCTCTCGGACTTGATCGAGATACCCAACCTGGCCCAGCGCGGGGTGGCCTGGTGGGCCTGGTTGCTGGACCGCTACGCCTTTGGCGCCACCGATGCGGTGAAGCCGGACGAGACGCCGGCCGAGCAGCGCTGGCTGACGCTGTATGCGCCCTTGGCATGGTGCTACCGCACCCTCGTTACGGTCTCGGTCATCTTCCTTGTCGCCGGCAAGTTCTTCATCGTCGGCGTGATCATGGCGCTCTGGAGCGCGATCAGCCTGATCGGGATGCCGGTGCGCAATGGCTGGAAGCACCTGGTCTCGGGAGCGTCGCTGCAACGTCGCCGCCGGGAGGCCATGCGACGAACCCTGGCCACGCTGGCCTGCGTTGCAGCGGGGGCGCTGCTGATTCCGCTGCCATTGCGCACCCAAGCCGAGGGCGTGGTGTGGCTACCCGACCACGCCATGCTGCATGCCCGCGAAGACGGCTTTTTCGTGCGCTGGCTCGCCGCCCCGGGCAGCGTGGTGCACAGAGGCCAGCCGCTGTACGAGCTCGATGATCGCCAGCTGCAGGCCGAACTCGCCGTGGACCGCGCCAGGCTTGCGCAGGCCCAGGCCCGCTATGACGCCGATCAGTTCCACGATCCGGTCAAGGCGGCCGTGTCCGGACGCCAGTTGCAGGAGGCCCGCGACATCGTGCGCCAGGCCGCGATCAAGGTCTCCCGTTTGAAGGGCTATGCACGGAACGATGGTCGCCTGATCGTTGCCGCGGCCCAGGACATGCCCGGGCGCTACTACAAGGAAGGCGAGTTGCTGGGTTACGTGCTCCGGGATCGCGAGCTGCTGGTCCGCGCGGTGGTGCAGCAGGGTGACATCGATCTGGTGCGCGAACGGCTCATGGGCGTATCGCTGCGCCTGAGCGACTCGCTGGGACGGGCACATCGCTCGCACGTGGTGCGCGAGTTCCCCGGCGCCGTGGATGCACTGCCGACGGCGGCGCTGGCGCTCAATGAAGGCGGCACCATCCCCACCAGCCCGAATGATCCGAAAGGGCTTAAGACACTCGAGCGCGTTTTCATCGTCGACCTCGCCTTGCCCGCCGATGTTCGGCCGGCCTTCGGCGAGCGGGTTCATGTGCGCTTCGCACACGGCAGCGAGCCACTGGCCCGTCAACTGGGGCGAAGGCTGCACCAGGTATTCTTGAGTCATTTCGGTGTCTGATGTACGCGCTTTACTGGTCGGGCGTTCCATTGAGCTCGGCGATGGTCCCTATCTGGAGCGGCTGGATACTGTCCATGCGCCGTGGGAGGAGCGTCTCCGTGCCTGGCTGGACCGCCTTCCCCGCTTCGAAGGCCGGCGCACCAAGGCTTTCTTGCGTGCGGCGCAAGCGCAGGAAGAGAGCGTTGCCCAGCTCGACGACCAGGGCTTGCGCTTGCAACTGGCCGAGGCGGCACGGCAGATGCGCCGGGAGGGGTTTACCGATCGCATGCTGGCGACCGCCTTCGCCCTGATCCGCGAGGCTTCGCGGCGAACGCTCGGCATGCGTCATCACGATGTGCAGCTGTTGGCCGGTCGTGCCTTGCTGCGCGGTCGCCTGGCGGAGATGGCCACCGGCGAAGGCAAGACGCTCGCCGCCACGCTCGCCGTCTGTACCGCGGCTGCCAGCGGCGCGGCCGTACACGTGGTCACGGTCAACGACTACCTGGCCGAACGCGATGCCGAGGACAACCGTCCCCTGTTCGCCTTGCTCGGACTGAGGATCGGCGTGGTGCTGCAGGACATGGACGTCGCGAAGCGGCGCGAGGCCTATGCCTGCGACATCACCTATGTCTCGAACAAGGAACTCACGTTCGATTATCTGAAGGATTGCATCGCGCTTGGTGAGGCTTCGCGCACCCAGCAGCACCTGCGTGAACTCGCCGGCGGCCGCCGCAACGACCCGCCGATCCTGCGTGGGCTGCACATCGCGATCATCGACGAAGCCGACAGCGTGCTGATCGACGAGGCCAGCACGCCGCTGATCATTTCCGAAACGCTGCCGGACGATCTCGATCCGGCCATCTATACGCAATCCATCGCGCTGGCCAATGCCCTGCGCGCCGGCGTCGACTATGCGGTCGGGGCACACCGCGATATCTGGCTCACGCCCACAGGCAAGCAATCCGTGCGCAACGCAAGCGCCGGCTATGGCGGTCTATGGCAGTCCCTGTTGTGGCGCGAGGAGTTTGTCCAGAAGGCGCTGTCCGCCGTGCACAACTTCCAACGCGACCAACATTACATCCTTGCCGAAGACAAGGTGCAGATCGTCGACGAATCCACCGGCCGGGTGATGCCCGACCGCACCTGGGAACGCGGCCTGCACCAGATGATCGAATCGAAAGAAGGTTGCGAGATCACCGGGCAACGACGCACGCTCGCGCAGATCACCTACCAGCGCTTCTTCGGCCGTTATCTGCTGTTGTGCGGGATGACCGGCACCGCCCGGGAAGTCGCCGGCGAGGTAAAGCGCAGCTACGACCTCTCGGTGACCCGCATTCCCACCCACAAACCCAGCCGACGCCGACGCCTGGCCGACCGTATCTGCCGCACATCCGACGAGCGGTGGCGGGAAGTGGCCCGGCGCGCCGTCGAAGTGGCCGAGGAAGGGCGGCCGGTGCTGGTCGGCACCCGTTCCGTGGAGGCCTCCGAGCAGCTCGGCGCGTTGCTCGAAAAAAACGCGATTGCGCATGCGGTACTCAATGCGCGACAGGACAAGATCGAGGCCGAGGCCATCGCGCAAGCCGGCCACCCTGGCCGGATCACCGTGGCAACCAACATGGCCGGTCGCGGAACCGACATCAAGCTGGCCCCCGAAGCGGAAAAGGCCGGCGGGCTGCACGTCATCCTCACTGAATTCCACGAGTCGGCACGCGTGGATCGCCAGCTGTTCGGGCGGTGCGCACGCCAAGGCGACCCCGGCAGCACCGAGTCCATCGTGAGCGCCGACGATGAGCTCTTCCGGCAATTTGCTCCCCGTGCCGGGCGCTGGTTGATGCGCGCCTTGATCCGGCGAAATCGGCAGACCCGACGACTGTTGCGTCGATGGGTGGTGTACTTGCAAGGCCGCGCCGAGCGGCACTACCGGACGCAACGCACGGAAACGATACGCAGGGATGCTGAGTGGATGCGCGCACTCGGCTTTGTCGGGAAAACACGCAAGTGAAGCTTACAAGCGAAGTAGACTCACCTCCCTCGTAACCTCTCGCGCTGAATACCCCCGATAACCGACCCTTATCGAAGGTAGGTGGGGCTGCTCGCCCTCACCTCAGTGAAGTGCCAACGGCGCCGGCCTGCTGTGGGATAGCTTCGGCCAGAGCCACGAAATTCTGCACACCCTCAGCTCAATCGATCAGAGCATCTCTCATGCGATGAGTTCCATGTCGATGCGGTATTGTCCCTTGCGCGCAGCGGCGTTGAGTCGCGCGCGTCGTTGGAATACCCGCTGCGCAGCGGCGACGTTCGCCGGTTGTCCGCGCCAGGTGGCAAGCACCGGCTCCTGCAAGGCACGTGCGTAGGAGAACGACAATGCCCACGGTGCCTGCGGGTACAGCGCGTTGATCGCGTTGAGGCGGATCGTCGCCTGTTCCGGCGTCTGCCCACCGGAAAGGAAGTTGATGCTCGGCACTGCCGCCGGGACGACACGGCGCAGCAGCTTGATCGTTGCCTGTGCGATCTCGTCCGTATCCGCCTGCTGGGCGTGTGCCTTGCCGGGCAGCACCATGCTGGGCTTGAGCAGCATCCATTCCAGCACTACCTGATGCCGGTGCAATGCATGGAAGACCGCATGCAATACGGCCTCCGACACTTCCGCGCACCGCTG
>Ga0307376_10005380_pt1 | contig 11537 bp, 13 predicted proteins | sample TR2MG_FD_202536 | JGI IMG/M metagenome (GOLD analysis project Ga0307376, IMG submission 202536) | Soil microbial communities from Risofladan, Vaasa, Finland - TR-2 | ecosystem: Environmental > Terrestrial > Soil > Coastal area > Acid sulfate soil | place: Finland: Risofladan, Vaasa | collected... | reverse complement strand
TTTTGAGGTGTAGCGCAGCCCGAGGTCCCAGATACGGGTGACCCGGCGGACCTGGCTGTGGTACTCCGGGAAGCCGTTGCGGTAGTTGAAGGGCATGGGCACCTTGCCGACCTGGAAAGTGCCGGAGCCCATGTCCTTCTGCCAGTAGAGGTAGATGGGCCACAGCGATGACTGCACCTGGGGATGCTTCCGGTACTCCGGGTTGACCACGAAATAGGAGCGCACCATCGCCCCGTCCTTGAGAGCGCAGTCCACGAACAGGGCGAGGTCGTAGTTCTTGAGGTAGGTCGAGTCCCGGTTCTCATCCACGATAAGGCTGAATCGCTGGCCGCCATAGACCGTGAACGGCCCCAGCGTAGTCTTCTCCGGCCAGGCCCAGGGCGACAGGCACACCTCCTGAGCCCAGGCTGAAGTTGCTGCACACAACACAGCCGCGCACACCAGAGACCTCAGCATTCCTCTCGCCCCGCGGCGTGAGTTCCCCATGTCAGTCATTCTCCTTTCCTTGATAGTCCAGAGCCGGCGGCGACCGCCACCGGCGAGGGCTTCTTTCTGATCCATGGTCGCTCGCCGTCGATGGCCCGCTGGAGCAGGCGCAACACGAGACGCTTCTTCTTCAGAAAGTGCTCGCTTGTTATCGTCTCGAGGGCTCGAGGCCGGGGAAGGGACACGCGCACTTCATCGAGCACCGTCCCCGGGCGGGAAGTCATGACGTAGACGCGGTCGGCGAGCAGCAGCGCCTCGTCCACATCGTGGGTGATGAAGAGAATCGTCTGGCCCAGCTCGGACCAGACCTCGAGCAGAAGTGTCTGCATCGCCGTGCGGGTCTGCGCGTCGAGGGCGACGAACGGCTCGTCCATGAGCAGGGCGGCAGGGGAGTTGATCATCACGCGGGCGAGCGCGACGCGCTGCTTCATTCCCCCGGAGAGCTGATCCGGGAAGTAGTCGGCGAAGCCGTCCAGGCCCACAAGCCCGAGGAACCGGTCCACCTGCGCCCTCACGTCGGGGCCCCGCTGCCCACGCCGCGCCAGACCGTAGGCGACATTGCCCCGGGCCGTCAGCCAGGGGAAAAGGGCGTCCTCCTGGAAGGCCACTCCCCGGTCCGGACCGGGTCCGTGGACCTCACGACCGTTGACGAGCACGCCTCCGCCGGTAGGGTCTTCGAAGCCGGCGATGGTGTTCAGCAGCGTGGTCTTGCCACAGCCGCTCGGCCCGAGGAGGCAGACGAGCTCCCCGGCCTGAACGCAGAGGTTGACCCGGTCCAGCGCCTCTATCCCCTCCTCCTGTGGATTCGGGGCCTCGAAACGCTTGCTGATGTCTGCCACGATGAGCTGGCAGCCGCGCCCGCTCATGAGACCATCTCCTTGCGCCAGGCCATTCGCCCGAGGAGAAGCAGCAAGGCCCGGTCGCTCAGCCGGCCCACTACGGCGATGGAGACCATACCCACGATGATGATCTCCACATGCCCCATCATCCGGGCGTCCATAATCACCGCGCCAAGACCATCGGGCACGCCGCTCAGCTCGCCCAGGACCAGGTAGGCCCAGGACAGCCCCAGGCCGATGCGCAGGCCGCTGACAATCGAAGGCAGCGTCGCGGGGAGTACGACTGTTGTCAGCACTTCCCGGCGGTCCGCACCCAGCATCAGGGCCGCGCGCTTCCACACCGGCCGAACGTGCTTCGCGCCCTGGGCGCTATTCACATAGATCGGGAAGAAGGCCGCCAGCGCGATGAGGAAGACCGTGGTCTTGGTGCCGATACCGAACCAGACCATGGCGAGCGGCAGCCACCCGATGCCCGGGATTGCGCGGATGGCGTGGATCGTGGGGTCCACGAGTCGCTCACACCACCGACCGGTGCCGGCCGCAATGCCGACGGGTACGCCCACGCCCGCGGCGAGCAGGAAGCCGAGCGCTACCCGCTTCGTGCTGGCCAGGGCATGGAGCCAGAAGGTGCCGGAGTAGTGGGATAGGTGAAGTGTGCCGAACAGGAAGTCCCAGATCGTACGCGCGAGCGAGACCGGGCTCGGGAGAATGTACTCGGGCACGCCGCCCACTGAGGTCGCGAGGGCCCAGGCGGCGCCGAGCATGGCCGGCAACACTAACGGCAGCGCACCCTCGAGGCCGCGGGGGAGGGTTCTTCGCGCTCTGACGGCTACAACGGTCATCGCGAGACGCCTCTCCCCCTGCTAATCTCGCGCTTGGCCTGTTCGACAAAGGAGGTGTCGAAGAGGGCGTTCCAGTCGGGCTGGCGGTCGATCATGCCGAGCGCCTGCATGCGCTCGCCCAGCACCTTCGCGTGGCGGAGGTACTCCTTGTCAATCTCCCATGCGAGGACCATGTTCTTGGCGGACTCGCCCAGCACGTCCGGGCGATTGCCGAACTCCTCGGCGCGCTTCAGCCACTCATCCTGATGGGCCATCAGGTGCTCGCTGGCACGAGCATGTGCGGTGACGGCGGCCTGCACCAGGTCGCGGTGCTTGGCGATCGTGTCCCTGGTGGTGATCATGCCGCCATTGATAGTCCCGATGGAGTCGCCGTAGTAGGGATAGGAGAGGATCTCCCCGTAGCCCTCCAGCACAGCAATGGTCGGATAGGGCTCCCCGCTGCAGAAAGCGTCAATGCCGCCGGTAGCAAGGGCCTGCCCCATGTCGAAGAAGTCGACGCGGGTGAGCTTGACATCCCGATTGGGGTCGAGACCGGCCTTCGTCAACGTTTCCCGCAGGAGCACGTCATGCATGGTGCTGGGGACATAGCCGATCTTCTTGCCCCGCAGGTCGGCGGGGGACTTGATACCGGCCCCCTTCTTGACCACCAGGGCCGAGCACTTGTCGCACAGTGAGGAGACGTAGACGATGGGTTCCCCCCTGGAGGCGGAGACGATAGCGTGCACGATGGTGGTGCCGCAGATGTCCAGGCTCCCGGCCAGCAGCGCGGTCTTCTGGTCGCCCGGATTGGTGAAGGGGAAGACCTTGGCCGAGCTTCCCTTTGGCAGGAACTGCTCATAGAGGAACGGCGCGATAGTCTGGGCCGTTTTCCAGGTGCCGACGCGAAGCTTGACGGGCTGGGCCTGGCGGGCGCTCCATCCGGCCGTCACCGGCGCGAGACAGGCGGCCGCCAGGATAATGCACAAGGCTGACCAGTTGCGGATGCTGCGCTTCATGTCACATTCCTCCCGTTGTTAACGGAATAGCCGGCCGAGGCCAGCAGGCCCTGGGCCTCGGATAAGGTGAAGGCGCGCCAGGCGCCGCGGGCCTCGGCCATCTCGCGAGGCACGGCTCCGGTTTCCACCACCACGACATTCGCGCCGGCCTTGACACCTTCCAGGGACGGCGGATGGACACAGATGTCGGTGGCCCTGGGGCCCGCGACGAGACGGGTCACGGCAACTGCGTGAGCGAGGGCGCGCTCGCTGATGCGGCCGTATTGGGCAAGGGGCGTGCCGGCAACCGGCACCCGAGCCATTGCTCCGGTGAGCACGGTGCCGAACTCGAGCGCCCGGAAGAGGCAGTCAACCACTTCCTCTGGCGAGTGCTCGGGGCCGATCGGCTCCACCAGATGGGCGAGCTTGAGGTCCGAGTCACGCACGGCTGCCAAAGTCGCCAGACGCACTTCCGGGCGGATGCCCGTATCTACCCCCTCCCGAAGACGGAGTACGTGGTAGGCCGTCGTGAAACCGGCCTCCATCAACGCTTGAGCCCCGCGAGAGTCAAACTCACCCGTGTTCGCCACCAGCTCCACCTTGGGGCCGGCGGCCGCGCGCACTCGTTGCGCCAAGTGGCGGAGCTTCTCCAGGGGGTAGTGCTCGGTGGTGCGAAGAGTGATCCAGTGGGCACCTTCGTCGCAGAACTCGCGAGCCTGATGCACGACCTGCTCGGGAGCCCACTCGCCCTTCGAGCGAACGATGCCCCACCGCTCGCCGAAGGAGCAGAACTTGCAGTTCATCGGGCAGGGATGATAGTCAACCCCGATAGCCGCCCAGATTCTGCCCTCATTGTCGCTGAAGCGCCTGGCCGCCTCTCGGGCGGCCTCGAACAATGGCCTGACCTGATCGGTTTCAGGATCAAGCGAAAGCAATGCCGCGGCCTCTGCTTTGCCGACCTCTTCGCCAGCGAGACAGCGGTCCAGAACCTGCTGGATCGCCACTGCCATACCTCATCATCTCCTTTACGCGTCGGTCCGTTCAGGACCATAAAGTGCTTTTATGAAGCGTTGCGTATCATTTAAGATACTGGCCGAGTGTGACGAGACTAGCCACTCATCTCTGTCGTTTCTGTGAACTAACCTAACAAGAATTCCTGTCAGGTCCTTCTCAGCCCCCAGGAGCGAACGTCATCTGATGGCAGCGGGGTCAAGCGATACCCGGCTGCCAATACGAAAGACATGCCGCCGATGACGGCATGTCTTCTTTGGACGTGGTAGCGGGGGCGTGCTTCGCAGCCTTAGAGAAGACACGCAGCAAACGGTGGGTGTGAATATTGCCCTTCGAGTGCCGTGGGGGAGCGCTGCACGCACTGTGGCAAGACGGCAAGATGGGGTTGAGGCTCCTGCTGCGGCCCGGCGAACCCCGCTGGGTCGGAGGTTCGCCGCAGGGTCAGCTCTATCGGGCACGCTATCTCTTGCGACCTCGCTACATACCATCGACCTCCGCTGTGAGAAGGTGCAGGACATGACGGCCCTTGACAGACCACCCGGACAATCGTATTATATTCAGACATTCGGATAAGTGATTTCCAGGGCGAGGCTAATGAACGAGACGGAGAGCCACGACATGCGGTTGGCGGCCTTTTTCAAGGCCATGGGGCATCCGACCCGCCTGCGCATCCTGGAGAGAATCACCGACGACGAGTTCTGCGTCGCCGAGCTGGAGGCAGACCTCGACCGTCGGCAGGCGAACATTTCCCAGCACCTCGCAATCCTGCGAGACCGGGGCCTGGTGATCCCCACTCGCAAGGGAAAGATGGTCTGCTACAGGCTGGCCGACGAGCGCATCGCAGAGGTGATTCGTCAGGTGAGAGCCGTCCTCGAGGTGCCCGCGAACGAGGAGACTGCTGCATGAGTGGATCCGTAACGCCCGAGGAGCTGGTGAAGCAGGCGAACAGGCGCTTTATGGAGTTCCGGCGAGAGCGGCCGGACGAGATTGCGGCCTTCGGGAAGTACCTGCAAGCGGCGCGCGCTGACGGCGCCCTATCCCCCAAGGTCAAAGAGCTGATGAACCTAGCGATGGCCCTCGCCACCCACTGCACGCCCTGTGTGGTGCGGCATACGAAGATGAGTCTGGAGCAGGGGGCAACCAGAGATGAGATACTGGAGACTGCGCTGGTGGCGATCGGTATGGGGGGCGGCTTCGCCTATACACAAAGCGTCTACATGCTCGAGGCACTGGAGGCCTGGGGAGCGCGGCCGGAGGAGAAGGATGCGAAGCCGGAGGCATAGCCGCGGGACCCGGCGGCGGGAGAGCCCCCTCGGGGCCACCCCCGACTGGCAGCGCTGGTCGAGCTGGAGTTCGGTGCCCGGCCCGGCGGCCGCTCTGCCGACGGCCACGGTGGGGAATGACCTGTGCACCGGATGCGGACAATGCCTGTCAGTCTGCCCCGCTGGCGCCATCTCTCTCAGCTCCGACGGCAAGGCGGTCGTCGACGCCTCGCTCTGCCGCGGGTGCGGCGCCTGCGCGCAGATCTGCCCGGTCGGCGCAGTCCACATCAGCGCCCCGACGCGCCCGGACTACCGATGAGAGGTGGGCGATGGCCGCCACACGCCGTGGACCGAGTATCCGTGATGTCCTCCCCTACTACGTTCTCGTGCTTCTGGTCGAGCACAGGCGGACCATCCCCGAGCTGGTAAAGGATATCGAGGCCCGCACCGCCGAGAACCGGTCCTTTCGCCGCGACGGGGCACTGCGGGTGAACAGCACAGAGATGGAGAGAGCAGTCTATAGCCTGGCGGAGCGCGGATGGGCGAGGCTCAGGCCGCCTGGCGCCAGCTGGGGTATCACCAGCGCAGGCCGGCGCGCCCGCCGGGAGATGGAGCGGAAGTTTCACGGTCGCTCTGACTCCAAGGAGCGAGCAGCATCGAGGCTAGTGGCGCGGCTGAAGGATGCGCCCAGGGGAAGCTATGTGCTTGACGTTGGTACGGGCGAAGGGTTTCTGGCTCGCCGGCTGGCCAAGCGGGGGTTCCGCGTGCTGGGGATAGACTCCGGAGCTTTCGACTACTCCAAGGACAGCGTCGAGACGGCACGGCAAGGCGCAGGCTCGGACAATGGAAGGCTGGAGTTTCGCAAGGCCGATGTCACCCAACTGCGTCGCCCCCCGGGCGGGTTCGACTTTGTGGTCTCCAGCCAGGCTGTTCACTGCATGAGGAATCAGCGCAAGTGCCTACGGTCGATTCACAAGCTGCTCAAGCCCGGAGGCAGGTTTCTGTCTCTCGACTTCCTGGTGGGCATGGAGGGGTTCCTCGTTCATGGTTCCCATTGCTTCCTGGCCATTTCGCGGGAAGAATGGGCGCAGATTCTCCCTGCCATCGGGTTTGACGATATCCACACACAGAAGGTGAGAGATTACCTGATCGTTGATGCGAGGAAAGCCCACGGCCGCGCGGAGCCGAGCTAGGCCCCTGCCGAGACGCCAAGACGGAGGGGAGGCGCGGCTGCGATTAGAGATTAGAGGGCGATGGGGCTGGGGATGCTCGGGAGACCAGGAGAAGATTGAGGAGACGGCTCGATGATCGGCACGCAGGCAAAGCCTTTCTCGGAAGTTGTGGAGGCGATCCGCGCGCGGCAGAAGTTGTTCGTGGTGGGCTGCGGAGGCTGCGCCAAAGTTTGCCACACCGGAGGGGAGCCTGAGGTCGAGGAAATGGTGCATCAGCTTCAGGCGAAAGGCTATGTCGTTCTCGCCAGCGGGGTGCCGGAGCGCACGTGCTACATCCAGCATGTGCACGCGTTCTTCGAGCAAACGCGGGAAGCGCTGGAGCAGTCTGACTGCGTCGTGATCCTGGGATGCGGGGGCGCGGTTCAGACCGTTCGCCAGGCGACTGAGGAATACGGGATGGTGAAGCCCATCGTCTCGGCGCTCAACTCGGTGGGGCATATGGACACAGTCGTCCCTGATGCGCTTTGGGTCGAGCGATGCTCGGAATGCGGTGACTGCATGCTGAACGAGACGGGCGGCATATGTCCCGTAACGCTGTGTGCGAAGGGGTTGATCAACGGGCCGTGCGGAGGCAGCCGCGACGGGAAATGTGAGACCGACCCCGAGCGTGACTGCGCTTGGGTGCTGATCTATCACCGGCTGGAGGCCCTTGGCCAGCTTCACAAGATGCGAAGAGTTCGAGAGCCGCGAGACTATAGCAAGGCGAACAGGCCGAGGAAGATCGCCTACCCGCCCTCGGCCGGCTAGTACAGGAGGCTGACGATGCCACTCTACGAGTACAAATGTGAAGACTGCGGCAAACGGTACGAGAAGTTGGTGTCGCTTAGAGAGGCGGGGCGGGGCGTGCCGTGCCCCAAGTGCGGGTCAAAGTCGGTGCGCAAGCTGATGTCCGCTTTCGCCACCGCGGGGGGCCAGTCCGAAGCGAGCGAATTCCCGACGTGCCCGACAGGGGTCTGTAATCTGCCCGGCAGCTAGCCACCACCTGCGGAACGAGTAGGCGCTGCGAATACGGTCGGAATCGGCGAGGTTTGAAGTGACCAGGAGATGCGAAAACCATCCCGATAGAGAGGCCCCATGGTTTTGCTCGAAGCACTCGGTGGCCTACTGTGACGAATGCTGCCGCTGTCCGCACCCAGAGGGCTACTGCAAGTTCCGCTCCCAGTGTGTGATCTGGCAGGTGTGTCTGGCGGAGGCTGGATCAGCAGCAGTGCGGCCGTCGCCGGCCGAGGCGCCTTAGAACCGCGATCAAAACCGCGATCAAAACCGCCGTCAAAAGCGCCATCAAAACCGCCGTCAAAACCGCCATCAAAACCGCCGACCGCCGCCTCTGGTGGTACATGGGCGGTTCTGATTGCGGAGCGCAAGCGGTTTTGACAGACGCTCTTAGCAGGCCTCGCCCATGGAGACTTACACGGACCTGCCAGAGCGAACGCAAGGATGATAGAGGGCGAGCAGACATGGATGTCCTGGTAGAATACGAGAGTGGCACTCGCTTTGTCGCTACGTGTGATGGGCACAAGGTGGTGACCGGCAAGGGCGATGACGGCGACAGGGGCGGAGACGGAATGTGGCCGGCGCAGCTATTCGCGGCGTCCCTGGGCATGTGCATCGGCGGATACGTCGCCAGTTACTGCAAGCATCACAACATCCCGTGTGCCGATCTGCGACTGGAAGTGGACAGAGACACGGCGCGCGCTCCCTCTCGTACGACGCGCGTGACGGCGAAGATCCATCTCGGCGCCGAGTTGTCGCGCAAAAACGCTGAGGCGATTTTGCGGGTGGCCGACAAATGCCACATCACCAACAGCATCAGGCAGGGCGTGGAGGTCGTGTGTCTCCTGGCCGGCTATTCGGGTGAGGGGGCAGATGCAATCTGACGGCTTCAGCATTGTGGCCTGCGGCACTCTTCGTCGAGAGTTGAGCTATCTGCGTGAGAACGGCTTTCTCGACGCGGAGCGGGTGCTCTATACAGGCGCTGGACTGCACGCCAAGCCGGAGGAGTTGGAGAGGCAACTGGTGCGACAACTCGGACGCGCGAGGGAATCTTCGTCAAGCGTCATCGTGGTTTACGGCAGCAAGTGCTATCTTGACCCGAACCAGCCGAGCAGAACGATTGACTCTATCGTTGATGAAGCAGGCGCCCGCAGGGTCTCCGCCCAAGGCTGCATAGACATGCTTTGTGACGCGGAGTGCCGACGGGAGCTGTCGGGGGGCGAGAGCGTGCTCTGGCTCTCTCCCGGTTGGATCGAGCACTGGAGGCGAATCTGGCAGGAGTATCTGGGCTGGGAGGCGGCCGACGCAAACATGAACTTTCCTGGTTTTTACCGCAAGGCCATCTTACTCGACCCCCAGCCACTGGCTATCTTCGACAGTTGGACCGCACATAGCCCGGAGAAGATTCTGGAGTTCTCGGACTGGACGCGTCTGCCGGTTGAAAGCCGACCAGTTACGCTGGATAGGCTGAAGAGCTTGCTGATGCAATGCCGCACGGAGGGTCGGAATGCAGGTAGCCGCTAGGAGACGCAGAGGGGCCGTCGCTGGCCGCGAGCCGGTGGCGAGTGGCGACCGGGCGGCTAGTCTTCCCGATGATTTCTACGAAAAGATCAGACCTCGCCTCCTACAGCGAATTGGCGAGGAACTGCGCGAGGCCCGGTGCGTGTTGGACCTCGGCTGCGGGGGATGCGAATTGGGCCGGTTCCTGGCTGAAACCTGTAGTCAGGAGGTGATTGGGGTGGATATCGCTGACGGGTCGTTCCCGGACCGCCACGAGTTGAAGAGCCGCACGCGCAGACTGCTCAGGTGTGTCAAGGCCGACGCGCGGCGACTTGGCTTCCTGGCTACCGGGGCGGTTGACGCAGTGGTCATGCTGTGGGCTCTCCACGAACTCAAGAACCCGCGAGCGGTTCTCGTCGAGGCACGACGAGTCTTACGCGTGGGCGGCAAGCTGCTGATAGTGGACTTCCCCCGCGGCTCGTTGGCGCAACGGCTGTGGAATGAGGACTACTACACCCCTCACCAGGCGTGCGATCTGCTGGCGGCCGCAGGATACGCGAATATCTCGGTGGGACTGGTTGAGCGCGGTCAGATGCTTTGGGCAAAGGGCTACCGAGCCGCCAAGAAAGAGCGGACGCCGTGTGTGGAGAGGTGGGTAGGTCGCAAGCTGGAAGTGGGGTCGAGACGAGCTAGCTAGCCTTTTATTGCCATCCCGATACGCACCTACGACCACAGCAGCTGTGCTCCCCAATAATCCTGTCCGGGCGCTCCTGGGGCATTCCGTTCCCCTTGTGAGCAGATGGTATCCTTCCTCTCATGAGTACCGTTTCGAGCTTCCTGCAAAGATGCTCCGGGGAAGCGCCTTACTCCCCCCTGTTCGCGCCCTTCACACCTGCGGTGATGGATTCTCGACCTTCGCTCAGATCACCTGGATGGGATTGTTGGGGAGGACCGGCACCCATCCCCTCCGTAACACACCGATGAGTTTCTGGACACCGCGGGCTTCGCCAAGTCTGCACTCCGGCAGGATGAGCGACCACTGCGTCAGAAGAGTTGTTCACACTGACTGTGGGAGAGGATACGCCGTGTCTCCTCAGGGTGGCGTAACCCGGCGCGCCGTCGTCACCGGCCTCGTGCTGTTGGCCGGCCTTATCCCTGTCGCCTTCCACGTCGACCTGGCCTGGAACAAGGGATCATTCTTCGCGGGCATTCCCGCCATGGCGCCCGTCGTCGTCCTCTTCCTGCTCGCCGCGCTCATGAGCGTCCCCGTATTGCGACGCGTGCGCTTTACGCGCCGCGAGCTCCTCGTCGTCTACTCGATCCTTCTCGTGGGCGGCCCCGTGGCGAGTTCCAGCATCATGGGCTGGATGCTCGTCAAGACGGTCTCCTACTACTACATGGCGCGTGCGAATCTCATCTGGCAGTCAACCTTCATCAAGGAAGTCCCCACCTGGTTTGCCCCCACAGACTTCTCTGCCGTGGAGAGCTTCTTCGAGGGCCGCGCGCAGGTCCCGTGGTCTCTCTGGTGGACACCCCTCACGGCGTGGGCTCTGTTTGCCGCCTGCCTCTTTGTCGCCAGCTTCTGTGTCGTCGCTCTCTTGCAGCGCCAATGGATCACCCACGAACGGCTCAGCTTCCCGCTGGCCCAGGTGCCCCTGGAGCTGGTGGGACAGTCTGAGGACGACTCGCGCAAGGGCGTGGGCCGGCTCCCAACTCAGTGGCTATTTTGGATCGGCCTCGCGCTCTCATTCGCCGTCGCCTTCCTGAATGGCCTGTCCCAGCGCGTGCCGTCCCTGCCTGCCGTCCCCCTTGGCCCTGTCGCCATCGTCCAGTGGCAGCGCGTCGGCCCTCTGGCCGGACTGGGTGAGATCACTCTCTATCTCCCCCCGTGGATGATTGCCATTGCCTACCTGATCCCGAAGGAGCTGTCTTTCTCTGCGTGGTTCTTCTGGCTCGTCGACATTGGCCTCACCGTCCTCGCCATCGTCGCCGGCGCCGACCCGCAGCGCCCCGAGGAGTGGTTTGACTCCAGCTTCCCGGCGCCGCGCTATCAGGGTGGTGGCGCGATTCTTGCGCTGGGGATCTGGGTCATCTGGATAGGGCGCAAGCACATCCTTCGCTCGCTGCGGGTGGCCTTCTCCAGAGAAGCGGGTGCAGCCGACAAGACCGAGCCCCTGTCGTATCGGCTCGCTGTGCTCGGGTTTCTCCTGTCCTTCGCCGGCCTTGTCTACTTCTGCTGGGCGGCGGGGTGTCGTCTGCTGGTGGGGTTCATGCTCATGGCGCTGCTTGTCGGGTACTACATGATGTGGGCTCGTCTGCGCGCGGAGACCGGCCTGGGATTCCTGCCCTTCCCGCTTGAGATCCAAGAGGCCGTGCTCGTCCCATTTGGGTCCGGGGT
>Ga0307376_10005374_pt1 | contig 11549 bp, 9 predicted proteins | sample TR2MG_FD_202536 | JGI IMG/M metagenome (GOLD analysis project Ga0307376, IMG submission 202536) | Soil microbial communities from Risofladan, Vaasa, Finland - TR-2 | ecosystem: Environmental > Terrestrial > Soil > Coastal area > Acid sulfate soil | place: Finland: Risofladan, Vaasa | collected... | reverse complement strand
ATGAGTGGTGAGCTTACTGGTGTGCCAGACCGTTCAAGCTATGCCGAAGCACCTCCATACGGAATGGTCTTTATCCCACAAGGCTCATACAACATGGGGGCTAGCGATCAAGATGTAGCATGGTCAGTAACTGCACCTGCAAAAACAGTTTCTGTTGATGCGTTTTGGATGGACCAAACAGAAATTACGAACAATGAGTATCGCCAGTTCGTTTACTACGTTCGTGACTCCATTGAACGCCGTTTGCTGGCAGAACAGATCGACGATTTTGCAATTACCGAAGATGAGTTTGGAAACGAAATAGATCCTCCCGTCCTTAACTGGGACACCCCTATTGATCCAAGTGACGAGGAACAAGCTGCAATTCTTGACTCCATGTACTACAACAATCAGGAACGATTCTACCGTCGGAAGGAAATCGATACCCGAAAACTTCAATACGAGTATTTTTGGATTGACCTTCAACAGGCTGCAAATCCAAGAAATCGTTACAATTTTGACGAAAAACGTTACTCAGGTGATGTTGTTAACATAATGGGTGAAAAGGTTCCGATTACCGATCGTTCTTCCTTTATTATCCGTGATGTTGTGAATGTTTATCCTGACACTCTTTGCTGGATTAGCGATTTTACCTATTCATATAACGAACCATACACTACCACCTACTTCTATCACCCGAGTTTTGATAACTACCCGGTTGTCGGGGTTACGTGGAAACAAGCTACGGCATTCTGTATTTGGCGTACTCAGTACCTTAACGATTACCTCTTTAAAAGAGGGGAACCATTCGTTAACGACTATCGCTTGCCAACTGAAAGTGAATGGGAGTATGCTGCAAGAGGTGGCCTTGACTTAAACAAGTATCCTTGGGGTGGTCCTTACACTCGTAACCAAACAGGATGCTTTCTGGCTAACTTCAAGCCTCTTAGAGGAAATTATGTTGACGATGGAGGTTTAACCACCGTTCCTGTAATGAGTTACGACCCTAACGACTACGGCTTATACGACATGGCTGGCAATGTGGCAGAGTGGACATCAAATGCCTATGATGAATCGGCATACATGTTCACCCACGACATGAACCCAGATTATAAGTATAATGCAAAGCCTAACGATCCACCTACTCTTAAAAGAAAAGTTGTTCGCGGTGGCTCATGGAAAGATATTGCATATTTCTTACAAAACGGAACGAGAACATATGAATACCAAGATACGGCTAAGCCGTACATTGGATTCCGCTGCGTGAGAAGTTATATGCCTGGAGGAAATTAGTAACCTGTTAAAAAATTTCCAAGATGGGATTCAATATTACTGAATTTGTTCAAAGCGACAGCTGGAGAAAATTCATGACCAAATTATATGGTTGGGGTGCTTCTGTTGTAATTATTGGTGCTCTGTTCAAACTAAACCACTGGACAGGTGCTACAACTGCTTTGGTATTAGGTATGACCACTGAGGCAATCATCTTTTTCTTCTCGGCCTTTGAGCCGCCTCACGAGGAAGTTGATTGGACGTTGGTATACCCTGAACTCACCGGAATTACGGATGAGGAGGAACTGAAAAAATATCGGTCTGCCAGAAATGGGCTAGACAGTGAAACCATTCAGGAAATTATTGCAGGCGTTATAACTGCAACAGGTGGCGTTCCGGCAGCACCAGCTGCACCGAGCCAACCACAGCAAATTTCGCAAACTAGTGGCGGAGGTTACAGCTCATCTGGTGCACTAATATTCACCGAAAAGTTCAACCAGATGCTTGAGAAGGCTGATATTGGACCTGAACTTTTTGATAAAGTTGGAAAGGGGCTTAACAAGCTTAGCCAAACATCAGAGAAACTCGCTGACATTTCCAACGCTGCTACGGCTTCGAACGAGCTTGCCGACAGCATGAAAAAGGCCTCCGGGACGGTTACCTCATTTTCGGAAAAATATGAGCACTCTTCCAACGTGCTTAATGAGTCCCTTAATCTTGCATCTGAAACATACCAGAAAGCTGCCGGATCTGTGGCCGAAGCAGGAGATAAGTTTAGTCAAGGTATTACTCAAACGGCTGGCAGCTTAAAAAATCAGATCGACATAACCGGTAAGCAGGTAAATGAGATTATTACCGGTGCGGCCAAACAAGTAGCCGATGATATGTCCGGAGCAGCTTCATCGCTTGCTAATGGTTACAAAGACATTACGGCACAAATACAAGACGACCACGCAACGGTTTCCAATATTAACCAATCATACGTTCAACAACTCTCAGTGCTCAATAAGCATCTAGAGGCGTTAAATCAAGTTCACGAACAGCAAATTCACCAATCCGACAAATACTTAAAGGACTCTGGTGAACTTTATACTGGTGTTGAAAAGATGGTTTCTGATCTTCAAAAATCTATTCAGGAGGTTCAGAAGTTGCGTCAAGGGGTTACCAATCTTAATCAAAATATTGATTCACTTAACGCCATTTATGGCAACATGCTTTCTGCGATGAACGTCATGTCCAATAATTAAATGAATAAATGCAATAGATTTTAATTAGGTATGGCCCACGGAAAAGAAACACCCAGGCAAAAAATGATAGGTATGATGTACCTAGTACTTACTGCTATGCTTGCGCTAAACGTGTCGGCAGAAGTATTGGATGCATTCGTGCTTGTTGACCAAGGATTAATCCAAACGAACCATAGCTTTTCCTCCAAAAATGCTGATGCCTACAACGAATTTGACAAAGCATTTGCAGTAAACCCAGAAAAAGTAAAGCCGTGGAAAGATAAAGCGGATGAGATTCGAAAGAGGACTCAGGAGTTAAACTACTATATTGAGGAGCTTAAGGCACAAATAGTGTATGCTTCCGATGGAAAAGATGCAGCTGCAGTTACTATAAAAAATGGTAAGATTGTTGAGGTTGATGGTGATAAATTACTCAATAAAGCAAATACCGATGCTGGCAGTAGAGTTATGCTTGGCAGCGATAAGAATGGAGAGGCCTATAATTTAAGAAAAAAAATAGCAGATTATAGAAATTATTTAATAGGATTTATTGCCGATAAACAAAAGTTCGAACCCCTTGTGTCCTCCCTCAAAATTTTACTTAATACAACCGATCCTCCACAAAAGGAAGATGGAACAACAAGAACATGGGAAACAGGTAAGTTTGAAAGTGTTCCTGTAGCTGCTGATTTGCCGATACTTACAAAAATGCAGCTTGACGTGCTCAACAGTGAAGCTGAAATAATTAGCTATCTCCTCCAGCAAATTGATGCCGGATCGTTGAGATTCAACAAGGTAGAGGCAATTGTAATTGCCAACTCCGATTATGTATTGCAGGGTAATGAGTACCAAGCACAAGTATTCCTAGCAGCCTCTGACTCCACACAGGATCCGAAAATATATGTGGGTTCTGTTGACTCAACAATGACGGCCGCAGGCACAAGAGATTACAGTATCAAAGGAAACTCTACTGAACTTACTGTTAGTAAAGGAATTGGCATATACAAGGTTCGTATCCCAAAATCAGGAGTGGTGCACTGGGGCGGACTAATACAACTGAAATCTCCAGATGGACGGTTGATTAAAAAACCGTTTAAGGCAACATTTCAAGTGGCGGTTCCTTCCATTGTGGTATCACCAAGTAAAATGAACGTGCTCTACCGTGGCGTTGACAACCCCGTAGATATCTCTGTAGCCGGCGTGCCAATGGACAAAATACAACCCTCAATCGACAACGGGTCAATAAAAAGAGTTGGCAATGCCTTTGTTGTACAACCTGGCCCTGGAAAAATTGCAAACATTTCGGTACTTGCAACCATCGACAACGCAAAGAAAAATCTTGGAAAAGTTCAGTTTCGTATTAAAAATGTACCTGATCCTACCCCACGAGTAATTGGCATAACCACTAGAACCGTTGATAAGGTTTACCTGACAGCGGCTGATGGAATCGCGGCAGAAATGCCACCCGATTTCGACTTTGACCTTACCTTTACCATTAAAAGCTATACCGTATCGGCGATTATTGACGGTTATGAGCAAAGTGCCGATGTTTCGGGTTGGCGATTTTCAGATAAGGCAAAAACAATTATCGGAAGAATTAGACCCAACCAACGGGTTCTCATTACAGATATTAAGGCTGTTGGCCCTGATGGATCTGTTAGAGACCTCAACGACATAAATATTAAAGTTAAATAACCACCACCATGAGAAGGAGTCTCCGTATTTTATTTGGCCTTACTACAATGGTAACCGTTGCTGCCTCCTCCTATGCGCAGCCGATTCAAAAGGAAAGCCTTGTTCAAGATGGCATTTATGTAAAAGAAACCATCAAAGAACGTATGCCCGTTCCATACCCATCGCTACGAGAAGCCGATGTTATGTGGAGTAAGCGTGTTTGGAGGATAATTGACCTTCGGGAAAAAATGAATCTTCCCCTTTACTTTCCAACGCAAGAAATGCAGGATAGAAAAAGTTTGATCCAAACCCTTTATAGTGCAATTAAAAAAGGCGAGGTGGTTGCCTACGATCCCGATGTCGACGATGAGTTTACTACTCCGATGTCGTTTAACGAGTGCGAAACTAAGCTCGGTGGCGGAATGGTTGAGGCAGGAAAGAACGAAGATGGCTCACCTAAAATGCAGTACGCCGATCCTAAATGGGCTGATATTAAGGAGTTTCTAATCAAAGAAGAATGGTATTTCGATAAAAAGTATTCCCGCATGGAGGTGCGAATTATCGGTATTTGCCCAATTAGAGTTTATTACAAGACTGTTAATACTGGTGACGAAAATGCTGATGAGGAAAATACTGGCACCCTAACAAAGGTTAAAACATTCTGGGTATACTTCCCCGAAGTGAGAAAGGTGTTGGCAAATACAACCGTTTTCAACGATCACAACGATGCACAACGCATCTCTTTAGACGATCTTTTCTTTTTTAGACGGTTTGAATCCTACATTGTTCAGGAAGGAAACGTTTACAACAACCGTATGATAAATACCTACACCCTTGGAGGTGTTCCAAATATGGAGGAGTCGGAAAGGATTAGAAATGACATTTTCGATACCGAACACGACCTGTGGGAATTCTAATACTACTCATTGCAATAAAAAGCCATCTCAAAACGAGATGGCTTTTATTTTTCACGACTATGTAGAAATGAAACCTAAAAATGCAATCTAGGTAAACTGCTCTCCCTTTTCAATTAGAATATCGCTTACAAAGGATTTAATTTCCTGCTCATCATCCATTCTACAAACCAGCAAAATTCCATCCGATTCCACCACAATGCAGTCGCTTAATCCTTGTAGAACCACTAACTTCTCGTCAGGAACACGGACAAGACAATTCTTAATCCCATAGTTCATCACATTGGCACCAGTAACTGAATTACCCAACTTATCTCGCTTCGAATTGATAAATAGTGACCCCCACGTTCCCAAATCAGACCATCCAAATTCGGCCATAATAACGTATACGTTGTCTGCCTTTTCCATAATGCCATAGTCGATGGATACGCTACGACACTCAGAGTATATATCGCGAATAAACCCCTCTTCTTTGGATGAGTTATAGAGTCCAATACCGTCAGCAAAGAGGCTACTAACCTCAGGCAATAAATCGCGAAAGCTATCGAGTATTGTTGTCAAGGACCAAATAAATATCCCCGAATTCCAAAAAAATTCTCCGCTTTTCAAAAATATCTTTGCCATGTCGAGATTAGGCTTTTCGGTAAAGGTTTTGACCTTTCGAATACCAGCCTCCGGAGCAGAAACCCCACTATTAATTTGAATGTAGCCATAGCCGGTCTCTGGCCTTGTTGGCTTTATACCAATGGTAATTAGCGACTTGTTAGCTTCGGCAAAGGCAAGACCCTGAAGTATAGTATTGTGAAACTGCTTCTCATTAAGAACCAGATGATCAGAAGGTGCCACCACCATTACGGCATTGGAATTCCTTTCCAGAATTTTATAGTTAGCATAGGCTATGCAAGGTGCGGTATTTCTCCTCAGTGGTTCAAGCAAAACTTGTGACTCATCAATTTCTGGAAGTTGCTCGAGGACAATATCCTTATAGGCGACGCTTGTAACCACCATTATGTTTTCCACCGGAATAATGGCAGCAAACCTGTCAAAAGTTTGTTGTATAAAGGTTCTCCCGGTGCCAAGGATATCGAGAAACTGTTTTGGCTTAGCATTTCTGCTAAGAGGCCAAAAGCGGCTTCCAACGCCACCAGCCATAATTACACAGTAATGGTTTTTATTCATGACTTGGTTTTTTTTACAAATTTAGGAAAAGAACTACACCCTCCACCGAAAATGGTTAATGAAAGGAATTTTCTACCTTTGTTAAAAAAAAGGATGGAACTGTTTCATGCTATTGGCGATTATGTTTTGCTGATGAAGCGGGTGTTTTCAAGACCTGAGAAAAAGTCGATGTACTATCGACAGGTAGTGAAAGAGATAGAGTCGTTAGGGGTAAACTCCATTGGCATTGTAGCCATCATATCGGCATTTATGGGTGCTGTAATTACCCTTCAAACCGCTTACAATACGGAAAGCCCATTTTTACCGAATTACATAATTGGAGTTGCAGCCCGAGACTCCATTCTCCTTGAGTTCTCATCTACCATAGTTGGGCTGATTCTAGCAGGTAAGGTTGGCTCAAATATTGCCTCTGAAATAGGCTCAATGCGCGTGTCGGAGCAGATTGACGCACTGGAAATTATGGGCGTTAACTCAGCGAGTTTTCTTATTCTACCAAAGATTGTTGCCACCGTTTTATTCAATCCGTTTTTAACTATCCTCAGCGTGCTAGTTGGTATTACCGGTGGGTGGTCAGTTGGTGTTTTCACTGGCGTAATTACCACTGAGAGCTATATTAATGGAATTCAATACGGTTTTGTTCCATATTATATCACCTATGCATTAATAAAAACCGTCGTCTTTGCCTTTCTTATTACCACCATCTCCGCTTACTATGGCTTCACAGTTAAGGGCGGCTCCGTAGAGGTTGGCCGATCTAGCACAAAAGCAGTGGTGGTTGCCAGTGTGGCCATTTTGCTCTTCAATTTAATCCTTACTCAAATGCTTCTTAAGTAACCATGATAAAAGCCATTAATTTATCTAAATCCTTTGACGGCAGGTTGGTGCTCGAGAATATCTCTGCCACTTTTCACCAGGGAAAAATAAACCAAATTATAGGAGAGAGCGGCTCCGGCAAAACTGTGCTGCTGAAATCGCTTGTTGGGCTATACCCTATTGATAATGGAGAAATTTACTATAACGATACCCTGTTTTCATCTATAGATAGGAAGGGGAGGCAGACCTTGAGAAAAAAGATAGGAATGCTCTTTCAGGGTGGTGCCCTATTCGATAGCGTTTCTGTTCTTGAAAATGTTAAATTTCCGCTCGATATGTTTACAGATATGAGCGAAGCGGAAAAACTTGAACGGGCAAACTTCTGTCTTCAACGGGTCAATATTTCCGACTCAAACAAGCTCTTCCCTTCTGAAATTAGCGGTGGAATGCAAAAGCGAGTGGCCATTGCTCGGGCCATTGCCTTAAATCCTAAATATCTCTTTTGCGATGAACCCAACTCAGGCCTTGACCCCCGTACGGCAACGGTCATCGATAACTTAATTAAGGAGATAACGGAGGAATACCAAATCACCACCATCATCAACACGCACGACATGAACTCTGTAATGGAAATTGGGGATAAAATTCTCTTTATCTATCAAGGTCAAAAATGGTGGGAAGGGACTAGGGAAGAAATTTTAAAAACCGACAATAAGGAGTTGAACCAGTTTGTTTTCTCCTCATCACTAACACGAGCAGTAAAAGGTAAACTTTAACCGTGGAGCATAAGCCATTCAAGCATTGGCTTATCCAATATTTCAATGGTAGTTCCTTCAATGCGAATAATGCCATCCTTCCGGAACTCGGAAAGGCTTCTTATTACATTCTCCACCCGCATATCGATGAGATCACCTATTTCCTTACGTGATATGGGAAGTGAAAAAGTATTGGACTTATAAACGTCGTCAGCAAACATCAATATTATAAAGGCAATTCGCCCCCGAAGTTGACGGGTATTTAGCTCCAGCCTGGTATTTAGCAACTTGTTAGACACAATGCTCATTTTCTCCAACAGCGTCCTTGCAAATGTGCCACTCTTCAAAACAAGTTGCTCCACAGCCCCAATATTTACCATACAGAGCTCGGTATCCTCAATTGCAGTGATTGTATATTGGTATGTGGATGAAGAGAAAAGACTTAGAAGTCCTATAAAATCAAGTGGTGAAGCAATACCTATAATCTGCTCGTGACCCTCGGTGTTTCGCCGCGAAAGTTTAGCCAATCCATCCCTCAAATAAATGAAATGGCGAACTAAATCCCCCTGCTTGGCAATTACCTCACCTTTTCCCGCAACAAAGATCTCCTTCCCATCCTCCACCACCATCAGCTCCTCTGTTGTTAAGCTTCTGAACAAAGTCGACCGAAGGCTGCAATTTCGGCAATCCTCGCTATTGCATGAAATTTTCATGTGGCTAAGATATATGATATATGATTATTATCAGCACGGATAGCCATCATACTAGATGTATGACCTCCTATATACTTACGGCTTACAGTTGCTCCTGAGCTAATTGTGAGTATGCTTCTCAGTGGTGGACTATAGAAATTGCACCTACCGTCATACAATATGCGCTAATACTAACCCAATAACAATTACCATGACAAACAAAAATTATCCCATCAAGAATGAGCTGAATATCTGTGCCAAAGTTAGCGTTGATGATGTCTAGAAAACGCTGGCAATGGCCAAGGTTATGGAAGGTATTGAAGCTGGCGTTTCTGCAATGATGAAAAGTCAGATGGAGAAATTAGATACCCCAACAATTGAGGCGTTTCTTGAGTTTATCACTGCTGGAGGAGGGGAGATTCACACCTGTAAGCTGGCTGTAGACATGTTTGGTCTTAAAAAAGAGGACCTTAGCAAACATGTTGTTGACATTATTACCATAGGTCAATTCTACAAACTATCAGCAGGACAAGGAACACAGATTATTTTTACATAATAAGGCAGCTCACTATTACAAGAAAACCGGGATGACAACCCGGTTTTTTTATACCGAGTTTAAACTCTCCTAACCAAAGGATTACTCTTTAACATCCTCATAGTCGACATACTCCCCCAGATTCTGGAATTTACCGCTACCCTCATTGGCGTTTGCATTGTCCTTAATCCAAACCTCACCCTCCTTGTGCTGCTGATCAGTAGCATCATTGGTGGGTCCCCTTTTGAATAACTTTCTCACTTTATACCTTAAAAATATCAAGGATACAAATCCTAGTAGAAAGATGATGAGGATAAAAAAAAGTAAAAATTGAAATAGAAATAACATAGTATAGCTTATTCTTTAAATCTGTAAAACTGAACCTCCCCCGATGAATTAACTGAGGCCATCCCAAAGGTGGACGATTTTACATCAGGATTAACATATGTAGCGTAAATGCTACCTCCAAGAGGAAAACCGCTTAAAATCGTTCCGTTAGAATTCACCATATACGACTTTTCGTGGTTAGTATGCACCAAAATATATTTTCGACCTTTAGCACCATAAGCTATCTCCGGCCAGGAGTCAATATCGCCATCAAACTTAACGGCAAACATTTTATTCCCTTTTCCATCGGAAACATTAATTTGATTGCCATCTGCTATAATAACATCACCCTGCATGTTTCCGTTCAAATCTGCGAAAATAAAGTAGTAGCCTTTATCTCCTTGGCTTGATACAATAGCGCGGGATTTTCCGTCTGTATTAAGCCATACAATTTCGCCAGCACTACTAGGTAACATAAAGCCGCTATTATTATCTGCCAAGTAGCATTTTGCATTTGCCGCGGGCACAATGGACTTATCCACCATAATTCTATCGCGTCCCCGCCGATCAAGAAAGTAAAACTTAAGCCCGTCGTGAATTGTGATATAATCTTTGCCTTTAATACGGAAATAATCTACTGGTGCAGAAACCACTCCACCTGTTGTGGTAAATTTCCAACCTTTAATCTCCTTCCCGCTTTTATCGTAGAGCAATACTCTGCCATCGGCAACCGGAACAAAGATTCGGTTCTCTCCATTGTTGTCGTAATCAAAAAATGAAGCCATGGCTGTAGCAGGAGAAGGGAGCAAAATTGGGAATCCATCGACAACCTCACCATTCCTATCGATAAGGTATACGCTCCGCTTGGTTGTAAAAAACAGCTGATACTTGTGATTTCTGAAATAATCAACACTTTGGATATCTCCAACAATATGCTCATCAATTTTTTTCTTCCAAAGTAAGGTGCCGTCGCTCTTCAGCATGTACAGCTGATTTTGGCTATCGGTGAAAACTAGCTGCTGCTGTTTCGTCTTGTAGTCTTTAAAAATATAAGGTTTGCTACTTATAACGGTATCTGCTTTGAATGTCCACTCAGCATTAGGAGAACCGGACGTAGAGGTAGCCACCGCAGGTGTTGTAATAAAGAAGTTGGTAAACAATTTACCCTTCAATGAGCGAAACTGAATACCAATGCCGCCAATACCATTAAGTAACTCGGGCGTTTTTGCGAACTCTTGCTGTAGCGGGCTCTTTTCAATCACTGAAAGCAAACTGTTGCCAGTAACTGGGTTGAGGTAAAAAAATATGTTCCCCATTGAAGCAACATACGGCAATACAGATTGGTATGAACTGGTTACCTTGAGCTTATCACCACTATTCAGGGCATTTATAAAAGATTCAAGCCCCTTTTGATCGGAAGCAGTAATAAAGTAGTTTTGGTAAAAAGCAGCCACATTCTCCGTGAAAGGAAAAACCAAACCTTTAAACATAGCTTCTGAAAAGTCGGACGATGGTAGGTTGTAAATCAGAACTTTTTCTTTTCCTATCAACAGCACTTTAGCAATCGGTTGCTTGCCAGTCTCCTTTTTTAGCAGTGCTAAGTTTTCTTTGGCCAGAAGTTTTGCTGTCTCTGGATCGTTGAGACCATAAAGGTTTAGCCAGCAACCACCTCCTGCAATATTTACGTCACGGTAAAAGAGCGAAATAATGCTATTCGTTTTGCCAACCCGTATAAATCGGTCGATGCTAAAATTACCGCCTTGCTCCCACTCCTTAAGCCTTGTATTGTGTGCATAAAGCTTATTCTCCTTATCAAGATAGCTGTTGTAGTCAGAAATGAAACCGTTAATATCACTTATTTGGTAGCTAACAAAACAGGCAACAGAAGCAGGTAACAGCTCAGAAACCTTGACCGGAAGAGGCGATTGGTGAAGAAATATTCGGAAGAATCGATTGGTTGAGTCGCTGGCTAGTGTGAAACCATTTGCAATAAAGGCATTGCTGTGCATAAACCCATCAACAGCAATCCAATCAGATAGCTTATTGAGGAGCTGTATCCGTTGCACAATTGCATTGCCAAGCAACGGTTGTAGGATAGAAGTAATATTCCTTCCATTTACCAACATGTTGACACTCACATTATCGCCAAGTGTTTTCCATAGGGTTTTAAAGCCATCGGACTT
>Ga0307376_10005373_pt1 | contig 11549 bp, 11 predicted proteins | sample TR2MG_FD_202536 | JGI IMG/M metagenome (GOLD analysis project Ga0307376, IMG submission 202536) | Soil microbial communities from Risofladan, Vaasa, Finland - TR-2 | ecosystem: Environmental > Terrestrial > Soil > Coastal area > Acid sulfate soil | place: Finland: Risofladan, Vaasa | collected... | reverse complement strand
TCTGTATCGGCCTTTGTGTAAAAACAATGACCCTTTTTTTTAAGATTATCCCGAAGCTCCTGGAAATTGTAAATTTCACCGTTTAATATAACCCATATTGACTTATCCTCATTATGAATCGGCTGCTGTCCTGTTTCCAAATCAATAATACTCAGCCGCCTCATCCCCATCCCCACGTTATATTTTGCCTCATTTTGCTTTTTATATTTTCCGCTAATATAGTATCCCTCATCATCCGGTCCCCGATGAATTATTTGATTGTTCATCTTCTTCAATAATTCTTCAGATATCGGCTTACCATCAAAATTTAATATTCCACAAATTCCACACATTATTTCAACACATCCTCATAACTCTTAACCATCCGATCCAATGTAAATTCTTCCTTTACTTTTCTATAGGCATTTTCTATGAGAATTCTACGCAAATTTTCATCCTTAAGTAATTTAATCATAGCCCGAGCCAGTGCCTTTTTATCACCACGAGGAACTAAAAGGCCTGTCTTTCCATTTTCAATAATTTCATTCACACCGCCCGGACAATCAACCGAAACAACAGGAACTCCACAAGCCATTGCTTCTAAAATAACATTAGGAAACCCTTCATATAAAGAAGTCAAGACAAAAGCTCTTGCTTTCTTAAAATAAGGATACGGGTTATTAATATAACCAGGCAGAATTAAATCTACTCCCAAAGATTCTGCTTTCTCTTTAAGATGTTTCCTTAAAGGACCCTCACCCAAAATAACCAGAGATAAGCTTTTAAGTTCTGCCATTACTTCAATTAAGAAATCATAATTTTTCCATTTGTGTAAACCCCCACACGCAAGCAAATAACTTTGGAGATTAATTTCATATTCAATTTTTAATTTTTTTATCTTTTCTAAATCTATTCCATTATAAATTACTTCAATTTTACTTTCTGGAATATCAAAATATTTACATAAATTCTCCTTGACATTATATGAGACTGCAATTATCTTTTCTGCTTTGGGATAAAGTAGTGAAATCATTTTTTTTCTTAACTTTGGAAGAGAATATCCTTTTATATCTATCCCTGAGAACGTTCTTTCACTTATTAGAAAGTCTGTCTTCGTAAGAATCCCTGCTAAAATGGAAATCAAGTTCGTTCCCCAGAGAAAAGACAATATCTTATCGGGTTTACTCCTTTTAATTAAATTTATGAGTTTGAAGGTTAAAAAAATCGAAGCTGGTCTCAGTTTTGTACTCAAATCAAAAATAGGAACATTTTCTGGCACCAGCTCTTTCTCGGTTCCTGTCAAGTGAAAAACAGCAAGATTCGGCTCAAACTTTTCTCTATCAATATATCTCAAAATATATTGCATTTGTTTCTCTGCCCCACCACCGTAGATGCGATAGAATACGAAAAGAATCTTTTTGTTACTCATTACAAATTTCCAAAGCTCGTTATGTTACCAGAGCCGTTAGCTTAAGAGTCCTTTGTATAAATTTATGTAAGCCGGAACTATAGAATTTATTGAATACCGTTTTAGAATTTTTTTTCTCGCTTGACTACCGAAATCTTTAAAGGATTTTTTATCTTTTAATAACCTCAATATAGCAGATGCAAGTTCTTCACTACTTGATGGTTTTACTAAAATTCCATCTTTACCATCATCAATTAAGTCAACATTACCTCCAATCTTTGTTGTTATACAAGGAAGCCCACAAGCCATTGCCTCCAAAAGTGCAACAGACATCCCTTCTGCAAGTGAGGGTAAAACAAATATGTCACTCGCCTGAAGATATTCAGAGATATTTTTTTTCTTTCCTAAAAATTCTATCTTATCCAATAAGTTTAAAGCACATGCCTGATCTTTTAAACTCTTCATCAGAGGTCCATCCCCGATAATTAATAAAGCCACTTCAGGATATGAAATAATCACTTCAAACCACGCTTCTATTGAATAGAAAATTCCTTTTTGAGGAGTGAGCCGTCCCACAAATGTCACAATTTTTTTGTCCGGTGGCAATAGCAACTTATCTCTTAATTTATTCTTTACATTGTTTACTACAGGATAAAATTTACTTTCATCTACAAAATTAGGAATTCTGATAATTTTCTCATCTTTAATACCGATACTCTTTAATTCATCCTTTGCTTCCCAGCTGACCACAATAAACTTGTTAACTTTTTTGATAATTCTGAAGATAATATTTGCACCTTTTATTCTTTTAAGTCTTACAACATCACCATATTCTCTAGTACATTGAATGGTAACAATAACTTTTTTTCTGAATAACATATTCATAATGACTGCTGAGATTGTATGTAAGTACAAAATATGACAATGGATGATGTCATAATCATTTCTTTTAAAAAAAAGAAATAGAAAAGTACTCAATAAATAACTCAATCCAAAAATAGGTCCCCACTGAGGGGCAATTATCTCTCTATATACTATCAATCCATTCAAGTTCTCTCTTCTTCTTAGGCCCTTTACCCTCTGGGTAAGAACAAATACTTTTGCTCCCTCTTTTAAAAGCTCCCTTGCTAATGCTTCTGCTTGTTGTTCTGCCCCACTAACAACAGGATAAAATTGAGAACATATCATGCAAATTCTAAAATTCATTTTTACTTCCTCCCCTTGACTGCTACTGGAAAATGTAATAATTTAATATCTTTTAAACCGGCTTCCTCAAACCAACTCATAACTTCATAACAGGGATGCTTATTTTGATACTTTGGTGAATACCAGTCGAAAGTATCCAGCACTCTCCATTTCCAATCGGAATGACTACTCATGGGAAAAACGTTAATCAATGCCCCAACCTTCGGGATTTTTTTAAAGTAATAAAAAGGAATCGCCAAATGAGATAAATACCACAACAATTTCTTTGGTAGATGAACAGTAAAAAGTCTATAAAAATCAGTAATGATTTGTGTATAACTCGTTTCATCAGAATAAACCCAGATAGCAATTTCTCCTCCGCTTTTCAAAAGACAGGGGAGGTTCATAAATGCTTTCTTAGTATCAGGAGTATGGTGTAAAACGCCTATGCTGTAAATATAATCAAATGTATTATTTTTGAGAGGAAGGTTAAAAATATCGGCATGTATAATATGAACATTATCAAACTTTTTTAGATTTTCATATGCAGAATCTACAGCAAAGGATAAATCTATTCCTATTACTTCCTTTGCATAGGGCTGAACTACTTCCATAAACCGTCCCATACCACACCCAGCATCCAGAACAATCTTATCTCTTAACTTTTCTAACTCAATACCTGTCTTTTCTATAAATGTAACCTTGGATTCTGTCCTTCCTGTTGCGCTGTCTAACTGCGTTTTTTTATAAATTTTCCACTCAAAACTGAAACTTTCCACATATTTATCTGTTGAAACAAACCGAGGGATAAAATTTATGATTTGATATTCCGCTTGACAAATGGGACAATGCAAAATACCGCTTTCAATTTCACTGTTTACACTTTTGGATTTAGCTATGCCTAAATCCGATTTGCATTCAGGGCAGCAAAGAAGTCTTAATAATCTATCTTTCATTATTTTTTCTTTCCTATACAACCAATTCCCATGGCATATGAGAAATTATTTTGGAGAATCCGATACAATCCATGAGGTAGAAGTCGATGCACCCAATTATGAAATGGCGAAACAATGTTACCATACCCGAACTTACCTATTACTTCTAATCCGGCATACTTAAATATTCCACGCAATTGAGAAATAGTATAAATTCTTTCGTCAGTTATTTCACCAGAATATCTTGTAAATTTAGTCGGAATTACCGCTATCATATATTTTGCACATTTTGCTTGTTCTTTAAGTAAAACAATTGTTGTTTTTCTATCAAAATGTTCTACCACACCAACTGAATATACTAAATCAAACTTGCCATAATACTTTGACAGGTCAAAAGCATCTACCTGTTCAAATTTAACATTGGAGCGAAAATATTCAGCATTTTTCCTGGCTTTTTCCACAATATTCGCATCATCGTCAATGCCTACCACCTCATACCCACATTTTTGAAGATAAATATCAGAATAGCCAAGTCCACAACCAACATCCAAAATTCTCGCTGGTGGTTGCATCAATCTTTTAATTCTGAAATATAGTGGTTCGTTGTAATTCCAGTGGTTAACCGCAAAATCCAAGACGCTATGATGTTTATATTCTTGCCTCTGAAAATATTCTTGCCATCTTTTTGTCATTTTCTATATTATTTTTCCCCTACAAAATAGAAAATACTTGCAATAGATTTTCTTTTTATCAAAAGTGGATCCAAATACTTCAACGGAAGCAATATCCAACCAGTAATTATACTGATAATCTCACGAGGAGCATCGTGATTATGCCAGAAATTAAATAATTCAGAAAAATATTGTCTTAAAAAAACAATCAAAGCCACATTTGGTCCACCACTAACGCCTAACTCCAAAGGCTTGAAATCTTTAAATAGATTCAATAACCCTGCTTCAGTATAACGCTGATAATCCATATCTGTTCCTGTTACCGGATGATAAGGATATAAAAATGGAACTTCAATATAGATTTTCCCACCTTTTTTTAAAATTCTATAAATTTCATTTACTACCTTCACTGGATTCCAGACATGCTCTAATACCGATGTGCAAATTATCCCGTCAAAAGTCTCGTCAGCAAAAGGGAGGATATGAGCATCTCCAACTATATCCACATATTCAGAAAGTGCTATATCCAGATTAACTATCCGCTGATCAAATCTTCTATATCCACACCCCAAATCACAAGTTTTTGCTCCGTAATCAAAATAGTTCAGAAATTTTTCAACTCGTTGGTATAGACTATTTATAGAATATGGCTCTAGGGAATGCATTTTTCTTAATATTTTTGAAATCCGTTGCTTAAATAAACCTATCTGCATAGAGGGTTTCGAGCTCTGTTGTAATAATATACGAGATTGTTTATCAAGCATAATTGGAATCCCATCCCTAATTTCATATTCCTGCTGACATTTCGAACAAATTAGCTTCCCTGTTTTAATTTGTTCCTGTTTGGTCTCTTGAATTTCCATTTTGAGATCTGCCTTACACTTTGGGCAACAAAGATAATCTAATAACCTTTCTTTCATTCTTTCACTCCCTCCTCAAGCCTTTTGCAGTAATTCTCTTAAAATATCTAAATAAAGATAGAAAAATTTCCACGGGATTATACAACCATTTTGTAAATCGCTGTCTCATTATCTCTGTAAAGTAAGACCTTTTTCTCATACGTCTAAAAAGATAATACAATTCAAACAATTTCTTTCTCTCAATTTTTTCTGTTAATATGACTTTTTCTTCAAGATTATCTTTTGATTCAATCTTTAATTTCTTCCAATTCATATCCTCCAAAACTAATCCTTTCTTCAAGGCGTATTCCCAAAAATAGGTTCCTGGTAAAGGAGTTAAGATGTAAATATTAGATGTAGAAACAATATTATTATTGCAAATGAAAGATAACGTTTCCAAGATTTCATCCTTAGTTTCATCAGGTGAACCAATTATAAAACTAGCCCCTATGTTAAGCCCAAATTTTTTCATTATTTTAATTGCTTTAATATTATCTTCCATTGTAACTCTGTCCTTTAGATAATGAAGTATTCTTGCATTTCCTGATTCCAATCCAATATTAGTGGAAGTTACATTCATCTCCTTTAACAATTTAACAGTTTCTTCATCAATTAGATTTGCTCTAACGGTCACAAAAAAACTTACTTGCTTATTAATTCCTTCTTTTTTTATCAGCTCTACAATTTTAGACAATCTTTCTTTATTTGCAATAAAAAGATCGTCATAGAAACATATTATGCTTGGTGAATACTTGGATATTAACATTTTTAATTCCTCAAGTACATATCGAGCTGAGAAGAAACGGACACTCTTCCAAAAACTGCTGGAAGCACAATAACGACAGTGATAAGGGCAACCTCTGGAAGAAACCAAATGCACTCTATCTTGCTTTTTAACACCAAGTAAATCTCTCGCTGGAAAAGGAATACGGTCCAATGGAACTATTAGTTCTCTTGCTTTGGTAACCTTTAGTTTACCGCTTTTATCGTAAAAAGCAATTCCAGAAATCTTACCTATCTGCTCAAAATTTATCCCACTTCCCTGAAACATCTCCATCAATTCCAGCATAGTTTCCTCACCTTCCTGCATAACTGCCAGGTCCATATCTGCTGTTAGGCTAGAAGGTAAAGCAGTAATATGGGGTCCTCCTATTATTACTTGAAGGCCTAAATTTCTGCAGATTTTGCTAATTTCTTTTGCTTTCCCAAAATTTTGAGATAGAGAATATATGCCGACGATATCAGGTTTAAACATTCCTAGTTCTTCATTTATATTTTTCTCAATTATTCTTATCTTTATTGATGGCATATTCTTTCGTAAATAAGATGCAATGTATCCTAAACCAAGTGGAGGAAAATATTCTTCCTCTGTCGTTGTTTTACTCTCAATCGCATTAACAAGCAGTAACTTCATCTTATTTTATCTCCAAAACTAAAAACTTTGCTTTTCATTAATCCCAAAAATTTATTTACTTCTTCCATTTTTAACAAAAAAATTGTTCCTATAAAAAGACATCCCGAAATAATTATGGGGACTCCAATCTGGATCACTTGATTGATAATCGTCACAGAAGCGATTATCTGATTCAAAAGGTTAAATATAAAAAAGATACCTATCCCTGCAGTTATGGAGGCTATAATAATTTTGGTAATTCCTTCCAATATGTACTTTGTAGATAGAGACATTTGTTTTTTTAAAAAAATAAAAAGAAGACTCATTATAGTAAAATATGTTACCGACGTCGAAAGAGCAATTCCTGCAGCGGGAGGATTGATAATTTTTATAAAAAGAAAGTTTAAGACTATATTCATTATTACTCCGACGATGGTTATTTTTAAGAGGGTTGCCATATCTTGAAAAGCAAGGAATACCCTTGCCAGAATCATTCCCACTGTATAAAAGAAAAACTGGAAGGAATAGCATATAAGAATTATCGAAGTTAAATTTGTTGCATGGGAATCAAATAGCCCCCTCTGGAATAAGAGCGTTATTATCGGTTTTGCAAGGATAACTAAAATCACAGTTAATGGTATAAAGATAAAGCCAGACATCCTTATGCTTTTGGCAACAGAATCCTTCATTTCTTCAATTTTGTTTTCAGCAATCTGAGATGAGAAGAATGGGAAAACTGCAATAGCAATAGATGAAGAAAAAATTACCAAAGGAACCTGAACAAGCCTTCCTGCATAGCCAAGAGCAGCAATACTTCCGGGAGCTAGATAAGAGGCCATAATTCTATCAACAACGATATTCAATTGAGAGGCAACCATAGCTATGAAAAAAATAAAACTTAAGGATATCATTTCTTTTATTGCCGGGTGTTCCCGGTTAAAATCAAAGTAATGATGATACCCTTTTCCCTTTGTAATAGGAATTAAGAAAATGAATTGCAGAATTAGACCTACAAGTAATCCATAAATAAGGGTAAAAATGCTCAACTGTTTTACAAAGAATAAAATAAACAAAATTGTGGTGATTGTAACAAACATCTGTGAAAAAGCCGGCCAAGCAAAATGCTCAAAAGCATTAAGAATGCCAGCCATAATCCCTATCAGCCCACTTAAAATAAGGGTAAAGCAGACTATACGCAACATCTTTATTGCTAAATTAATAGTCTCTGGTTTTAAACCATGGAAACCAAATCTGATAATCCAGGGAGCAAAAATATAAAGAAATAAAGACGCAAAGATAAAAAAAATAAAAAGATAATTTGTGATTACTGAAGAAATATGATTTGCTTCACTTTTGTCTTTAAGTTTATACCTAATAAATATAGGAATAAAAACAGCTCCAAATGTTGATAATAGAACACTATTTATTAAATTTGGAACAGTAATTGCTGCATAAAAAGCATCCATAACCTTTGTAATTCCAAAATAATTTGCAACAAGGATTTCCTTTCCTAAACTTAGTATATGCCCGCAAGTACTTGCAACTATCAAAATTAATGCTGCTTTTGCTATCTTTAAATTTGTGCTGACAATTTTAAGTCCCAAAATAAACCTCCTGAATATAGAAGGAAATAATTCGGGAAATAAAAAAATTGTCTAATATCTTCTTTCGCGCGTTCTCTCTTACCTTCTTTAAATTTGATAAACATATCGGTGTTTTATCCCAGATTTTTTCGTATACATTCTCCAATTGTTCTGGTTTTGTGAAATAGTTTGTATCGTGGTCTACCAACGCAAATCTCATTTAATCATTTCCTCATATAACTGCACATGCTTCTGGGCTACCATACCTATGGAGTAATTTTCTTCAATTGTCCGCCTTGCCTCCCGGCCCAATTTATGACCAACTTCAGGCTGGCTTAGTAATGTTATTATTCCTTTTGCAAATTGGTGCACTTTGCCCGGTTCAACTAAGAATCCATTCTTTTTATTCTCAATTATTTCTTCCGTGCCACCTATCTTAGTAGCCACAATCGGCAGTTCTGTAGCCATTGCTTCCAGTAGTGCATTAGATAATCCTTCCGCAGTTGAAGGAAAGACAAAGCCATTACCAGTTTGAAGGTATTCATTGACATTATCAACTTGACCAGTAAATTTTATAGATTCAATAATTTTTAACTCCTTCGCTAAACTAATCAAGCTACCTTTCTGGGAACCATTGCCTATAATAAGCAGGTAACCTTCTTTTTCAGATTTTATGACTATTTGCCAGGCCATGAATAATACTGCCAGTCCTTTAACCGATTCCAGTCTCCCCGAATAGACCATAATTGGGAGTGATGGAAAATTGAAGCGTCTCTTCAAGTCCTGTTTTTGTAGGTCGTCGACTGGATGAAAAAGGGCTGTATCTACACCATTGGAAATCTTTACTACCTTCCTTTTAGCAAATCCATAGTCTATTGATTCCCTCTTCACTTCCTCACTGGGACAAACGAAAACGTCACCATATTTCATTAGAATTTTGAGCTTTGCCCTTCCAAGACAAGTTCTATCGGAAGTTTGGATATCTCCTACTTTCCCGGAACGGCCAAATTTCACGATAACCTTCTTTCTCAGCAGTTTGCCTGCAATTGCTGCTGTAATTGCCGGGGAAGACGCTAAATGGGCGTGGATAATCTGGTATTTCCTTCGATTTTTCATCAGGAAAAGAAATGATGAAAACATAAATGACAAGGAAGCAACAATTCCCGAACCCAAAGCGAACAATCTATAAACTGGAACTCCATCTAACTTTTCAAATCTCTTCAGTCCTTTTAACCTTTCGGTAATAACAAAAGGATTTACATTTCGAGCGATTAATGCCTTGGCCAGCCTCAAAGTTTGTATTTCGGTTCCCCCAACGACTGGAGGAAAATATGCACTAATCATGCAGACTCCTATTTTCATACATCACCTGGACTCAAGATTGTCGCTCAACGGTCTCTTTAGCGAAGAAAGAACCATCTGGAATGTTCCCTTCCTTTCGGAAGGACTCCGGAAGTCATCTTCCTTTCGGAAGGACTCCGGAAGTGGCTCTATCTTTTTCAAAGTTCTTTTCATAGGAAAATTTTCTTGGGGATGATTTTCAAGAAGGTATTAATCAGGGTTTGCATTTTCTTCACTTTTCTGAATTTCTCTTTGTAGAACTGAGCCTTCTTTTTCTCCTCTACAGAAAGGCTGTTTTCTATCTTAGATAAGGCTTTCTCAAATTTATCTATTCCTCCTGACATTTCATTTACTCTTTCTTGTATGCCACCTTTAAACCTGTTAATTACTATTTTCAAGGTATCAGGGTTTGCCTCGTAAAAATCCTTTCGGGAACCCTTCACCCATACTTTTCTCACCCCACCCCATTTTTCCAATTCGCGAATATTTGTACTTACACTCCCCTTGCTTACTTTTAATCTTTCCACCATATAATCGAGACAGAGTGGCTCATCGCTTAGGAAAAGCAATGCGTATAGCTGTCCCACAGTGCGGCTAAGCCCCAGGCGCACACCCAGCTGACCAGCAATTTCTGTGAATTCATCTCTTATTTTATCAAGTTCAGGGTTTTCCATAATTTTATGGCTTTGTAATAGTTGGTTTAGAACGTTTAGAATGTTCTAAACAAAGTATATTATAACTTTCCCCTTTTGTCAAGCCCTATTTTTAGGCAATGTCGGGCTCAGGGACGAGCCCGACTACCGAAGTGTGGGACGAGCCCGACTACCAGCCATCATCGCGAAACAAGTTTCGCTACTCCAAAAAACTGTGGAGTAGCAGAGCTTGCTCTGCGTTATTATTCGGACGGAAGCTCTACTCCTGAGATGGCTTCCTCAATTAGGTTAAGGTTCATTCTGTAAGCTTCATTTTGAGGAGCCAGTTTTATTGCCTTTTTAATCTCATCTGTTGCTAAGTCGTACCTCTTCTGGATAAAGTAGACATCGGCAAGTCCGCTATGGGCAGCTGCAGAATAGCGATTCAATTTCAGGGCTTTTCTGTACTCAGCAATGGCTTGAATTATATTCCCTTCCTCCATCCAGCACCTTCCCAAACCTACATAAACACGAGAGTAATCAAATTCAAATAATCTATTTTCATAATCTCTCCCTGAGAAGACCAATTGGGGAAGTAGTCCTTTCAACTTTAAGACCTTGTAGAATTCTTCCTTGGCTCTGGCAATCTCCTTTAAACCCAACTGGCTCTCTCCCAACCGCAAGTGGGCTAATAGATAGTATGGTTCTATATCAACTGCTTTTTGATATTCTATTTTTGCTTTCTTAAATTCCCAGCGGTCTAGATAGTAAGAACCCAGGGCAAAGCGGAAAAACGGATTGTAGGGGTTATGCTTCACTGCTAGTTTAAATTCCTTTAAAGCGCTTACTGTGTCTTTAAGACGATAGTAAATACGGCCTAACTGGTCATGATAATCCGCCTCTTGGGGATGTAATTTTATAACCTTCCCATAAATTGAAATTGCTCTATCCTGTTTTTCTTCTTTCCTGTAATAATCGGCCAATTCCTTATGGTATTCAGCATTCAAAGGAACAAGTTTCACGGCCTTCCTGTATTCTCCCTTATATGCATAGTGGTTTCCAAGATAGATTACTGAAACGAGGAGAAACAAAATTGAGAGAAAAGAAATAGACGTCACTCTTAGCCACCCGGGAGCTTGAAGGTCAGAAAGTGAACCGAGCTTTTCGTCAGGGGAAATCCGGGATAGAAATAGATTATGATTATCAACCATAATCTTTGTTATAAAAAAGAGTAAAATACAGGTTATTGCCGGAAGGTGGAGATTGAAATAAAATAGGCCCTGGGTTAATACTGCTAAAGCGCCTGCCGAGGCAGAAACCACCTCAGCTTGAGATTTAAGAGAGAGATTATTCTTTAATAATTTCTTTACTCCCTTCACCATTATGTAAAAAATGGAACATACGAGAAATACTACAATCATTCCCAGTTCAGCACCTATCTGTAAATACTCATTGTAGGCAAATTTTGTATAAGTGCCATAGCCAGAAGCAATCCGAAAATTACCAAAGTTTCCCGGGCCCAC
>Ga0307376_10005367_pt1 | contig 11557 bp, 7 predicted proteins | sample TR2MG_FD_202536 | JGI IMG/M metagenome (GOLD analysis project Ga0307376, IMG submission 202536) | Soil microbial communities from Risofladan, Vaasa, Finland - TR-2 | ecosystem: Environmental > Terrestrial > Soil > Coastal area > Acid sulfate soil | place: Finland: Risofladan, Vaasa | collected... | reverse complement strand
GGTGTAGTAAAGACGAACGAAACTCTTTCCTGCTTTATTGCCAAGAAGAAAACGGTCACGGAAATCACGCAATATTTTTACATGCGGCTCCATCAATGATCCATAGGCCGCAGTCGCAATAAAGCATCCGCCACTGCCTCCTCCATCAGGTGCAGCAGGTGCAGCCGCCACAATACCTGAATAAGTTCCATCCAATGAACCTATAGGGAAAACTCCGACGGCATGTATCGCAAAGTAGTACGTGGTTCCATTTGTTAGACCGTTTATCTTGTACGTTGTAACATTTCCAACGTCTATTTCGGTGCCAAGGGCCGTGGTTACGCCATATGAGACGATGTAGCCTGTTACGGTACTCTCGCTATTGGCATTCCAGTTGAGGGTTACGGAGCTGTCTCCTGCCGAAGCAGAAAAGTTAGGCGGCGGTGCAATATAGGTTACCGCTTTAAAGGCATTGACCCGCCCCCCTGTTGATAACTTGCCGGAAAGGGCGGGGAGGCTATCAACTGTATTTAAAATGGCGTCTCTAATCTGGAGATGGGTGTAATTGGGATTCTGCGCCTTCACCAATCCCGCAACGCCTGCAACATGAGGGGATGACATTGACGTCCCTGGATAATAATCATAGTCATAACTGCTGATAATTACAGGTTCCCGATAGAGTTCAAGGTTATCAATATAGACCCCGTCTTTGGTGATTGAAGGATTTGAATGGAGCCAAAAGCCGAAGTAAAAACTTGGCACTGAGTCCGCCATCGCTGTTAAATTAAAAGAATCGTCGATAAATAATCCGTTAGTAGATCCCGTTCGAGCGTTCTCCAAGGGATAGTATCGCTGATCTGGTAAAAACCAGTTCGTACCGTTTTCCGACCCAGCTAAGTGCAAATAGTCAAATCCGTCTTCTAAATCCGCATTTATCCTAAATGAAAGTGTGTATTTATTATCTTTGACCGAAGAAAATGGGGTTCCTAAACCAACAACGGAGTCAGTGTTATTCAAGTAATTAACTCCCGGGCTGTCCTCAAGGCAGTTAGATCCTCCATCTCCGGTCCCGGCAACAAAACCCCACGAAAAGTTGGTCCCGCCAACGACCCAATTTGATAGAGGAGGTGGATCAAAATCTTCAGTATATAAAACCACCTTGGCTCCGGATGTAAATTCGGGAATAGAGCTATAGATGTTGTCTCCTGGGGCAGCTACATCCACAGAGACCACACCATAGTTTGAAAAGGTTGCAAGGTTATCATCTTGATCTGTTGCTGCCACCGCGATGATATTGGGCAGGTTATAACTGGAAGGGAAATGTCTATCCGGCCCATCATTGTTATTCCCATTATTCCCCGCTGCAGCCACGAAAAGAACACCGTGATCATTGGCGTAGCTTACGGCATCATGTTCGGTTTGAGAAAAATTATACCCGCCCCAGCTTGCATTGATAATATCGGCGCCATTGTCCACAGCATATTCAATGGCCTCTGTTGCATCGCCAACATTCCCTGCTATTCCTCCCATCCTGAGAGCCATAATCTTGGCATTCCAGTTGACACCTGTTATCGCTGCTCCGTTGTTTCCACGGGCTGCAATGGTCCCGGAAACATGTGTACCGTGTGAATGATAATCTTCGGGGGTGTTATCGTTAGACCAGAAATCCCAACCATAGATATCGTCAACATAACCGTTGGTGTCGTCATCCACGCCCGCGGTCCCGTTCAATTCCGCATTGTTCTTCCATATATTGGAGCTTATCTCTGGATGCTGGTACGCCACACCAGTGTCAAGCACTGCGATAATGACATTGTCTGAGCCCGTTGTAATGTCCCAGGCCTCTGGAGCATCGATGTCCGCATCATCCGTCCCGGTAACTCCGTTGACCAGCTGGCCCGTATTGTGCAGTCCCCATAACTCACCAAAATCTGAATCATTTGGCATTGCCGCGAAATGAAGGATGTAATTCGGTTCGGCATATTCCACGTTTGGGTCCATTTTATACTGTGCAACGGCTTGTTTCACGGAAATATCCGATGGGATTTTGATGCGCCTCACTCCTATGCGCTTAATCCGCCTTATCTCCTGAGCGCCCATGTTTGAATGCAATGCCGTTGTCTTGGCATGTGTCGTCCCTTTCTTGAATTTTACAAGGACTTCCCCGGGCACGAATTCTGCAGAAATCTGTTTCTCAATCGCCAAATGACCACTCCCCAAAAGGGCTTGGGGCTTCTGCTCCGACCCTGCAAAGGGGACGTAGAGAAACATAGTAGCAAATACCAACACACATATGATTTTTATTCTTTTTTTCATGTTTTCCCCCTTTTGCAATTATTCAAATTTTCTGATGTAATTGGGTTCTGCATACTCCACTTCCCTAAAACTCTGAAGGCGTTTCATGACTTCCTCCACGGAGGCGCCACTTTGGATCTTCATGCGGTATATTTTCTGCTTCGAAACGACCTTGATGGTTTTTAGGTCCAGTTTTTCTTGGATCGTCTTTATGCTTTCCATGTCTGTGCCGTCTTTAAACTTTATGAGGATCTCTCCGGGAATGTAGTTATGGCTTTCTATACCTATAGGAGCTGATTCTTTAGACCACTTGGTTTCTGACATATTAATCTGATTCACTCGATTCTCTTTAAAATCGCTTTTCTGGCCTGTACACGAGAAAGTAAATAAGAAAATCATCAACCCTATGAAACTGATTACATATCGCATGATTCCTCCATAGATAATCGTCGTTAATAGAGGTTAACTGATTATAGTGACCGATCAATTAACGATCGAACTTAGATAATGAGTCGAGCATCCAGAATGCGGCCAGCACAATAAGAGATGTTTCACAATGGAAACCGAATCGAGAAAGAGGTTGAATTTGAAAAGAGAAGGTATCCGGGCAGTTTGTATTAATATCTTAATAGTGTCAATGCAGATTTTTAAGATATAAAATACGGAGTCAATCTAAGCATAACATGGTGATTAACTATGATATCAATTAGTTACTTTAGGTTGATTTGTGGAGAAACGATATGCAATAGATAGAAATTCATTCGGATTGTTGGCGTTACAGATTACTTAGTATCAACAAATAAGTATAATTACAGATGTCTAAAAGATAGCTGTGAGTCTACTAAATCCTGAACAGCAGTGAAAACCTGATTGAGACCGTTTTTAGGTCAGGATTGGTTCAGGAGAGATTAATCCATTTGCTGGCTTTAAGATGGTTAGAATCAAGCCTTTCATGGGAAATGAAGTTTGGCTGATGAGAAATGGGCGTTACGCAACAAACAGATCGGTGCTCAAATATCGTTCCCCTGTACTGGGCAAGACCACGACGATCTGCTTTCCGCGGTTTTCAGGTCGTCGGGCCTGGTCGAGGGCGGCCCATACTGCGGCACCGGATGATATGCCACACAAAATCCCTTCCAAAACAGCCAGTCTGCGGGCGGTTTCAAATGCCTGTTCATTGGTGACCGTAATAATTTCGTCTATTATTTCAGTGTTCAAGACATCAGGAATAAATCCAGCACCGATGCCCTGAATCTTGTGGGGTCCGGCCTGGCCGCCGGAAAGGACGGGTGAATCGGCAGGTTCCACCGCCACAGCCTTGAATGAGGGCTTTCGGGCTTTTATCGCCTCGGATACACCGGTAAGGGTACCCCCGGTACCAACCCCTGAGATGAAAATATCGACGTTGCCGTCGGTATCGCGCCAGATTTCTTCTGCCGTGGTTTTCCGGTGAATTTCCGGATTGGCCGGATTGGAAAACTGATCCGGCATATAGGCGTTGGCTGTGTTTTTCAGAATCTCTTGGGCTTTTGCAATGGCCCCCTTAATCCCGTCAGATCCAGGTGTCAGTACGAGCTTGGCACCCAAATGTTTTAAGAGTTTTCTCCGCTCTATACTCATGGTATCCGGCATGGTTAAAATCAGGTTGTAGTTCTTGACCGTGCAGACAAAAGCCAGAGCAATCCCAGTGTTTCCACTGGTCGGTTCCACAATTGTGGTATCTGAGCGTATCAGTCCTTCCGCCTCTGCCGCTTCAATCATTGAAACACCGATTCGATCTTTCACACTCCCCAACGGGTTGAAAAACTCGAGTTTGGCGGATATTTCAGCGCCCAGCCCATCGGCAATTTTATTGAGTTGAACCAGCGGCGTCGAACCCACAGTAGAATTTACATCCCTGTAAATATTCATGGCGTCCTCCATTTAAAAACACAGTTCACCCTATAGTTGCAACGTTAGGATGAACTGACTGGTTTTGATCTTTTTATAATGTCGGCTCCGGAAGAGCGTCGATTTTTGCCAGTAGCTGATCATCGGTCCAGTGCTCACATTGAAAACATGCCGAAATATTAACACCTGCCTCCCCCTGGATTCTGTCAAGGAAGTAATTCCCCCTATCGCCAATTAACTTTCTTTTTTTTCCAGGTTCGTGTTCGGCTATTTCCTTTGGGTGTGAAACTATATCATGCATAATTCCAAATTGTTAAAAAAATCCTCATGGAATAGGGTGTGTTATGGGGTCAGCGAAACTGCCGGCAATAGGCCATTGGTAAAAACTTCGCAAGACCGGCATGACTTCATCTTTTCACTCCAATCTTTATAAACAATGCCGTCACAAATAGTTCCGTTAATAAACCAGCATAGTTTTCCGGATTTAAATTCCCAAGCTGGACACTCTTTTTTCTTCTTGAGAGGACATTTTTTTATAACCCAGCACGGCTTGTTCAATTTGGAGTCCCCTCTCATATTGGAGACCAGGAACAACATCTGTCTCTCCGCATGGGCAGGTATGGATCGCCAGCCCTGTTCGTAGCTGTGTACAGCCTTGATGGATACACCCAGCAGTTGAGCCATCTGTTTCTGCGTTTTGTCCAGCTTTTTTCGCAATCGTGCGAATTCTTTGTCGTCCATAAACTTCTCCTTGAATTTTTAGTTATATGGGGGGTCAAAGAGGTTTTATTGAAAACACATATATATCAGCGGAATGGATAATCTTTTATAAAAAGCGTGTACGGTCTGAGTGGTTTAGGGATCGTTAGAAGTAACAGACGGATACCGAAACATTTCAACAGCAACAAAGGGTTTGTTTCAAGACGAACCCATTGTTTTTATATTGGAATCTGTTCTTTCTTTACGGTCCTTTAACCCCGAGGCTTGTCCGCCTCTGGCGTGATTACACGGTTTGAAAAAAAGCATTATCCATGGAGCGATTTAACACATAAAAATACCCCGACCCCTCGGTTTTATAGGCATCCATGGAATCAACCCGACAATATGTGGCACTATGTGGTATATTGTGTCAATAGAAAACTTCGTAGAAATAATTTCATGCAGTTACTGCCTGGATGGTGCGGCGGTGTTTTGTACCATGATTTCAAAATTCTTTAGTTTTTCCCGCATCTGTTTTGAGATTTCCATGTACTTCCGGCTGATATCATCGCGGTAATCCGCATGGATTTTGTTGATTTTTCTCTGTATTTGTTTGAGTATTTTGGTCCGTTCCTTCCAGAGTTTAAGCAGGTGTTGAAAATTCTCTTTTGAATTGTTCATCCTTTCCGCGGAATATTGATTTACCAGACCGCAAAAATAATGGTATTTCTCATCGAGGATTAATGCGATTTTTTCCGTTTTCAGCGTCTGTTGTGTGATGGTGTGGAAATGATGCCCGACAATGCTCAAAGAAATGGCTTCGCCAAAAATGTTGGGATGTTTGATCATGCTCCGAAAGACAAACTTGAGATACTGAAAACCGTAGGGTGTAAAGAGCTGCCAGTAAATAGATTTGAATAAGATTTTCAATTCGTTAAAGTGGATTTTTCGCTGAAAATAGTCCGTATACTCGAGATTGTCCAAAAATCGGCTGCAGCGCTCAAAATAGTTTTTTAGATTAAAATCATATATACCGGCCAGAATTTTTTTATATCCGTCTTTCAGCCGTTCCGGGTCCATAACGGTTCTGAAGTTGGTGGTCATGCTGTGCGTGTTGTTGCCGATGGAGGCCTTTAAGATCCGGCCTTCCGTCAGTAACCGCTGATAAAGGCGGGTGCCGGGAAGGGCGTTCAAGAAGCCGATCATCGCTTTTGGAATGGCGTTTTTCTGAATAAAAGCGATTTGACGATCGAAAATATCTTCCTTGTCGTTATCAAACCCGATGATAAACCCGGCCATCACTTCCATCCCGTGTCGTTGGATCGTCCGGATCGATTTTTCCATATCTGTCTTTAAGTTCAGGGTCTTTCCGGCTTCTTCAAGCCCCTCGGGATCAGGGGTTTCAATCCCTATGAAAACCTGGTTGAAGCCGGCCTCGCGCATAGCGGTCAACAACGCTTCATCGTCTCCTATATTGATGCTGGCTTCGGTAAAAAAATGGAGGGGATACGCATGCTCGATTTGCCAGGATTTTAACGCAGGCAAAAGTTCGGCCTTAACCCTTTTTTTATTGCCGATAAAGTTGTCGTCGACGATAAATACCGGACCTCGCCAGCCCAGATGATAGAGCGCATCAATTTCCCGAAGCAGCGTGTCCGCCGATTTTAAGCGCGGTTTGTTGCCGTAGACCGGCCAGATATCGCAGAACTCACAGTGAAATGGACAGCCTCTGGAATACTGGATGGACATGGAACCGTATGCATCCAAATCCAATAGATCAAACCGCGGGGCCGGCAGACGTGAAATATCCGGATGCGGCGGCCGCTCATATACGGGATTGGCAGTGCCGTTTCCCAAGTTATTCAAAAAATCTGCCAAGGTTTTATCCACTTCCCCCAAGAGAAAGTGGTCAACACCCGCGATATCCTCATGCCTTGAAGTTGGAAAAGCCCCCCCGGCTACAATGGTTTTACCAAACGGATTGCATCGGCGGATTACCTCCCTCATGGAATCTTGCTGAACAATCATGGCAGAGATAAAAACAGCGTCCGCCCAGATGATATCGCTGTCTTTTAAAGGCGTGACGTTCATGTCCACAAGTTTTAAGTTGTACGTTTCCGGAAAAAAGGCGGCGATGGTCAGCAGTCCCAGCGGCGGCATGGCGCTTTTTTTGCGAATAAACTTCAGCGCGTATTTGAAACTCCAGTAAGTATTGCTTGGAATTTTCGGATATACAAGAAGGATGTTTTGATATTTCGGCATGGTGATCAAGCCTCCTTTGATAATTGACAGTGTGTCCGATTATTCATCCTGGGTGGATAATTTTATCAAAAAACTGTAATTATTAAATGTATCCTCCCTCTTGAGTCGGTTTGACAATGAATCGCTGTAAACATCTTCGAGCTGCCGTACAATCCGCTTAAGATTTTCAATGCTTGTCAGTTGTGCAACTTTAGTTGAAGGTAACTGCTCCGGCGGCTGATTCTCAAGTCTTTCATATGCGTCTTCAAATTCATCGGCAGCCAGCTGTGAAGTTAAGATGATGTAATCATCCACCTGCCGTTTTGAATCTTTTAATTCGGGTCTCGTCAGGAGAGATTCCCTCATGGTCTTTCCGATCAGCAACCAAAAATCCCTGACTTCTTTTGCCCCATAGCCGTCCATATACCGTTTGAAAGCAATTTCTTGAGCATAGATCGGTATTATGGACCGGTCTCGGTTTTTCACTGTAGCTGCAACAACTTGATAGTTCAGGGTGATATACCATTTAAGCAGTTCACTATACATCTTCCGGTAATTCGGAAAACGGCGTTTATTTACCGGGTTCGTTATTTCTGCTTCGATTTTTTCTACCAATGATTCACGAAGTTCCGTTAAAATATCGTAAATTGTGGTGCTTTTTCTGAAGGCAATCTTTTTAATAAGGACTTCATTGCGAAATGTCCAGTTGTTTGGATGGCGGGTCATTTTTTCGGTCAAAAACAATAACCGCCGCAATATATGATAGCGCGGTGTCGGCTTCCAACCCAAAGCCTTGTATGTGACAGAAGCATCCACACTCAATTTTTTATCGATATATTTTGCCATCCACGGCTGTTCTAAGGTTTTCTTGCCGCTAAGCCGACCTAAGAACGAGATGATGATCAACCCCAAAGCCACCGCATGTTTCGGTATTTGAAACGGTTTGATATCGTGCCAGTAATAATACCTTGTGGCGGTTTTGAAAAGTTTGTTATGGGATACACTCCCTTGAAAGCCGGCAATGTATATTGCCAGACGCGGCAGGATATCGCTGATTTCGATAATTCGTAGAAATAGTTTAATAAGATCTTTAATATGGATATACGGTATGGCCGATTCTCCACGTCCGGTCACAACTCTCGACATGAGTTTGTTTCCAGCCAGCCAATACTTTAACAACATATACAACATGGGATATTCACACCAATCGCTGTATACGGCTGCCAATCGGACAATTGAGCAGGGAAAGAATTCCGAATATTCCCCAATGATCGCTTCTTCTTTCCTTTTGCACCGAGCATATGGAGAATCCGCATCGATAGGACTCTCTTCGGTGAGTGCCGTACCATGAGCAGGAAATTTGCAGGCGGCCAGAGAACTGGGGAAAATGAAACGCTTTATTCCCAGTAATTTTGAGATTTCAAGAATATGGCGTGTTCCGGTGACATTGATCCGCTCATATGCAGGGTTTTCTTTCATGGTAAAGTCGTAATATGCGGCCAGATGCAAAACATAATCGGCGCCGCCATGATTGTTGATATACCGAAAGGCCTTCAGCAGATTTTCCCGGTTTGCGATATCGACCTGGAGCCAATGTATATTGGCAAGATGGGGTATGCCGACTTCCTTTTGACTGCGGCGTGCGATGCAAAACAGGCGAAACTTTTCGGATACGGCGATGACAAAATGCCTTCCGATAAAACCGGATGCTCCGGTGACCAAAATTCCCGGTAATATTTCATTCATTTTGCATACCTATTGCCGTACGTTGTCTTTAAATGAAGATAATTCTGTAACGCTAAAAAAATTATCAATCCCATGACACCGTCGCCGATTCCCGATAACAGGACAATCCATTTAAATTCAACGGCAAAACAGTAAACCATCAAAAAGAGCGTCGCCAGCGCCTTTACGATAATTGAAAATACAATTAAATAATGATGTTTTTTAATGTTTGTTGCGCCCATTACATAGGCGACGGCCATCAGGATATGAAAAACACCGCCTTGAGCGGGGAAAAATCGTTCACACTCAGGACTGAATCCTGATAGTTTCATAAGTAGGGTCGGCTGAGCAATCAATGCCAAGCCAATGGCAATTGAATGTAACGCTACCAGCCATAATACGGTTGAAAGGAGTTTGTCGGGATACTGAAATAAAATCTTTTTTAAGTCACCACGCATATCGCTTTATAACGGACACAAAGAATTATGGTTTTTGGGTTGATTGAAACAGATAGAAAGAACATTTTCAACAATTATTATGGGAAACAAACAACTTGAACCGGCGATCTTTACGCCGAATACCGGGAAAAGGACGGAGCAGTTCAGACAAGATGAAGTCGTTCAAATTATTCCTGAATTTTTAAATTGAGAGTTCGGCGTTTAAGCGAACAGCATAGAGGTAACCAAATTTATGGATAATTACCATATTCCCACAGGGTAATCTTAACACCTTTGCCTTGTTCGCTTTTACGCGGTTTTATTTGCGAGTTCTTGCCGATGGAAACGGAATTGTCCTGTGGGTGAACCGGGCCCGTGATAAATTCGGGTTAGTCGATTCCAAAGGATTTGAGCTTTCTTCGAAGGGTGTTCAGGCCGATGCCAAGACGCCTGGCTGTCTTGGATTTGTTTTCGCCTGACCGCTTATAGGCCTTGATAATATGGGATCTTTCAACTTGAGCAAGGGATACAATATCTTCTGTTACGGACCAGGGCAGACAATCTGATATCGATTTGGGCCTTCTTAATTCGTTCGGCAGAAAATTTGAAGTGATGGGACGCCCCTGGGCCAGATTTACTGCCGACTGTATGATCGACTTGAGCTCCCGGATGTTTCCGGGATAGTCATACTCCATGAGCAGACACATGGCCTCTTCTTCAATGGTAAGATTTTTATTTGAGCGGTTGTAGTCTGTTAGAAATTTACTCGCCAGAAGTGGTATATCTTCTCTTCTCTCTTTCAAAGGCGGCAGGTGAAGCCATCCGCCCCTGATTCTGTAATATAGATCTTTTCGGAAAACCTTTTTGACCATCAGTTTTTCCAGATCTTCGTTGGTGGCGGCAATAAATCGGACGTCGGCCTTTTGATGACGACTTTTACCCAATTTAAAGTATTCTCCATCCTGCAGAACGCGCAGGAGTTTTCCCTGAAGTTCAAGCGGCATGTTGCCGATTTCATCTAAAAACACGGTCCCATGGTCTGTGTATTCCACATATCCCTTACGACCATTTTCAGCACCGGTAAAAGCGCCTTTGGTGTGGCCGAAAAATTCTGCTTCAAAAAGACTGCCGGTGAGCGAGGCCATGTTGACCGGTGTAAAGGGAAACTTCGACCGGAGGCTCGCAGCGTGAATGGCCCATGCAAGAAGTTCCTTTCCGGTTCCGCTCTCACCGGTAATTAAAAGCGGAACATCACTGCCTGCATGCAGCTCCGCTTCTTTTAAAACTCTTAAAACCTTTTGCGATCGTGTGACAATCGGCTTAAACGGTGCCGGGTTTATCAGCTGGGGAAGCGTCGGGCTTTTTTCGATATCCAGAATATCGAGCAGTCGTTTTTTTTCAAGAACCCGTTTCATGGAAAAGGCAAGGTCTTCCTGGGAAACAGGCTTAACAAGATAGTCATACGCACCTTTGTTCAAACATTCCACGGCAACCCGGGCCTCGTTAACTGCGGTGACCATAATACATTCGGTTCTTGGGCTTATGTTTTTGATGGTTTCAAGCACTTCCAGTCCGTTCATTTCCGGCATGGTCATATCGATCAGTGCAATATCGAAAACGTCTCCCTTTTCAAACAGAGAAACCGCTGTTATCGAATTATCTTCGGTGCGTATATTTTTAAAACCTGAATTCAGAAGATGTGACGTTACGATTTTAAGAAAATCGATATCGTCATCGATGATTATTATTTTATTGTCCATCTCTATGTTCGAATTTCGGGTTTAATGTTTTTTCCAGCCGGTATTCCAAAAAGGACCATCCCAAAACGGCACAAATTTTCATGGAACTGCGAGTTTACCGTCTTTATGTATAGCACATATGCCAAATTGGCACAATAGCCTTTTGAAATCAGAGGGTAAAATTTCCTGTCCCACGAAACCATAACCGCCGATATATTTAATCTTACTGTATTTTTTTACCATCCGCTCTCATCATTCTATTCCGGCACGATTGTTGCTCATACAGTATTCGAAGGGCATCTGTCCGTTTTTTGATTTAAAAAATTACTCAAGTTTTGCAGCACTTCCGAACGAGGACCCCACATCATCGGATGTAAATGTTTAATGGAAGCGAAACGTGGGAATAAGATTTAACCGCAGAGGCACGGAGGGCGCAGAGAGCTGTTCTAAAGACCTCACCTATCGAGGAAGATTGAACCTAATGCCAAATATTTTAAGCGTAACCACTCATGCAAAGAAAGCTTCTGTTACAGCAAGCTTTCTGAAAACTTT
>Ga0307376_10005365_pt1 | contig 11558 bp, 23 predicted proteins | sample TR2MG_FD_202536 | JGI IMG/M metagenome (GOLD analysis project Ga0307376, IMG submission 202536) | Soil microbial communities from Risofladan, Vaasa, Finland - TR-2 | ecosystem: Environmental > Terrestrial > Soil > Coastal area > Acid sulfate soil | place: Finland: Risofladan, Vaasa | collected... | reverse complement strand
CGCGGTTGAGGGGGTACTAATGCCCCAATTAACTCTCAATAGGAGGTAAGGAAATGGAAACATCGACAAACGGTAATGGTAATCACCAAGACCAAATCAGTTTCGAGGAAATGGAAGACATCAAGGCTGAGGTACGTGATATGTATCCTAACATTCCTTTTCCGAATGTTTACAAGGACCACCTGCATCGTGGTATCAGCAATCTCCGGAAGGTCCCGAATCGGTACATGGTCATAATGGAACGGGATGGAGAGGAGATGGAAACGGAAGTGGTGAGCGGCGAATATCGTCTGGTTCCCCACGAGTATGCAATCCATCGTTTCCAGACAGCGGTTAAGGAAGTCGAGGAATATGGTGTTCCGATTTTGAATATCAAGCTTTATTCCGAAGGCGCCAAAATGATGATGGTTGCAACCTTCCCTGATGCGCCTGCCAATCTGGGCATGGATGACATCAAACCACGTGCCGGCATCAAAAACTCCTACGACTTGTCAATGGAATGGGAACATTTCTTTGGCGGCATGGTCGAACGGTGCACAAATGGTTTACTTATGTATAAAAAGCTGGTAGGCCATCGTCAAAAGCATCGCCTGAACCTGGATGTGGAAGCAAACGTTTCCGCAATTACAGCAGGGATGGAGCAGATGTCCATTCAGTATGACATCTGGAACAAATGGGCGGCGTTGAATTTGGACCCGAAACACGCCATCACGCTCCTGGAAGGCCTTCCCCTCGTATCTGACAAACAGCAGGAAGCCATTCGGGCATTGCCCGAAACCGGCACGAACAATACCATTGATAATTTCCTCAAGGTTGAAAAGCCCATCAATGGTTGGTTCCTCAATTCCGTTATCACTCAATGGTTGACGCATGAAATGGAGGATACTCCCGCCAACCTGGAACGTGAAACGAGGATCACCGCTTACCTGCATGGTAAGAAGGGCTTAGGTGTTTAATTCATTTCTAAAGGTTGCAGGCGGTCAGAAATTTCCGCCTCAACTTTAAAGTACAGGAGAAGGCTCTTGTACTTTAAAGTTGTAAACCTTAACCTAGGAGGTAAGAAAAATGGAGCATGATTTGGATAGCCATTATTTGGCTACAATGAACGCTGGATCGGAATTCATGCGTCAGGAGTGGAGAGAACGATTTTTCATTCCTAATGATGATACCTTTTACCAGCATCCTAATGTCAAGTGGAGACCTGAACAAAAGGTTTGTGTTCGTAGGACTCATAACGGTTGGATCCTTGTTCGTGAATGGACTGCTGAGTGGCATAAGCAGTTTCCTGCTTATGAGGCTCAAATCCTTTACAGGTATTATACAATTAATCTTGATTGGTTCCGGAATAATCATGCAAGGATAGAAATAACTCATGGGCCTTATAAAGGCAAGAAAATCTCTGTCAAGGTTTGATTAGTTATTAGGTCTGCCTGTTGCTATTGGTAATAGGCAGAGCGGATGACTTATCATCCAATAAACCACAGGAGGTAAGGAAATGTCAGATTTAAAGGTAAGCTTAGACCTTAAGAGGCAGAATAGCGCCTCACAATTGGTGGAGCAGTTAAGGTATGCCGGCATCGTGGGATCGGTTACCCATGAATACCGCAATGACGAGGACGCCGATGGTGTCCTGACCTTCAGATTGTACTGTCCGCCGAAGGTACGCCCCTCGGTATGGGCTGACCAGAATCAAAAACGTATGGCCTCATTCGGTATCAGGTCGGAAATTATCTGATTAATTATTAGGTCTGCCTGTCGCTCTTGGTGATAGGCAGAGCGGGTGATTAATCGCCCAAACAACTTACATAGGAGGTAAGGAAATGGAAAGACAATCGGAAGCTTTGGAAGAGGCCACAAGGCGCCTTAAACGCCGGATTGGTAATCGAGGATTCTCCACAGCCAGTGGCAGGTCCAGTCGGCGAGAAATTCTCCGGGATGGTCCTAACATGTGCATGGTAGATCAGGATGGAGGAGGGATGTCCGCCTGCTCCGCTCATAGTAATCACGATCTCCAGAAAAGGTGCCCGTTCTATGAAAAGGCAGAGCATGCCAATCGGTGTATGGAATTGAAATTTGACGAATTTTGTGGTTGTGTTAAAGCCCAATTGTATGCTCGTAATGGTGATTTATATTAACCTTTTGGTTCTGTTTTCTCTCAGGAGAAGGCAGACCTAAACGGCTAATAGTAGCCGTTTAATTACCTAGGAGGTAAGGAAATGGAAATCAAATTTGATGTCAGTCAAAATGATTTGGTGGGTATGTTTTGTTTACATATCCAGAGCCACGGCAATGAAGGACCACGTGGGTCCTATAACAAAGCCGATCCAACTCATTTCGAGAAATGGTCTGCGGTGTTTGGTATCGAATATGGATATACATCTGTCCCAATCCCCGCTGAGGAAGGCGGTGGAGGTGGTGTAGAATATCCGGAACCGGAGAATGTAAACGTCCTCTACCATGATGTCACGTGGGGCATTGACTTCGAAATACATACCAGCGTAGGCATTGAAAAGGCGTACTGGTCACGACCTATTCACGGTTCGATTGGTGAATGGTTCAGAGTTACTCCTAATTTCTTTAACAGGATGAGGGATGTCTGGTTCAATGGTAAGGAACCTGATTGGTGGATTGCAGAGGAATGCCTTTCCGCAATGGGATATTATTCCTGCCGATAGTTTGATTCCTTAGGTTTGACCGTCAGAAATTTTGGCGGTCAAAGCGGAGTAATTAAACTCCAAATAACTCTAACAGGAGGTAAGAAAATGCCAAGAGGGAAAGGTGATCTAATGAACATGGTTAGACAGAACCTGAAAAGCACAGGACAGCGTATGATCGAATTGGCTGACCAGATTGCAGAGGGAGGTAGTCATTTGTCCACTTCCGATGCCAAGCTTACCAGGATGGCCATGGTACCCGCGCTTGAGGAATCATTCTCGGAGCTGGTTCACTTCTACATGCTGGATCTTCCGGAGGCACAGGCAGAGGCCTTCAGTCAACTGGACAGATTAGTTGGCATGAAATTTTAGGAGGCTTAAATGGAATATACTTATCTGGATATCTTAGCCGAAATCAAGTGGCCCCTTACTGCCTTAATCATTGTCGTAGGACAATACATTACGGTGAGGTTTTGGGTCAAAAAACGTTAATTTCTTAGGTCTGCCTGCAGGTGAAAGCTTGTTGGCAGAGCGGAGAAATTAATCTCCAAACAAACTTAGGAGGTAAGGAAATGGGTAAATTTAAAGAAATCGAATGGACAAAAATCTCGGACGCTTTACACAATCTTTCCGAAACATCCGGTGCCTCAACCGAGTATGCCAAAGGTGTACTCATTGGTGTGGTTGCGGCTTTGATGGCTTTTGGTATGGAGTTTAAAGATGCCTTTTCGGAGTGCATGAAAAGGTTTCCAGTAGACTTCCGAATCAAATCAGTACCAAGCGCCTGGGTGAAACTGGAGCGTGACTGGATAGGCATCAATCTAAGCAATGTCGTATCCTATAAGGATCTGATTGATGGCCTGCCCGATGATACTGCCGACGAGGTTAAGGAAGCCTTGTTGGACAAATACCTTTATGTCGTGGCAACTATGGCAAATCACCTGCAACATTGCGTGGATCCTCTGATGGTAATGACATCCTTCAGAAAAGCTGGTTCCCAATGGATTGCCGAATGGGCTGTTAAGGATGTTGCCAAGAAAGATGATCCTTCCAAATTCAATTGGCATCTTCAAAACACCAGCCAATGGGTCTATGCGGGAGCATTGCTTGTCCAGGACGGTCGTGTATCTATCCATACTTAGGCACTAACAATTAAGCGTATCCTCAAGAAATCATTGCGTATACTGCTATCAAAAATTAAAAACCTGCTCATATTTCGCATCTGACAGCGATGGTTTTCTTGAGGATATAACTGAATTGTTAGCCGTACAACAATCCAACGTAAGGGAGGTAAGGAAATGAAATTCATGCCAACAAGGGTGTATCAGCCTTATTCGACCTTAAAAAGAGTTGTTGACATGGTCTTGCAATTCAATATAAGTATTGAAAAAATCTGTAACAAGAGAGGAGACGACAATTGGAACGTTACCTATGCCAGAAGTTAATTTATTCCATCCATTTCAAGGGAAGATGGTACGTGTAATATAACTTCGGGTCTGGTGCTATGTCGTCATCGACAGAAAATTTCCGGGTAGCTTTAGGTCAGCAATGTCCTAAATGGCTATCGGCAGGGGGTATTTTGTAGAGCCTATCCACTCTATCTTACCTCCTAGTAAGACCTCTTGCCGGTAGCTTTTTAGGGCATTGCTTTCCTATGGCTTAATTTTTAACCTAAGCCAAGGAGGAAGTCATGGCACAACATTCATTCCAAAAGCTTTTCAAACCCCGTCCAATCTATGTCACCTGTAACCAGTGTGGCGAAACCTACGATGAAGATAAGGTATCTTTCATTAACATCACCAAGAGTGAGGATAAGGAAGTCCTCACTTTTCGATGCCCCAATTCTGATTGTCATGGTCCATCTAAATCAATCAGGATGAAGTAGTTAAATACCACACGAAAGGAGGTGAGGAGATGATAACGCAAAAAATCAACCATCCTGCGTTCGGCAAGGTCACCCTTGAATACAAGCGCGGTCAGTATGGAAACGGAAGATTGGCCCTTATGTTGACTCATGCGGAAGACAATTTACCTTTTTGTGTACTGACCGTAAACCTTCCCGATGACAATTTGGAGGAGCATGAGTTTTTTGTCAAGGGCTGGAGTGAAAATGAATTTATTGCTAACCTGCTAAGGAATGGTACCCATTTTATTGATACAGGTAAACGAGTACCAACTGGGCATGTTGTAGCAGAGGTCTGGAAGTTTCGTGAACCACACATGACAGACCTTATTACCGATGTCAACGCAAGGAGGTGAGATAAGTGACCGAATTTACGATGAAAGAGGCCCAGTTTCTTGTGGAACATCTCAAGGAAGTCTGGAACAATATCAATCAGGACATGTTTGTGGATGACCATGGAAGGTATGACGAATCCAAGGTTATTCCTAAAGCTGAGGTCGTTGAGGTCTGTACCGACCGTATGGAAGTTGCAGGAGAATCCATATTCCAGAGGTTAGTGATTGCTAAGTTCTGGCAGTGTCCTAATGACCATGTAGGGAAACAGGCTATTATAAACAAAGCTTTTCCCTATGAGTCATATGGAATGTAAACCAATAAAAGGTAAGCCAAGAAAATAACCAGAGACGCTGGTACCTATACCTGCGCCTATAACCAGAGGAGAAGAAGGAGGTATACCATGCCAAAGGTCCACCACGTCCGGAAAGCCCGCAAGTCATATTCTAATGAAGGCATAGAGAAGGGCGCATCATATTACTGGTGGCAGTTTGCCTTCGGTGCTAAAATGAGATCGAAGGTGGCTCCAAAAAGGTCACAATTAACTCAAAGTGGTTTCCTGTCAAATCTTTACGATTTGCAGGATGGTTTAAACAACAGGTTCACAGATATTGATGCCATCGAGGACGACAAACAAGCATTGATTGATGAACTCCAGCAAATGCAGGATGAATGTCAGGACAGTTTGGATAACATGCCTGAACATTTACAAGAATCAAGCACCTCAGGTGAACTGCTAACCGAACGCATCGAAGCCTTGACAGAATGGATAGACGAACTGGAAGGCATCGATACTGACATTGACGAAGACCTGAAAGGCACAAATCGTGAGGAACGTTATCAGGAAATCATCAATGAAATTTTAGAGACTGATAGCCACTTATAATAAGGAGGTAAAATAACAGATGAAAATCAAACCATACGAAGAAACACATATGGACGGGCATATCTTTATCGAGAATATACCTATTGACAAGGACAAAAACACTGTTCGACATTTGGAAGGTGATCTTGGAATTCAGATAGCAGAAGATGGCCGAGTTTGGGTATGTATTGAAGGAGTTGCTTTCCTTAGATTTACTCCTTCAAATAAGTACCACACGGAAGGTTATAAACTAAACCCACCTGACCCAAGTTAATTTGGTCAGAAATTTTTGGTCAGAAATTTTTGGGTCAGAAATTTTAACTGTATACCGGAGGGGGTATCATGGCTAACGTGGAAGACTTCAACGAACACAGGTTGAAGAAACATTTGGATCAAGCTGTCGAGATGGTCAGAACACCGAAGGAAGACGATGAATTGTTCGACCAAATGACTGACGGTGGTGACCGTCGTAAGGTTGAAAGGAGAAAGGCCTTTGCCTCATACATTGAGAACGACCGAAGAGGTAGAAAAGACCGGCGTGGGCCATGCGAAGACCGCAGGGAAACGAAGGCTGGGGTGGAGGACACACCCAGCTAACCAGTGTGTCGGTTGTGGCTATTGTTGTTTGAAGGTCATGTGCTTTATTGGCTTTCAAACATATGGCAGAAACCATAAACGTTGTCCTGGACTTGTCTGGTCAGAAGAAGATCAGCGACATTATTGCAAGCCTGCAATGGATGACGGAAACGTCAGGAAGCAATTATCGATTGGAGCAGGATGTTCCAGCTCACTCAACACCTGGCGCAGAGAAGTAATAAGGAGGATTTAATGCTAACTCAACCAGAATTTAATATGCTATCAAAACTAACTGGTGCCCTTAACATGATTAGCGAAGGCATGCCTGGCTTAGTCAAGGCAATCGAATCGGCGGCTCCAACAACGAATCATCAAAGGCAGGTCGCCGCATTAAAACGTCAATCGGAAGCAGTGGTATCGATTGATGAAACTCTGGTCTATATCAACAAGATACTTGGCAACATTGGGGGACATAACTCCTCAGCCATAGAATCTGACTTAGCCCTTGCAGAAATTGCCAGACAGTTGAAAGTCCTGAGGAAAGATTTGACAGGATAGACCGAAAAATATAAGCTTGACATCAATTATATAATCTGCAATAATTGTAAGAAATACAGAGAAAGGAGCAGGGTAATGAACAACAAAGCAGATCGGCAACCGACAGGAGTTAGTTTGGATCCTGAAACTCTCCGTAAGACAAAGATCCTTGCGGAGCAAAATCACAGGAACTTTTCCAATTACGTCAACCTGATCTTACTCCGAAACATCGAGAAGGTTGAAGAGGAAAAGGGTCCGATAGATAAGCCAAGCCAGTTATTCAAACAGGCGTAGGAGGTAAAATGCTAACCTGTAAATATTGTATCACATTTGCAACCTGTCGGAGTCAGTTAAGGCGAATGGAAATTATCAATAAAATCAATCGCTCCCTCAGATACTGCCCACATGTAACGAAGTCAGTCCTCACAGACACCCCAGTCTGTGAGGAATTCCAACCTTACAAATACTTTTACTGTGATGAATTCCATTGTTTCCAACATGTACTGGTTTGCATCAAGCAACCCAGGGGTTGTCCCACCAACTGCTCCCAACGCAGAGACTTAATCAATATGGCACGTGGTTGTGATCTGGAGGTTGACTTCGGATTAAAAGAGCCAAGCCATAATAAACTGAGGAGAACATAGTGATAATCGAGGTAGTTAATCCCATCGAATGTAGGATGAAGGCGTTGGAAGCAAGAGCAGTTCAGCAACCTTTATCCTACACCAAAGTGTTTTACAAGAAAGGGCGTTTCGGACAGCAGAACAGGAAGACCTACAAGAAACAATGCTTCCATCATAAAGAGGACAATTACTGGTACTTTTACAGAGGTTACTTGGATCGTGTATGTCAATTTCTTGATTCTCGCCGCATTGAATATAACCTAAAAGGTGAGAATCAGTTTGGCATCAACCCAATGGTTCCTAAGTTACCTGGTATTACATTCAGACCAGATCAACTTGACCTGATACATAATGCCATTGCCTCAGAACAACAAAATGGAATAATTCAATCTGCTACCGGAACAGGAAAAACAATCCTTCAACTGGGAATCATCTCTTGCTTTCCCGCCCATCGTGTCCTGCTGTTAGGGCACACAGTGGGTATTATAAATCAAACAGTCGAAGAGGCTTATAAATTTGGCTTTGAAGGCATCCAACAGATCGGTGGAGGCGTACAGTACACAGGACATATGGATGGTGCCATCGTTGTTTCCACTATGCAATCGTTTGGTAAGATAGACCCAGAAGATTGGATGGATAAATTCCCAGTCGTTATTATTGACGAGGCACACCACGTATCCACTTTTGAAGGTACTTATGGTAGGATACTTAGCAAGTTACTTGCCCCAGTACGTCTTGGCTTTACTGCTACACTCCCAGAGGCAGAGGAAGCCAGAATGGCAATCGAGGGATTGCTTGGCCCCGTCCTGGGTGAGTTGTCGATCAATGAAGCCGTGGACAAAGGCATACTTGCCAAGCCCATCATCAAACTGGTTAAAGTCCCATACAATCAGAACATACGAGACCTCAAGAGGTATGCCGACGTTTACGATGAAGGCATCGTCCAAAACAACAGAAGGAACTCCATGATAGTTGACATAACATTGAATCACCTTGAAAAGGACGATTCCATATTAATCTTTGTCAACAGACTGGAACACGGCGAGTATCTGGAATCAATGTTCGCTGTCAATGGCGTAACTGTTCCCTTCATCAGGGGTTCCATGTCAGCAGTAGAAAGGGAGAATCATAAAGAATCCCTTATACAGAAACGCCGAAAAGTCGCCATTGCAACCACTGCCTGGAAAGAGGGAATCAACATACCTTCCCTTGACGTTGTAATAAATGCAGGTGGTGGCAAAAGTGAAATACCAGTATTCCAAACCATAGGCAGAGGCTTGAGGCGAACGGACGAGAAGGATCAGGTTACGATATATGATTTCTTCGATAGTAGTCACCCTTTCCTAATCTCACATTTTGGAGAAAGAGTAACACTATACTTTGATCAAAATTGGTTATAAATATGAGACTAAAAAACCAGTGGCGAGTCATACCAAATCATCCTAACTATGAAATCTCCATAGCTGGGGTTGTTCGAAGGACAACTGACTGTAATAGGTGTAGAAAAGGATATATCTTAAAGCAGTCGTGTATAAACAGTGGGTACCTTAAAGTTTCAATTAACAGGAAAAATTTTACAGTACATCGCCTTGTACTTGAAGCATTTGTAGGACCACGTCCATATGGTAAAGAATGTAACCACAAAAATTCAATCAAATCAGATAATTACCTTTACAATTTAGAATGGGTAACACATACAGAAAACATGGAACATGCCTGCGACACAGGATTGATAGATGGCAAAGGAGAAAACAACGCGGCCAACAAACTTAGAGGAGAAGAGGTGTTATATATTAGAGAATTACTTAAATCCAGCACTTTAAACCAAACACAAATAGGAAAGATGTTCAACGTAGGACAAGGAGCAATTTCCGATATAAACATCAGAAAGACATGGAGCCACATATGACTGAGAAACACCGAATACCTATGTCAATATCTGTACCCTGTTGTGGGTACTGTGACAAATTCCACAATGGATATAAGCTATTGCCAGATCGTGAAAGGGTATGCGCTAAGGGACAGACTGTTTGGATGCTGTCCTGTTTTTGTGGTGTCTATCATCAGCAAACCACGTATAATTGCCCACATGAGGGAGGTAAAGAAGTATCATCGATCCAGTGCATAAACAACAGGATGCAGGGCTTCCCCCACTGCCTCGGATGCGAAGTATTCTTAGGTGAGAAGGGAGAGGCGAGAATCAAACCCAAGAAGATCATAAAGCGCCAAGTCATTTTGAAAAAGAAGATCCAAGCATATCACGAACCTGAACCTATAAAAAAGAAACCATTAACGATCCAAGACATAGCAAAGGGAAGGGGGTGAAGAAGTGCCAGAACCAGTACACATCGGGGAAATACTGACAGAGAGGATAAAGCTACTTAAAGCTGTCCTTGATTGTCAAAAAAAGGTTGACGAAAATCCTCACCTTACTGTCATACTCGCCATGATACAAATGTGTCTATTGGAGGGTGATGAAAGAGACTTGGCTAAATGGATGTCTTTCTACATGATGAAGAAGTTAGAGAAAGATGCAGGGCCAGAGTTAACCGCGGAAATTAGAGCAAGTATCGATAGTATGACACCAGAGGAAATGGATAGACACGCTAAAACAGGTCTAAGAATCCTGAACGCTCAGGCTGAGGAGCTGTTCAAAAAAACCAAGAACGAAGGGAGTAAAGACAATGGCTAAAAGAACGAACTCAATGGCAGGAACGATTCAAAGAGGATCCGTCAAACACCTTATCTATGAGGTGATGATGGCTCATAAGAGCGATACTTTTACCGCTCAGGACATTTACGATAAAACCACCAAGAAAAATCCTGACATCCAAAAACATAGTGTCCAGAATATGGTGGGTTTCGTCTTTGTCAGAATGAAAATTGTTAAAAAGACCGACAGAGTAAAAGAGGCGAAGGATTCAGGAAGAAAGCTGAAAATCTATGAACGCATCGCCACAGCTAAACAACCTGTCATTCGTGAGCCTGGTATAGGTCCCGCAAAGAAACCACGCAAGACTACTCCGAAGAAAACCAATGAAGCTAATCCTAACCTTACTGCTCTGGAAATGGGTGAGTCAATGATCGATTATATCAATCACCTGCAAGCAAGAGTTGGGGTACAGGCTATTGAACTTGACGAAGCAAATAAAACCATTCGCACCCAGGGAAAGGAGTTGGAGAGAAAGCTGGACGCCTTGCAATATAAGTATGTGGAGTTGGGTAAAGCGCATGAGGCTTTAAAGACCCAGATTAAGCAGTCAAGTAAAGGTCGAGCCTTCGATACATCAGCCATTCTGGATTTCAAACAGAGAAAGGCAATGGAAAGTGGAGGACGTTGAATTAGAGTTTTTCGATGTTGAGGAATACCTGGACTCCAGGGGCATTGCATACGATCAAGAAGGAAAGAATGTCCAATCCGGATGGATCGCTATGCAATGCCTTTACTGTGACGATCATTCGAACCACCTTGGGATTGATCTTGACAGTAAAGGCATTAACTGCTGGAGGTGCCCTGCTAAGGGAACGGTAATCAAGCTGATAATGACGCTGGACAAATGCTCATTTCCGCAAGCAATCCTGACGGTGGAACAGTTTTCGAATAGTCGTGTATACGTTGATAGAAAACCTACTCATATTTCGCATCTGACAGCGAAACCACAGCATGTTACGCTTCCGGATATAGCTAATAATTCGCTTAATGAAATTCATAGACGGTTCCTGATAAAAAGACGGTTCGATCCTGAATATATCTTCCGAGAATACAAGTTGTTATCCAATGGACCCGTCGGTGAGTATAAACTCAGGTTAATCATTCCATTCTACCAGCGCCGTCGAGTCGTGACATTCACCACGAGGGACGTAACAGACAAAGCACATATCCCCTATGTTCATTGTGCCAAGAATAAGAGTATCTACCATCCCAAAGATACTCTGTATAATCTGGACAATGCAGAGGATGAGGTGATAGTAGTTGAAGGTGTAACAGACGTTTGGAGAATTGGTAAAGGATCAGTAGCAACTTGTGGGGATAAATGGACAGCAAAGCAGGCAAAGTTGTTGTCCAA
>Ga0307376_10005364_pt1 | contig 11559 bp, 10 predicted proteins | sample TR2MG_FD_202536 | JGI IMG/M metagenome (GOLD analysis project Ga0307376, IMG submission 202536) | Soil microbial communities from Risofladan, Vaasa, Finland - TR-2 | ecosystem: Environmental > Terrestrial > Soil > Coastal area > Acid sulfate soil | place: Finland: Risofladan, Vaasa | collected... | reverse complement strand
CGAATACGTCAAACACTCCCTCTACGAAGACTCCAGCACGGGACGATATCCAGGCGATGGAGAAACCGCGCCGCAGCCCGAGAAGGACGGAGCCTATTCCTGGCTCAAAGCGCCACGGTATGACGGCAAAGTGTACGAGGTGGGCCCCCTGGCCCGCATGGCCGTCAACTATGTGGCTGGCGACTCCGCGGTGCAAGGACTCGTCAATCCAGTGCTATCGCACTTCGATGCGCCGCCGAGCGCGCTCTTCTCGGTACTAGGCCGTCATGCAGCGCGCGCCCTGGAATGCAAGTACGTGGCCGATTCCATGGCCGACTGGGTGCTCCAGCTCAAGCCCCAGGAGCCCGTGTACACCGACTACACGATGCCCGAAGAGGCAGCGGGTATGGGGTTGGTGTGCGGCCCGCGAGGTGCGTTGGGGCACTGGATTCGAATCCAGGATGGCAAGATCGCCAACTACCAGTGCGTGGTACCCACCACGTGGAACGCATCACCGAGGGATGACCATGGGCAGCCTGGCCCCATCGAACAAGCATTGGTCGGCACGAGCATCAGAGACGAAGACAACCCCTTCGAGATCGTTCGCATCGTCCGAAGCTTCGACCCGTGCCTGGCGTGTGCCGTCCACATCATCACGCCAAAGGGGCAAGAACTTGGGCAATTCCGAATCTCGTAGGTTTTCCTGCTGCATCGGGGGTGCCGCACCACGGCAGGTGAACTCCCCTGGGGAGATCACTTCAAGATGATACCTATCCAGCTACTGCGGAAGGTGTCCATCTTCCAAGAGCTATCCGACAGCCAACTGGAGGAGATCGCCGCGCTGTGCACAGAGGAGACTTACAGGGCGGGCAGCTTGATCCGCAGGGAGGGAGAGCCCGCAGAGCAGCTACTAATTCTGCGAGAGGGCAGGGTGGCCCTGGAGATGGGAGTACGCTTGTGGCCGGAGCGGCGCGTTAGGCAAATGAGTGTGGAGACGATCAACGCCGGCCAACCGTTCGGCTTGTCTGCGCTGACGGATTCTGATGTCTGGACCATGTCTGCGCGCGCCCTGGATAGATGCCGGATGATCGTTCTCAGGTCCGGCGACCTGCGGCGACTGATGGAATCCGACTCGGTCATGGGCTGTGAGATCAACGAAGGCCTGTCCAATGTCCTTGCCCAGCGGTTGAGGTATAGCAGACTGGGCCTGACCGAGTTCCTCGGTCACAGTGAAATAGCGGTGGAACAGACCCCGGAGGAGTCAACGGCCATCCGAAGGATTCAATATGGGATCAACTTCAGGTGGGTCGCGATCGTGGGCGTTATCGCGATCACCGCCGTGGCCACCCAGGGCTTCGGGATCAGCTTCCCCACACTCCCCATCCTGCTCGTAGTGACTGTGATAGCCCTTTACAACCTGGCCCTGTGGCGATACGCTGAGCGGTTGGAGGAGGAAGATGCCAGCGACGTCATTCCCAAGGTCAGAAGATACGTATGGGTGCAGTCAGCTGCCGATCTGGTCGCCACCACAGCCATCATCCACTACGCTGGAGGTGTCGAAAATCCCCTGTTCCTCTACTATGTCTTCCACGTCATCCTGGCCAGCATCATCCTCCCCTACCGATCAGCCTACATGCTGGCGACATTCGCTGTCGTTCTCTTCACCTCGCTGGTGGGCCTGGAGTACTTGCAGATCATCCCCCACGTGCACCTTGAGGGCCTGATGCCACCTGATCTGTACCTCCAGACACCATACGTACTGGCTGTCATCTTTGGCTTTGGGACCACGCTCTATATCAGCGCGTACCTCACCACCGCGATCGCGGGTGAGCTTCGTAAGAGACAGCGAGAGACCGTCGCCTTGCGGGACCGGCTTCTAATAGAGGCCGAGGAACTGCAAAACGCCAACGAGGAACTGATCAAGCTGGACAGACTGAAGACCTACTTCCTGGCCATGGCCTCCCACGACCTGAAGACCCCGTTGGCGGCGGTGCAAAGTTACCTCCAGGTGCTGCTAGGCGGGTTCGTGGGAGAGCTCAATGAAGAGCACGGACGAATGCTCCAGAGGTGCAGCGAGCGAATACAGGAACTCTTCGACCTCATCAACCGCTTCCTCGATCTCGCCCAGATCGAGAAGGGCAAGGTGGTCGAGGAGATGGAGATGATTTGCATCCGGGACATGCTCAACTCCTGTGTGGACGAAGTCAAGGTGCTAGCCGCGGAGAAGTCCCAGGCGCTGAGCGCCGAGATCACAGAGGACCTGTCCACGATCTACGGGTCTGAGCGTCACCTGAAGCAGGTCGTCACCAACCTGCTGAGTAATGGAGTCAAGTTCACCCCAGAGGGCGGAACTATCACCCTGTGCGCGCGAGAGATGGAGGACCAGATCGAGGTGTCGGTGTCCGACACAGGCGTCGGAGTATCAGCAGAGGATCTGCCTCGCATGTTCGAGCAGTTCTTCCGCGGCAAGGGCGCGGCGGCCGCCAAGGGAACCGGGCTCGGCCTCTCCATATCCAAGAGAATCGTAGAAGCCCATCACGGCACGATATGGGTGGAATCACCTTACTCCGAAGGGCAGCCAGGAGCTAGGTTTGTGTTCACTCTGCCCAAAGGACAACCTGCGGGCATCAAGGTCTTCAGCAACTAGTCCTCAGAGGGCACAGAGGTAGGTAAAGTAGATGAAGAGTGGCAGCAATCTGGAGCGGGTTCTGACCGAAGGTCACTTTGCAGTGACTTCGGAGATCGGGCCTCCCAAGGGAACCAGCGCGGACTTCGTGCGCAAAACAGCCGAGCACCTCAAGTACTGCTGCGATGCCATGAACGTCACAGACAACCAGACGGCCATCGTGCGCATGTCGAGCCTAGCAGCATGTGCTCTACTCAGGCAGATAGGCATCGATGCCGTGATGCAGATGGTGACCAGGGACAGAAACAGGCTGGCCATGCAGAGCGACATTCTGGGCGCCGTGGCGCTGGACATCCGCAACCTGCTGTGCCTATCCGGGGACCATCAGAAGTTCGGCAACCATCCAACGGCGAAGAACGTGCACGATATCGACTCCATTCAACTCACGCAGATGGTCAAGACCATGAGAGATGAAGGGCAGTTCATGAGCGGTGACAAAGTGTCAGGCGATGTACCAGTCTTCGTTGGATGCGCCGCTAACCCCTTCGCCGATCCCTTCGAGTTCCGTGTGCTGAGGCTCGCCAAGAAGATACGCGCTGGTGCAGATTTCATCCAAACACAGGGTGTCTTCGATGTACCGCGGTTCTCTGCGTGGATGGAGATGGTGCGCGATCAGGGCCTCCACGAGAAGACCCACATACTGGCAGGAATCATCCCCATGAAGTCGGTGGGCATGGCCCGCTACATGAAGAAGCACGTAGCCGGTCTGATGATCCCTGATGATCTCGTCGACAGAATGGCGCAAGCCCCCGACGCCAAGGCAGAGGGGGTGAATATCGCGTGTGAACTCATAGAGCAGGTTCGAGACATTCCCGGCGTTCGAGGGGTACACATCATGGCGGTAGCCTGGGAAGAGATCGTGCCAGAGATCGTCGAGAGGGCAGGACTCCTTCCCAGACCGAGACTGTGACAGCAGGCAGGAGGGAGAATTGACGGAACCACACCCCACAATCATGGTGGTTGACGATGATCCGGATATCTTGGATGCCCTGACCACGATACTGGGCACGCAACCCTACACCATGGAGACAGCCCGCGACGGGGTGGAGTGCGTGGACAAAGTCAGGGCGGAAATCCCGGACCTGATCGTCCTGGATCTACTCATGCCCAAGAAGGATGGCTTCGCGGTCGTCCGGGAACTCAGAGAGAACCCCAGGTATGCAAGCATACCGATTCTCATCCTGACTTCCGTGAGAGAGGACGCGAGCCGGAGACGCTACGAACTAGAGACGGGCCTGGCCATGGATGTCCAGGACTACGTGGAGAAGCCTGTCTCGCCCCAAGATCTTCTCGATCGGGTCAAGAATCTGCTCGAGCGCGGACACTGAGAAACCAGAAACTGACAATCGGACTGGGAGGACGCAAATGACTAGCCCGGCAAAGATCCTACTCGTTGACGATGACCATGACTTTGTGGAAGCGACAAAGATAGTGCTCGAGAGCGCGCCCTACGAGGTGGCCGTGGCTTATAATGGCGACGAGGCGCTCCGCACAGTCAGAGAGGTCGACCCAGACCTGATCATTCTGGACATCATCATGCCTGAGAAACACGGCTTCAAGGTCTGCGAAGCCCTCAAGAGCGATCCGCAGCTGGCCAATATCCCTGTGATCATGTTGACCAGCCTCTCACAGCAGATGGGCGAGACCGCTTTCTCGCTGACCGACGGTATGATGCTGGAGGCGGACGACTACATAGACAAACCGGTGACGCCAGAGGAACTGCTCAGGAGAGTGCAGAGGTTTCTGGAGGGCGGTCGGGAATAGCACTCCATACAGTCAGCCGTGGCTCGAGACCGCGCGGGTACGGTCTCTGTGGCTGGCGACGAGAAGAGAAGGAAGGGTTGGGAAATGCTTGTCTCCGAACAGAAACCGTTGGATGAAATCCTGCACTCCCTCGACGGAGAGAACGCCATCTTCTTGCTTGGCTGTCAGGGTTGTGCCGAGGCGTCGCACACCGGGGGCGAGGAAGAGGTTCTGGCCATGAAGGCCAGTCTGGAGGACGCCGGCAAGACAGTGTCAGGCTGGACAGTGTTGGATTTTCTCTGCCAGAAGGCACTGGTCAAGACAGGTCTGCAGGCATTCAAAGCGCAGGTCCTGGCCAGTGACTCGCTGCTGGTGATGTGCTGTGGTGTGGGCGTGCAGGCCACGGCAGCGGTGGTGGACAAGACGATTCACCCAGCATGTAACACCCTATCTATGGGTGGGGCGCAGGGTGAATGGCGTGGTAGCGAGCGTTGCGGTGAGTGCGGAGAGTGCCTGCTGGACTACACAGGCGGGATCTGTCCCATTACCGCCTGCACGAAGAGCCTGATCAATGGCCCCTGTGGCGGAGCCCGCGACGGAAGGTGCGAACACCAGCCCGAGGTGCGTCCCTGCGGCTGGCACCTAATCTATGAACGACTCCAAGAACGGGGGCGTCTCGACAAGCTGAGGGAGATACACATGCCGCGCGATCATGCCAAGGCGGAACCCCCCAAGGCGCTGCGATCGACGAAGTTCTGGGCACTGGAGCAAGCGGAGGAGTAGAGAGGAAAGCATGAAACTTACGGAGCTCTTCACTGACAGCGGGTTTGTGATCACTTCGGAGGCTGGTCCTCCAAAGGGCGTCGACACGACAAGGATGCTCGAAGAGGTGGATCTGCTTCTGGGCAAGGTGGATGCCTTCAATGTCACCGATCAGCAGAGTTCGGTGATGCGGCTGGGCTCCCTGGCTGTTAGCCTCCTCCTCAAGCAGAGAGGCGCCGAGCCCATATTCCAGCTCACCTGCAGAGACCGGAATCGCATCGCCCTGCAATCGGACCTGCTCAGCGCACACGTCCTGGGTATCGAAAACATCCTGTGCTTGACAGGCGACTACGTCTCCCTGGGAGATCATCCCGATGCCAAACCAGTGTTCGACCTGGACTCGGTCTCGCTGATACAGGCGGCGAGGGAGCTGTGCGAAGGCCATGACTTGGCGGGGAAGGAACTCCTGGGCAAACCCGATTTGTGCATCGGTGCCGTGGTCAGTCCGGGAGCAGAGCCGCTGGAACCTCAGATTTTCAAGATGGAGAATAAGATGAGGGCCGGTGCTCAGTTCTTCCAGACCCAAGCGGTCTATGATCTCGACCAATTTGCAGAGTTCATGAAACAGATTGATCACCTGGATGTGCCCGTCTTGGGAGGCATCATTCTCCTCAAGTCTGCCGGTATGGCACGGTTCATGAATCGCAACGTGGCAGGGGTCCACGTACCTGAGCATCTCATCAATAGCATGGAGCAAACCAAGGACAAAGTGGCAACCAGCGTAGAGATCGCCGCAGAGCTCGTGAAGGGGATGAGGGACCTCTGTCAGGGTGTCCACATCATGGCCCTGGGCTGGGAGAAATGGGTGCCCAACGTCCTTGAGGATGCAGGGCTGTAGCGCTTGCTCTGCCCAGGAGAAGGCAGTGCATCAACCGACAATAGAGGGAGGACAGAGCTTATGACGGCAAGAATCATAGACGGCAAGGCCATGGCCGCACAGATCAGGGAAGAGGTCAAGGAAGAAGTAGGGGCGCTGACATCCAAGTACGGAGCGCAGCCAGGCTTGGAAGTCATCCTCATCGGAGACGACCCGGCCAGCGCCATCTACGTGCGCAACAAAGGCACCGCCTCGGAGAAGGTCGGCATCCGCTCCAAGACCCATCACCTGCCGGCGACCGTGACGACGGAAGAGGTGCTGGATCTCATCGATCGATTGAATGCCGACAAGACCGTGCACGGCTTCCTCGTCCAATTGCCGGTTCCAGACCAGGTAGACGAGAAGGCCCTCCAGCACCGCATATCACCGGCCAAGGATGTGGATGGCCTCCATCCTTTCAACGTCGGCCTGCTATCCCAAGGAGAGGACTGTCTGGTCCCCGCCACGCCCTCAGGCATCATCGACATGCTGAAGAGGGAGGACATCCCCATCAAGGGTCAGAATGTGACCATAGTGGGGCGCAGCAACATCGTAGGCAAGCCTCTGTATATGCTCTGCATCCGAGAGCATGCCACCCCCACCATCTGTCACACTCGCACTCGTGATCTGGCCGCAGAGACACGCCGGGCCGACATCCTGGTGGCTGCTGTGGGCGTGCCGGAGTTGATCAAGGCGGACATGGTCAAGCCTGGCGCGGTGGTGATTGATGTCGGAACCTCTCGCGTTGATGATTCGTCGGTGGAGAGAGGATGGAGATGGAGCGGCGACGTGGCCTTCGATGAGGTTAAGGAAGTGGCCTCGGCCATCACCCCTGTTCCAGGTGGGGTCGGACCGTTGACCATCGCCATGCTGCTCAAGAACTGCGCGAAAGCCGCAAGACGGCTCATGTCTGGCGAGGTGCAGGCCTAGGGGCACTTTAGGCGGCCGAAAACGAGGTGCACCGCTGTTTGGCCGGTGGCGCAACCCAGCTGGGCTTGGCGCTCAGGCTTTCGTGACCACAACTCCCGGAGGGGTAACCGTATGGAGCGTCCTCTGGGAGTTGTCCTTCTGAGGACAGATGCAGGAACTGGCAACAGAACGGGTACTCGTCCTTGGTGTGGGAAATCTCTTGATGGGAGACGAGGGCGTTGGCATCCACGCCGTGCGCGAGTTGATGAAGCGACCTTTGCCCCCTCACGTAGACGTCGTGGACGGTGGCACGGCTGGCCTGGAGCTCCTGCACTTCATGGAGGGCTACGACAGGGTTCTGATCATCGATGCTGTCGAGGCGGGAGAGGAACCGGGGGCAATCCTGCGCTTCACTCCGGAGGACATCACTTCCCAGGCTGGTGACCTGGCGATATCCCTCCACCAGACCGACGTACTAGAAGTCTTTAGCCTGGCTGCCTACCTGGGGCGAGACCTTCCCCCCATCGTCGTCTACGGCGTTCAGCCCCAAGCTATGGACTGGAGCACCGAGCTCTCCCCGACGGTGGAGGACCAACTCCATTTGCTGCTGGACGCCGTCCAGGCGGAATTGTCTACTGACATGGCGTGACGTGCAAAACACCGTACTGTACCACTTGCGTGTCAGCCTGCGGCGAGATTCGCCACCATCCTCATCAGGAGGCCCATCCGTCAGTGTACCCTCCTGGTCATTCCCTCCCAGTACTCATCCCTGAGCACGACTTTCGCAATCTTGGCAGAGCCCGTCCTGGGCAAAGAGGGCGCAAAATCCACCGATTTCGGGGCTTTGAAGTGGGCCATTCTCTCCTTGCAGAACTGTATGATCTCCTCCTCGGTTGCCTGCTGGCCCTCCTTTAGCACGACGATCGCCTTGACCGCCTCTCCCCATTTCTCATCGGGCACGCCGATCACCGCCGCCTCGAGAACCGACGGATGCGCATAGAGCTCGTTCTCGACTTCTACGGAGTACACGTTCTCTCCTCCGGTGATGATCATGTCGCGCTTTCGATCGACGATGGTGACGTATCCTTCTTCGTCCATCACGGCCATGTCGCCCGTGTGCAGCCAGCCATCCTCGAAGGCCTCCTCTGTGGTGTCGGGCAGATTCCAATACCCGCTCGTCACACTGTCGCCGCGGACGATGATCTCTCCAACCTGCCGCCGATCGGGCCTCACATCCCGCCCCTGCTCGTCCACAACCCTCAATTCGACCGTGATGAACTCCCGACCGGTTGTGGCCCGGAATCGCATCTGCTCCTCAGGACTCAAGGTGCGGAGGTGGTCCTTCAAAGTGGACACCGTCAGGTAGGGGCTGGTCTCCGTCATGCCATAGGTCTGGGCGTATTCGCACCCGAAGGTCTCCATCGCCCGCTCGGCAAGCTTCTCGGCGATGGGAGATCCTCCACTCAGTAAGAGGCGCAGACTGGAGTAGTCGTATTTGTCCACGTCGGCATAGTTCACCAGGGCGTTCAGCATGGTCGGTATCAGATTGGTGGTGGTCACGTGCTCCCTCTGCACCGCCTCCAGCACCACCCGTTCCCTGAAGTCAGGAACGAGCACGTGCACTCCACCGACCCACGTGATCGACCAGGTGGCCCAAGCGTCGGCGAGATGGAACATGGGCGCCGCGTGAAGCCAGACGTCGCTGTCGTCCAGCTTGAACTCGGCGATGGTTCCCAGGGCGTGCATGTAGACGTTGCGATGACTGAGCACTACCCCCTTGCCCTGCCCCGTGGTGCCGCTGGTATAGTAGATCTGCGCCGCGTCCTCCGGCTCGATGCCGACCGCAGGAAGAGCCTCAGTGCTGGCCTCCTCGAGAAGCGCCTCGTATGGATAGAACAAACCTTCGCTCGATCCTGCCGAAACTCCACCGGGTGACCATACCACTCTGCATGATTCGCCCATACGATCCGTAACGGATTCAATGTCCTCACGAAACGCCTCTTCGGCTATGAGGACCACGGCCCCTGAATCCTCGAGCGTGGCAATCCAATCCGAGGCGCTCAGCCGGTAGTTCATCGGCACCAGCACCGCCCCTATCTGCATCACCCCGAAGTAGGATTCCAGGTAACGATGGCAATTGCGGTGAAGGATGGCGACCCTGTCGCTCTTGCTCACACCAAGAGCCAGCAACGCTTGTGACAGCCGGTTGACTCGCTCCCCGAACTCGGCGTAGGTCCACGATTCGTCTCCGCAGATGATCGCTCGTTTCTGAGGATACAGCCGAAGTGCCTTCCCCAATACCTCCGTGAGTATCACCCCTGCCTCCCTAGCTCTTGGCGGCTACGTTGGCCGCCACCAGAATCGGATCCCACACCGGCGCAAACGGCGGCGCGTAGCTCAAATCCAGCCCCTTCAGGTCCTCGATGGTCAGCCCATGATGGAGGGCCGTGGCCAGAACGTCGATGCGCTTGGCCTCCGCCACCGGGCCCGCGATTTGGGCGCCCAAGAGTCGCCCGTCGAGGTCACTCCACACGAGCTTGACGTGAATGCTCCCAGGACCAGGGTAGTAGTGGGCCCTGGTCCCGTGTTCGACGCTTACGGCCCTGGCGGGGCGGCCCAACTGCTTCGCCGCCTTCTCGGTCAAGCCGGTGACCGCCACACCCAGATCGAAGGCCTTCGTAATGGCGGTCCCCACCACTCCTTTGAAGACAGCCTCGCCGCCCGCCGCGTTTGTCCCAGCCACCCTGCCCTGCTTGTTGGCCGTCGACCCCAGCGGCACATAGGACGGTCCATCGAGGAGCAGGTGGAAGGTCTCCGCACAATCGCCCGCAGCATAGACGTCCGGCACGCTGGTGCGCATACCATCGTCTACGGCGATGGCTCCCTGCGCGCCCAATTCGACTCCGGCCTCTTTGGCCAGCAGCGATTCCGCTCTCACGCCCGCTCCGATGAGTACCAGATCGGCCTCGTGCCGCCCTCTTTGAGAGACCACCGCTCGCACTCGACCCTGGCCATCGCCCTCGATCCCCTGAGCGGCGTCGTCGACAAACACCGTCACACCATTCCGCTCCAGTTCATCCTGCATTTTCTGAGCGACGTCAGGATCGAAGTTGTCGAGCACCTGCGGCTGCATGTCCAGCATCGTGGTCTGAAGTCCCCGCTCCACGAAAGCCTCGGCCATCTCGACACCGACGTAACCGCCGCCGATGATCACGGCACGACTGGGTTGCTCCTCCGCGATGAACCGCTTGATGGCGATGCCATCCTCCAGGTTCCGAAGGACAAACACCCCCTCCAGGTCGAGGCCGGGCAACGGGGGCCGGATCGCACTACCGCCCGTGGCAATGACCAGCCGGTCATAGGCGACAGAAGACTCACGCCCCTCATCAAGATCGCGGACTTTGACCGTCTGTTGGTCGGTGTCTATGGCCAGCACCTCGTGGTGAGTATGGGTCTCGATGCCCTGCCTGGCGAACTGCGCCGGCGTCCTGGCGATCAGAGTGCTCGCCTCGGGAACCACTCCAGAGATCAGGTAGGGAAGCCCACAGGACCCGTACGACACGTACCCGGTTCTCTCGTAGGCCACGATCTCCAGCTCTGGATCCAGACGCCTGGCCCGAGCCGCAGCGCTCATTCCCGCCGCCACTCCTCCTATGATCACCAGACGTTTTCCCTTTTCTGATGGGGACATGCGACCTCCGCTAATTCACCGCAGCACGCCCTGCCCGCGCTGGCGCGATCAGGCTTCTCAGCAACCTCAGGTTCTCCCTGTCTTCCGAGAGATCCGGTCCTTTTGGCGTCTCCAGCACCATGGGTAGATCTCGAAATCGTTCGTCGTTGAGCAACATGCGGAATGGCTCCAGGCCCATCATTCCCTGGCCGATGTGTTCGTGGCGGTCCAGCCTGCTGCCGAGGTCACCCTTAGCATCGTTGAGGTGTACGACCTTGAGACGCTCCAGCCCGACTAGCTCTTCTATCTCCTGCCAGGTCGCCTCATATCCAACCCGCGTCCGCAAATCGTATCCTGCTGTGAAGGCGTGACAGGTGTCGAAACAGACACCGAGCCAGCTTCTGTCGCGCACCAAGCTCAGCAGTGTGGCCAAATGCTCGAACCTGTAGCCAAGGTTCGTGCCCTGCCCCGCGGTGTTCTCCAGTAGCACCTCTACGCGATACCCCTCGGTCTCGTTCCGAGCCCGATCGAGAGCCTTGGCCACTTGTTTCAGCCCGCTCTCCTCTCCAGCGCCAACGTGGGAACCCGGGTGGAGGATCAGATAGGGGATCTCCAGCGCCTGGCAGTGGCCCAGTTCCTCGATGAACACACCGAGCGACTTGTGCCAGAGTTCTTCCTCCGGCGATGCAAGGTTGATGAGATAGCAATCGTGGGCAACGACGGGGTCGATTCTCGCCTCTTCCTTTGTCTGGCGGAAAAGAGCGATCTCAGCTTCCTCTAGAACGCGAGAACGCCACTGCCGGGGGCTCCTCGTGAAAATCTGGATCGTCTCGCACCCCAGCTCTTGTCCACTGACGACGGCCCTGTCCAACCCGCCAGAGATGGACATGTGGG
>Ga0307376_10005361_pt1 | contig 11563 bp, 31 predicted proteins | sample TR2MG_FD_202536 | JGI IMG/M metagenome (GOLD analysis project Ga0307376, IMG submission 202536) | Soil microbial communities from Risofladan, Vaasa, Finland - TR-2 | ecosystem: Environmental > Terrestrial > Soil > Coastal area > Acid sulfate soil | place: Finland: Risofladan, Vaasa | collected... | reverse complement strand
CTGTTGCTCTATTAACTGCTGCTTGTTTCTCATTTTCTGCTTTTAAAACTTCATTCATACTTGTTTGAACATCTTGTGGAGGAGTTATTTGTTTTGTTTCTACTCTAACAATCTCAACTCCCCAAGCATTACTTTCTTTATCAAGAGTATTTTTAAGTCTATCATTTAAAATACTTCTCTTTGAATTAACTGTTTCAAAATTAACTTCTCCAATTATATTTCTTGCAGTAGTTTGTGCTAATCTAACAATTTGCCCTTCAAAATCATTTACAGCATAAAGAGATTTTTTAACATCTTCTTCTGTTTGTTTAATTTTATAGAAAACAACTAAATCAATTGTTGTATTAAGTCTTTCTTTTGTAATTGCTTCAAAATCTTCAATGTCCATCATACTTTCAGTAATATTAACTTTTATTAATCTATTAAATATTGGAACAATCCAATTAAATCCTGATTTAGCAAACTTTTGATAATTACCTAACCACTCTATTACTGCTCTTTCTGTTGGCCTTACTATCCTAATTCCAGATAATCCAATTAAACAAAGTAATCCAATTAATGTATATATTATATATTCTATCATTTTGGCGTCTCTCCTCCTTTCATTTCTTCTTTAATCTCATCTTCTTTAAACCCATCTAACATACTTTTTTCATCCTCTACTTTCTCTGGTTTAAGATTTTTATACATTTTTCTTGTTTCATAAGTTTGTGTTAATGCCTGATATTGAAACCATAAAATTGCTAACATTACAAATGCCCAACCCAAGTTTGCTAATTTTTGAAACTTATAAAAATCCCATAAATTACCAATTAAGATACTAAAAAATGCCAAGAACATAATTGTTAATAAATAAAAATTCCAATCCATAAGGCGTTTAGGATCTCCTTTAGTTACCTTATTTCCTAAACTAAAAAACCAATCAAGTGGTGATGCCATGCGTCTCTACAATAAATCCTCCTTGTTTATATTTTTCTATGTAAAAATTGGATAAAAGTTTTTCTTTTTCTTCATCCAACATATCTTTATTTACTTCAATAATTCCTAACTTAATTACCTCATTCTCTCCAAGTAAGTCTACTTTTATCCATTGTCTTGATTCCCAAGTTCTAAGCCCTTTATTTTTTAATTGAGCAATCATATTAATTGATTCTGAACTATTTTGTTTTTTTTTAATAAACATATCTTTTCCTATAAATCTCATAGTTACTCTTATTATTCCTTGAGGTGAATTTTTAATTGCATTTATTTGTATCATTTACATTTCTCCAATTCTTCATCTAAAAATTCATATCTTTCTGATTGAAATTTTCTTTCATTTTCTTTACAGAAAAAAACAGGGGAAAAATTCCAAATAATCTTATCAAAAAATAAATTATTTTCTTCACAATAATTATTTGCTATTTCTTTTAGACAATTATTATTTTTAGTTGTTATAGAACTATATCCAACATAAATTCCAAATATTATTATTAAGACTAATATGGCTATTATTAGTATTTTATTTAATATTGTTTCAATTTTCATTTTATTCTCTCAATTTTGATGCTTCATATATTATCCAGACTAATGCTAAAATAAATAATCCAATAATAATATATTGTGTTAAACCCATTATTTAATAATTTGACAATTTCCTATATTTATCAAATAATTAGCTTCACCTTCAAATTTAATAGTTTGATTTTCTGTTAATTCTACTTTTGTTATTACTGCACTTTGTGTTGGTTTAACTGTTTGAGTTTGTGGTTGTTGAATTGGTTGTTGAAATTGCTGGGGTTCTTGCTGAACTTGTTGCTCAACTGGTTGTTGATAAATCTGTTGTGAAAATTCATCTTGTTCCTGAACTCCTGGATTTAAAACCAAAGATGGATTAACAGGTTCTTGATTCTTTTGTTTTTTAAATACCATTTTATTTACCTCCTTTTAAATATTTTTCTTTTAAGATTTTTAAAATAACATCATGTTTAGAAATCTTTAATATTCTTGAATCCTCTTCTATTTTTTTATTTAATTCTTCTTCAAGATAAATTTGTGCTGTAGGCATATTATAATATAAAACAATAACTATTTAAATCTTTTTGTTTCGCTTTATTTATTAACATCCATACAATTAATAGTTAATCCTGCTTCAACATATCTCCCCCAATCTTCTCCAAAATCTTCAATTTGTTTTTTACACCAACCACATTCTGAAGAATAAAGCATATAAATTTTATTTTCAATTAAAAATTCAATTAAACTATTTCCATCTTGATCAACATTTCCTTTATAACCATAATTAACAATATTATTTTCATGAACCCAAGCAGGAGTTGCTTCAATATCTGAACATAATTCTTCTGGAGTTTTTTTTATTACTTCCTCCCCTTTTCTATAATCAATTATTGCTAAAATCATTATACATAAAACCAATAATATTATTATTATCATTTGTTTTTGTTTTTTCATTTTATTAAATTATTAATAATAAATTATTTATTATTGCATATAATTCCATAGCCATAAAGATTCCTATAAACATAAACCATAAGAAAGTTTTAAAACTTCTTTCAGAATCTAACCTTATTTCTATTAAATAATTTGCTACAATAGTTGATCCTAAAATAAATAACATATTAAAAATAAAACTTCCAACAAAACCAATTAATCCAAATTGATAAAACCAAGCACCTATTATATTTGTTTCATAAAAAATACTGCTTGAATTTAATAAGAATATTGTAGTTATAAAATCTATACACCAAACTACAAAAATCAATGCAAATACTTTTGTTATTTTTTTGTATTTCATATAAATATCGCAAGGATACCCGACCTTTTAAGGTTGGGAGGAATTGCGAACCTCCGTGTTTAATTCTTCTATCAAATTTTCTCTTGCCTTCCTCATTAAACTTGCTGATAATCTGTCTAAAGGAAATTCAAACTTATTTATTAATTCTTGATTTATCTCTTCAAACAACTCTTCATGAATTTCTGGAAAAATATCTAAGGGATAAGGATTTTTAATCTCTGCAATCATCTTTAAAATACATTCTTTTTTATAAGGACATTTCTTAACTGCTTCTTTTATCGCTTTTTCTTTTGTTTGTTTTTCCATTTTTAAGATACCCTACCCTTTAGGGTATGGGAGTATTTCATTTTATCTTTTTCTTTTTAAAAGATTTCAATTTAAAACCCCTAATTTTAAAATCCTTTAATGCATTATTTAATTCATCTATTTTATTTAATATTTCTTCTTTGATGAAATGAATTTCCCAAATGACAGCTTGTTGATGTCCATAATCAGACATATTTTGATACCATTGTGAAAAAAGTTTATCATAACAATTTTTACAATATTTTAATTCTTCTTCTTCAGTTAAAATTTCTGTTTTAACTTCTTGTTCTATAATTTGATTAGGTTCTTCAACTATTTCTTGTTCAACTTCCTCTTGTTCAACTTCAGGATATTCTACTGCTTTAGTTATATCTGGCGAAGGAACTCCTGGTTCATATTTTTCAAACTCTTCTTTATCGCAGACATATTGTTTAGTTCTTATTTGCTTTAATATTTGTTTCATTGTTTTTAAATCTGGATATTCTATTGCTGATATTAACATTCCTAATTGCACTCCTGTAATATAATATCTACTTCCCATTTTGTTTAGTTATCATTTTAGTTTTTCTCCCCTTTAATTTTTTGTTTAAGTTCTTCTGATTTCTTATTCCACCAAATACTTATTATTTCCATTATTTCATTTGATAATTCATATTTATTTCCTTGTTTATCTTTAATATCTGTTAATAATAATTCAATATCTATTTCATCAATCAACTTTAAAATATCTTTAACTTTAATCATATCTTCAACTTTCTTTTCAATAATTATCTCATAAATCTTTATTGTTTTCATTTTAGTTTTTCTCCCCTTTAATTCTTTGTTTAAGTTCTTCTAATGCTTTAATTACTGCTGTTAATCTAATTCCTTGATTTCCTAATGCTTTATTTAATCTTTTAGCAACCTTAATTCTTTTGTCAATTAACTTCAAAACATCTTCTTTTTTAAGGTATAGTTCTCCATCTAATTCAAATCTATATTCTTTTATTGTTTTCATTTAATGTTCCTATTCTTTTTAGAACTTTCTTTAATTAAGGATTTCTCAACCCACCAACCTTTTTTAAACATCCATCTAATCCAAATAAAATAAGCAAAACTATATCCAAACCAAATTCCTATTGCAAAATACTGAAATTCTTGTAAGTTCATTTTGACTTCTCCTTTCTTCTATTTTGCGAAGTTCTCATGTCTTCATATTCTATTTCTTGATTGTGATGAAATTGACATTTATGACAACTATCACAAGCATCTTCATTATCACATCCATGAACTATACATTTCATTGCGTCTTCTCCTTCAAAACTGAACCATTATTATTTATATCAATTCTCCAGGGACAAATTGCTATTCTCCAAAGGATTAATGCTACTGGCAATCCTATAATCCATTGTAATACAATGTTCATTTTAACTTCTCCTTTCTTCTATTTTGCGAAGTGTAGATGCTTGTAGTCATAGCAAATTTAAATAATCTATAAGTTATATCACAAAGTGCAGAAAAGATATACCAAACAAAAACAAGGAAGAATGCACTTCCAAAAAATAAATAAGGCATTTCTAATAGCTTGTATAAATCAACTAATTTTAATAAAATATTAATCATACTCATAACCATTGGAATTAAAAAGGTTTTGAATAAAAGAATAATTAATAATAAACAGAAGATTATTAATAATAAATTCGCCCAATTAATTCTCTTTAAAAACTTATTCATATCAAATTTCTTTTTCATTTCTTATTAGTGCTGTTTTACGAGCCAACCCCCAACTGATTCCCAGCTTCTTTATATTTATCATAAAAACTCTTTACTTTTCCACAAATCTTCATATAATCTTCTGAACAATGTGTATTTGGCATTGTTTTTAATTTGTGGCAATAGCTATCATGTTCACAGATTTGAGTTAAAACATTTAACTTACTTTCCAATCTTTTATCAATTAAATTTCCTTCTCTTGCATCTCTTGAAAAATCACTTGCAAAACTTCTTCTAATATGTCTTTGATTATTCATTTTAGTTTTTCTCCCCTTTAATTGATTTATTTTGAACAACTTTCATATCTAAAAGCTAAATCTTCTAATTCATCAAATTGTTTCCAAGCTTCACAACAAGCACACCCTTTTTCATATTCTCCACATCTCTTTCCAAAGTAGTTTGTTATAGCTTCTTTTATTTTATTTATTTTCATTTTAGTTTTTCTCCCTCACAAATACCCCAAAGGCAGGGCTCCTATAGTAAGCATCAAAGTCGTAGCCATTAACACGCAACCTGTCATCGAGCTCGTCAAGAGCAGAGCAATAATTATCAACCTTTCTCTTTTTAATCCAAAACCAATTATATTTTCCATCTAATTCTCTTAAAAAACTTTTTCTGTACTTACCCTCTAAAATATATATTAATTGATAAAGAGGTATTCTTTTCCATCCCTTAGGAACTTTAGAATCTTTGTATAACTCTTTCTCTTCTGTTCTCATAACTTCAATATTTAATTCTTTTATTTTTATTGTTTTCATTTTAGTTTTTCTCCTACTAATTTATCTATAATCTTACAAAACTCACTATAAGTTTTAGTTGGGTATGTATTATTTTTAAGTGTTTCTTCTTTCAATCTCTTAATAAATTCTTTAACATCATGCACATCAATATAGCAAGTATATTCTCCAATATCTACTTCATAAGGTTTACTTAATTTCTCGCTTAAATTAAATTCTTTCATTTTAGTTTTTCTCCTGCTAATTTATCTATTTCCTTATTTATCTTTGTTAATAACCAATTTGCACCTTCATCAAATACATAATAACCTTTATTTTCAATCATTGCAATACTTCTCTTTAACTTTTTAATAAACTCTTTAACATCTTCTTTTTCAAAAGTTCCACAATGTAAAATATGTTCCTCTATTTGTATATTTTCTTTCATCTTCTCACTTAAATTAAATTCTTTTTCCATTGTTTTTTCTCCTTAATATTGATGTGGGGTTTTGCTAATTAAGGTAACCACCCCACATCTTACCAATATCTCATATATGAGTATGATTGGGCAGAAGTGGGATTTCTCCCACATGAAAAAGGTTTGATAAAAATGGTATTTAAACCATTTCCTCTGCCCATAAATTTATTTAAAGTTTTATTTATCATTTTAAACATATTGAAATTTTAGTGGTTCTGGCATTTTAGGCATTACTGGAACTTCATTGCATTGGCCTGCAGCAGTTGAACAATTAGAACTTTCACAAATCCATTTATTATTTGGTAATCTTTTAAACCAAGTTTCTTTCTTTTCAATATTGCAGTATCCTTTTCTTCTCATTGTTTTATTATCTACCTCTTCCATTTTTAGTGAATATGAACTGGGTTTATTTTGAAACCCAGTATTTTGCTGTCCAATCTTCGTATCTTGATCCAAACTTCCACTTGAACCAATTAACTAATTTTTGGATGTTCATTTTTATCTCCCTCCTTTTTATTTAGATTATAAAACATCTGTGCTTTCTCATAATCCATTAGATTATTTATTATTGTATCTAAAGTTTGACTTGGATAAGATTTTCTTTTATTTAATCTCACCCATGTTTCTTTTTTTATTCTTATTGTTGTAAATTCTTGTTCTTCCATTTTATTATGAATTATATAAGATTATAGTATTTATAAAGGTTTCTATGATTTCGCAGAAACTTTTAAGCATTGATAGAAAGTTTTAATCTTTTTTAAAAAAGGAGCAGGAAAAAAGGATCTTCAAACCTAATCCTTACACCCAAAAACTAATTTGTGAAAAGAGGTAGAAAGAATTAACTTTCTAACTATTTTTGAGTGATTATGATAATGTGATATGTGAATGTAATGTAGGGTGCAATCCAATCCTACAAGCACCATTAGGTTCTAATATACCTCAAATTCTCATTTTAAGGTACTGTGGCTTGATTAATATGCTTTAAAGCATAGATACTTACCATCCAAGTCAGTTTCAACTTCTTTTCCTTCAAGTTCTTTTAGATTTTTAACATCTAATTTGTTAAGGAAAATTGCTAATGCTGAACCTTTTTGAATGTTTCCTTCTTTGTCTTTATTAAACCAAAGGCCTCTATTAACTATTTGTTTCCCATCCAAATAAGCAACAGATGAAAGTTTTATTGTTTCTTCTTTATCAGGATGCTTAACTTCTAGTTGAGCTTTCTTGCCTTTTGCTTTTTGCACATCAACTATTTCAACTTTTACAATCTTTACTTTTGCTGGTTTCAAGGTTTGCTGTTCAGATTCAATATTACCTATTCCAATTTCAAGTTCTTCTTGTGTTTCCATTTTCATTTACCTCCTTTCAATTTGGTTTTAACATTCCTTTTCTGATAATTTATATGAAACTTGCTGCAAACCTGACAATAACCTTCAGAGCATTTAGAATCCTCTACATAAGAAGAATTGCAAAGTCTGCAGATTTTAGTTTTTTTTAGCATTTTGTGTGTTAACCGACAATATAAATATAAGAAGGATTGATATATTAATATACATACTATATTTGTATAGTCGGTTTTAATTTATTTAATATTTTTAATAATTTAATAGTAAACTTATCTTTAATTAAAGGTCTATAAATTACCTTAAAATTAAAATTATTATTATCATTTCCATATAATAATAAATAAATTTTACTAAAATTAACTATTTTTTTCACCTCATTATTAATAACTGAAGTTAGTAACCTAAAATCTTTCATAAACTTACATTCAATTCCAATATTTTCATTAAGATAATTTATTTCAATATCTGGGAAATAAGAATTATTTTTGTATTTTAACTTAAATTTTTGTGATAATAATTCTTTTGATTTTATTTCATATTCATATCCTTTTTTAATTAAATCTTGTCTATAACCCATTTTTTAATTCCTCCATCATTGCTTTTATGAATGAATGTTCTTTATTAATTTTCCAATAATCATAAGTTCTATCTGGATACATAGAATTAATTACTTCTTTTCTACAATGAACTAATCCAATATTCCACATAACTCCACACTCCCTTTTTATTGTGGCTTTTCCAATATGTAATAATTCACTCATAGCACTACTTGAAATTTCTTCTCTATCATGAGATAATAAATATTCAAATACTTTAATTCTTAAAGGAAATGCAGAACTTCTTGCAACACTCCACAATATATCAAAGGCCCTATCTTCAGGATAATCATTACTAAGATTCATCAAACAAACAAACAATCTTTTCATTTGTTTAGCAATCCTTGTTGGTTCTTCTGGATAAACATCATTTCTTAAATCATTATTATAATCAAACTCTGCATTTGCCCTCATATAAGTTATATATGTTGAAATATCCATTAACTTCTCAATATATTCTTTTTTAATAAAATCTCTAACAATATAAACCTCTTTTAAAAAATTTGTAGTTACTAATTTTAATTCCTCTCCAATTTGTTTTTCTAATTCTTCATTATCAAAACACTTTTTCATAACATCTCTTTTTAATTTACTTCCTCTAGTTCTATATATTAATTCTCTTGTTCCTAAATCTTGATGCACTAATATTTGTCCATCAATCGCAGGAGTAGAACCAGCAAGTAATGTAACTTTTAATCCTTCATATTGTGATCTACTTCCCATCCCGCTCATTTTTCCTGCCAATCCATCATACAAATCTCTAAGTTGTCCCCATAACTCTCCTTTTTCTGCAGGAGGTAATTTTAATATCTGTGCCATGTCAGGAATAATAATAATTTTATTATCTAAATCAGGAGCTAAATCAGGATATTTTATTTTATCTTTATATCCATTAACTAATGTTTTAGAAGTTAGGTTATGCACAACCATAACATTTTCATTCCTTAAAGAATTTAATTGAACAGATTTCATATCTCCACTTGGCCCAACAATTATTAACCAAATAGGAATGCCTGGAAGTTTTTGTGATAATGCAGCAGCCAAAACAATATCAATTCTTTTTGTATCTTCAACATGAAAATATTTCTTATAAACTTTATAAACTTCTTCTAAAGGAGATTTTTTTATATCTACTAATTCTCCTTTTACTGAATCTACAACACTCTTCAAATTTTGTTCAATATCATGAGCCATTTTCTTCCTCTTTTATTTTTAATAATTTTAAGATATGTTTATTTTCTTCACTCCATTTTTTGAAATTAGTTTTTTTCTCTTTCCAATGTAATTTTTTATCTAACTCTTTTAAATATTTTGGAATATTTTTTGGTTTATCAATTATTATTCCAATCAATTTGTGGGTTACATTACAAGGAATAAAATCAGCCATCTTTCACCTCAACTTCTTTTTTATGATTATGTGGAAACTTTTTCATTTCAACTTGGCAGCAAGGACAAATAGTCATTACAATATTATTTTCTGTTTCTCTTTCTCCTGCACAATCTGGGCATTTCCAATTTGTCATTTTATTTCATCTCCATTGTTTTGTTGTTTCATTTTTGTTTTCTTCTTTTTAATATAATACCACTGGAAAAATTAGTGTGACAAATCCAAAATTATTTTAATTTAAATACTATTAAATCTCTATATGTTTGTAAACAAATTTTATCTTCTTTAGCTTTAATAACCATTTGTGCATTATATTGTTCTGTTGAATAAGGACAAATTATTCTCTGCTCAATTTCATATCCTAATTTTCTAAACATTTCACAAATATCAAAAGCATGGTCTATTCTTACATTATTATTCTTCCATTGTGTTGCTTGGATTATCAAAGCAACCTTGCCATCTTTTGATAATTTCTTTTTAATATCTTTAGCAAAACATTGCAAACTTTTATAAAAACTATCTAAACTCATATTAGCTAAATCTTCTTTATCTTTACTATATTGATTTTCTGATTGTTTCCAATATGGAGGATCTAAATAAACTAACTTAATATTATTTGGTAAGTCTTTAGGAATACCATCATTAATATCTTGTTTTTTAATTTCTTCTTCTCTTGCAGGAATTGGTTTTCTATCAGCAACATAATATCTTCTTAACCATTTTTTACACACATCAATAGTTGTTCCTCCACCTACAAAAGGATCATAAACAATATCAAAAGGTTCTGTGTAATAATACAATAAGTTCTCTGTAAATGATGCAGGAACATTACCAAAATGTGTTGTTTGATTATCTTTATGACTATTCCAAATATTATATAATTCTGGTTCAAATCCAATTTTTTGCATATCTGCAGTTTCTTGGTTTTTTATAATTAATCTTACTGTTTCATCACTTATTCCAAGTTTTTCTGCTATTTCAACAGTATTAAAACATTTAAGATATAATGATAAAACTTCTGCTTCTTTTTGTTCCTTGAGTTGTTTGGATTTATTAGAAACCCAACCATCAAAAGTTCTTGGTGCTATTGATAAACTTTTAATTAATCTTTCTCTATTTTTTAAATCATATAATTTAACTGCAACACTTTGTTTATCTCTCATAGATAATTGCAAACCATGTTTAGCATTTGTTTCAATAGCTCTAAGATATATTTCATTTTCATTTATAGTATTTTCTACAATTACTTCAATTTCTTTTTGTTCAGCTTGTTTATATGCCTTTAACCTATGCAATCCATCAATAAGAATATTATTTTGATTAATTAATATTGGTGGAAGATTTTCTATATTTTCATAATATTCTTGAACCTTACTATTATCAACATCAAATCTTGGATACAAATCCATTCTAATAATAATATCTTTTATTTGTTTTTTCATTTGAAATCTGTTATTAATTTATTATTTTTAGCTTCCTTTAAAATATCTGTAATGAATTTTGCCCATTTAGTAGCATCTGGTTTTCTATTTCTTTCTCTATCCATTTTTTTCTCATGTGCAAATATTTTTTTAAAACAATTCATAAGTTCAGGATAGCTTGGTGTTAATTCTACTTTCTTTCCATTTTCTCCAGTAATTTTCCAAGCCCAATATTCATAGTAAGAATATTTAGGATCTTTAGATTTTCCTTTTCTGGTTATAAATTCTATTTTTCCACTCATTTTTTTATACCTCCTTTCATTTCTTTAAATGTTATTTTACCACTAATTAATTTCCTACCTAAAGGATCAGAATATTTTATTGGTTGTGGTTGTTTTGGAATATTAATTTTCACAATTCTTTTTATAGGAACATTATTTTTTATAGGAAAATTAACTTCAAATTCTAAATTACAATGTGGGCATCTAATTTTCATTCTTCCTCCTGACAAAGTTTAATATCAGATTTAGAAATTTCAACCAAATGGTTTTTAATATCAATAAGAACTATTTTTGTTTCATCTTCAGCAACAACTTTTCCTTGATAATTTCTTCCAGAAATAGTTACAACATAAACTTTTTTTCCCATCCATAAGTTTTCCATATCATATTCACCTTTAATAATTTAAGATTAATTTCTTTAAAAACCTTTGTAGTAATTAATAAATAGTTAAAAAACCCTTCCAAAAGAAAGGAAGGGGTTATTAT
>Ga0307376_10005360_pt1 | contig 11564 bp, 8 predicted proteins | sample TR2MG_FD_202536 | JGI IMG/M metagenome (GOLD analysis project Ga0307376, IMG submission 202536) | Soil microbial communities from Risofladan, Vaasa, Finland - TR-2 | ecosystem: Environmental > Terrestrial > Soil > Coastal area > Acid sulfate soil | place: Finland: Risofladan, Vaasa | collected... | reverse complement strand
TGTCAATAGCTACAGTAAGCGTTTGTGCTGACCCTGTAGTATCAATACCAGTACCGCCAGTAAATGTCATAGACTCGCTATCTAAGTCTACGGACTGAGCACCGCCTGTATCACCTTGGAAATCAAAATCTTGTGCAGTTACTTGCGCATCAACATATGCTTTAATAGATTGCTGTGTAGCAAGTGAAGTAGCACTGTCAGATGCCATGTTGTCTTCATCAAGTATATCTGTTACTGTAGTTGTCGGCATAGCAATACTGTCTAAGTATGCTACACCGTCTAAATATAAATCTTTCCACTCAGCGCTGGAACTACCAATATCACGAGTATTATCAGCGTCTGGGATTAAATCTGCACCAAGTGTGCCTGAAACAATTACATTGCCAGAAAGAGTCATAGTACCGGCAATGTTAGCATCGCCAGCTAAATGTAAATCTTTAAACTTAGCACCCGATGTGCCTAAATCAATATCGTTGTCAGTAACAGGAACAATTACACCATCTTGGAAACGCAATTGTTCAACAGATGAACCTAGACCGCCAGCATCAACAAACACACCGACACGGTTATTTGTGTTATTTACTACAACTTTATTGAGGGGTGTGACTACACCAGGGTCTCCAATCAATCCGATGACTGGACCCTCTGATGCTGTACCGTCATGTTTGTGACCTGTTGCGTTATTAAATGTGGCTACAAGTTGGTCAAACTCGTCATTACTGTCGGCTGCGTCAATAACGTCACCGTCAGTATATGTGGATTGTCTGATATAACCTGCCATTACCTTCTTGCTCCTGCAGTAAATTCTAATTGAAACCCTTTGAGTGTATATGCTGATGACTCAGCATTATCAACAACACGCATTGCTATTGCGAAACCACTTCCCTCAATTGGCTGTCTAACTAGAGGGTTAGATTGACCGCCGTATGTAGCTGTACCATATGTACCTGTTCCATATAATGCAACAATCTGAGAACTGTCAAATGGATATGCGGCTGGCCTAGCTACACTAGGTGCTTCATAATCGTAGCGTATAAACAAATCTGAGTTAATAATACCTGTTGGTGAATAATTAATAATAACTCTTTGAAAGTTTTTACGTATACCGGCATCACCCATAGTCATATCAGGTGAACGATAACGTCCTTTAATAGCTACACCGTCAAATGTATTTCCTTGCTCTTGACGATATACGTATCCGTCATAGCCCCCATGAAGAATATATGATTCTCCCTGAACAGTTAAAAAGTCTGTGCAAGAGGGTTGAATACCTTCAATTTCAGCAAACTCAAAACCCTTTTCTTTTAACACAGCTACTATTCCACGTGTTCTAGCCGTGGTAAAAATACCAGTATTTGTCATAAACAATCTATATTGTGTTTTATTTGGTACTACTACACTACTAAACTGACTTACATCTGGAATATTGTTAAATCTTTCTTGAATTGGTTTTGTAATTGTACCAAGATTAACATCATTAATACGTTCAGTTGCAGCTACAGTGCGTAATCCGTCCTTACCAAGAAAAAGAATTTCACCTGCTAATTCTTGTATTGTAAATCCGTTAAGACAACCTATATCCCTAGTAACAGGTTGCATTTGAAAATCCGCAATCGTATTACCTACAAGTCTAAAGATACGCTCTTCACAAAATATAAACAGTTCGTCACGAAAAGGAAACAAACCTGTAATAACACTATCAACTCGTATAGCACCAGCACCGTTTGCGGTACTAAAGTCATCATCAGTAAAAGGTGCAGTAAATACTATTTCTTCTGGATTAGAACTGTGTCCCGCAAAAAAGAATGCATTCTTATATCCAATAACAAATTTAGGGTCAGCAGGTGCGCCTGTAGCATTCAAGTCCGTTATTGTTGTCCCATCATACTTAGTTGCATGATTAGCACCATCTGCCCAAATAATATGTTCTGTTCCATTTAGATTATATCTAAAATGTGTGTACTTACCTGCACCAGTTCTACCTGTATCAATAGCTGTCCAAGTACCCGTTGTACCGGCGCGATATACGCTAGTTCCTCTTGCTGCAATTACACCGTTTGTTCCACTAAAATAAGCAGACATAAGAACAGGTTCAGTATCAGATACTGTAAAAGGAACAACATTAGGATTCCATTTTAAATATCCATTTACACGTCTATAGCCACCTCTAATATCAGGCTCGTAGTTTAGTAATTCAAGAGCCATGCCCGGAGACATATTAAAAGTTGGCTGGTCAAGAACTAGGCCACCCTCTAAGGGAAAGTAATACGGATTAAGGCCAGTTTCATCTGCCATGTTTTGTCACCTTAAAATCCTGCGTTAATGCCATACCCTTGCGAATAAGGTATATAAGTAGACCGTACATAGTCTGCCCTATTTAAGAGCAGTGTCTGCATTTGTTTAATGCCATCTTCAAATCGAGCAAAGTTAATACCGTACTGTTGTGCTTCACCTCTGTATTGATAGGAGTAAGCAGTAGCACCATCCACTATAACTTGCCTAAATTGTTCTGGAATAAGGGGAACATCTGTAGCTGCAGCTAGCGCAGTAGGTTTGATAAAATATTCGTACTTTAACTCATATGCTTTATCTGGGTATGGAAATAATCCATAATTATTATCTGGTGTTCTAAATATAAACTTAGGAACACTGCCTACATTAGTGGTAGTTTCTTGATTAATATATTTTTGTGTATATTCTTTGTAGTCAATAATTCGTAGAGTATTGCCAGCAACAGCGAGTGTTTCATCCCGGCTAATACGAAATGTGTCATAGTCAATTGATTGTGTATTAGCAGGTACTGTGTATCTAGTTTGTCCCGCAACTAAAGTTTCTGTTTGGGTTACATGCGTAAAAGGCCAACCAAATTCTCTTTGATTGACATAGTTAATGGCATCGTTTACAGCATTTTTACACTGAATTTGAAATCCCCTAGCTGCCGTAAAACTAGCGGCAGATAAGACAACCTCATTCATACGAGCAATTACTTCGTTAGTGATGTCTAAATAATCATATGCCATTACAAATCCTTAAATGAACAGAGAAGTAAAGGGGCAAGTTGCCCTGCCCCCTTACATTAATCTTTAAGCAACGTCACGTGCTACTTCTTGAGCAGTTAAATCACCTTCGTCATTGCAATCCATGATTACAGCCCAGATACGCATTTTACCAGTAGTAAGTGCGCCACCTGAAAGAGTAACAAGTTTCAAGTCAATGTTGTCATCAGCAACAGCCATCCGTGGAGAATATGCTGCTGGGTTCTGTGCTACAACACCTGCTGCAGAAGTTCCGTCAAAACCATCGACAAAATCTTCAGCGGCAATCATGCCCAAGTCTACTGTAAGAGTAGAACCGTCAGAGGCAGTATCGACTTCGATACCTGCATTCATCACCATCATGCCCTTTTTAACAGCAATTACTGGAATGACATCGCCAGCGGCAAGTGCGCCACCTTTGTCAGACAGTGCTGTTGCAAAGTCAAGTGTGGTTTGAACCATGTATGGATTACGCCCACGCTGCGAGTTGCCACGTGCTGCTTGGAGTGTATTATCACCTAGTGCCATAATTCAATCTCCCTTAAACTAAGCAGTATTTGGCGTTGATAAGAGCCTCTGGACGGAGAATCTTACGACCATACAAATGCATACCACGGACGATATCTGCGAAGCTGTCCGGGTCGCGGTAGGTTTCAGTCTTGTTGATTTGGTCAGCAGTAGCAACCGCTGAAGAATGACCACCAACAATGATACCAAAGTTATTGGCTTGTGTGCCAGACGCTGTAGGTCCAGTACCGCCCTGTGGCAGATTGTTAGAAACATGAACTTTAAAGCCATGCAGGTTATTCAAAATCAAACCATTCTGTAGACCAGCACCACCAAAATCAGAATCAAACAAACGTGAGTCTTCATCTTTTAGTAGTTCAACAAACACTGGGTCAACAACCAACCAACGTCCTTGTGACTCTACGTTTTGCAGGTCAAGTTGACGAGCCATACGTGCAATCACAGTAAGTGGGTTAGCAGTAGCAGCGGCTGTTGGAACAGCTTCTGAAGCGCGAGGCTTTAGAATGATTGTGTTACCAGCAGCACCACCGTTGAAGTCAGACGCATCCAGCTTCATTGAAGCAAGAAGTTCGTCATTGCCAGCAGTAGCAACAGCTTTAGTTCCGTTAACAGTAGCGTTTACTGTATCTGCACGACCACTGATTGCAGACTGCTTGAAGCCTGACAGGTAGCCAAGAACATCTTGGTCAAACTGGTCAGCCAAACGGTATGCTGCACGGTTGCTTGAGAGAGACTCAAAGTTAATGTGCGAATGTGCTTCCTCAATGTCGTCAACTTTAAAAGCAAAGTAGTTAGCTTTGTCAACGGTAAGGGTGAAATCCTCATCATCAAGGTCTTGCGGGGTAATTGTTGTACCACGCTCGTATGCTTTGACAGTAATCTCAGGTTCTTTAATGATTTTAACTGAATCACCAAAGTTTGCGATTTCTCCAAAGTAGTCATTATTCGTAATTGCGTCACAAACAGCGGCCTTGCGGAATGCAAGTTGCACCTGTTTGGAGTAAATTACAGGGCTAAAATTGCCATTCGGCAAGTTGTTATAACCCGGTGCTCTTGGAAAAGCCATAATCCATCTCCTATTGTTTTGGATTGTTACAGATGCAAACAGTACAATTCTTGGCAGAGGCTGTCTAACGTAGGGTGTACCTTGTATAAAAGTTGCAACTAGTATACTTAGTAGGCCATGTTAATCAGGTAATCTTAAAGATTTTTGTAGTTTGCGGATTGGTATAGTAAGCAAGTAGCTAACCTGCTTACCTTACACATGACTATAGTTATACTTAAAAATAACTGTTTGTCAACTCTTTTTTATCTAGCAGAACCAGATAAATCATAGATGAACTTACCACTACGAATAGCTTCCATAATTTCATCTGCATGTTTTTCGTACTCATGGGTAGACATTTTATCTACTTGAGATTCACGTAAGTAGGTAGAAGATTCATCTTCCTGCGGCTTATTACGTGTATTTTTAGTTGTAACAGATTTAGCTGCATCTTTACCTGAGTTAGACTTTTTATTTGCAGCAATGCCCATATCAGCTTTGTACAAATCAATTGCACGTGCGGCAGACCTTGCATCATTGTCATTTTCATATAGTGCGTCTTGTACCCACTTAGGTTGTTCTTCTGCCCATTCGTGAAAGCTGTCACTATCTCTAATGTCATCAAAGTCAGGATGCATTTGCATTAATGCTGCTTCTGCTTTTTCTTTAGTAACAGAAGTTTGCATTTCGTCAATTGCTTTTAATCGTTCTTCTAGTGCAGTAGATTGCTCTGCCGCTTTTTTCATGGCAATTGTTTCTACGATAGCTGCTACATCAGGATAGTCTGATGCCCACTGCTCAATGTCTTCATCAGACTTAGGCAGTTTCATTTCTTTTTTAGTAGCTTTTTCTAGCTGGTTTTTCATTGCCGCTAGTTCAGCCTTAAATTCTTCAGCTTGTTTTTGTTGGTGTCGGCGTAAGTCAGAGTAACGCTTCTTAAATGTTTTTTCTTCTGCGCTAGTAGGTTCAACTTCTTCTACCCCTACTGCTTCGCCTGCATGTTCTTTCTTGAGTTGCTCTAGCTCTTCTTCGTCACGTTTAGTGCGTTCTTCTTGGGTATACGGTTTATTTACAAATGCCACTTTAGGCGTAGTCTTCATGTCCTCTGCTAATAGTGTATCGTTCATGTTTGTATTTCCTTTTGTCGGGGCCACTGTAGCCACACTGTCGGGTGTGGGGAGTGAGTAGCCAACTAATATAGCTAATTAACGTGTAGCTAAACCACGTTTAGGAGTAATTAAACTTTTTGGGTCTGCTACGCGCATACCAGAAAGCAACTCATCACCTAAAACTTTACGCAAAACCATTGCATAAGGCGTTCCTTTATTTTGCCTAATTAAATCTTGTTCTTCTTCTGACAAGGCCATAAAGCGTTCTCGTATTTCGCCTTGTAGCTGCATCATAATTTCTTCTCTATCCATAGTATGCTGAACCTTTCTTTGATATTACGTGTTTAATAATCCATCCTGTTGGGTCAATATGATACCACTGTTTTGTAGTAGTATAATTTCGGGGGGTATCATGGTGATTTTTGTGCCAGCCATCTCCCCAACTAATAATATTTATCCACCATACATTAGATGCTTTATGATTACCTACTGCATCTTCAGAGTGATTTACGTAATTTGTTAAACCCTGTGATATAAGTGTACAGCAAGCAGGAAGACAGAACCCTACAACTAAACCTGTATATCCAAACAATACAAACAAACTAATTGCGTATACAAATGCAGGAAGAAAAGTATATTTATGCATTGTTACAAGAAACTTGTCTTTAAGCAAATCTACTACAGTTTTTGGCGAAAAGTTAACTTTGTACTGAAGCGTTACCATTTTTAAAAAACCATCTTGTGCATTGTGTGGGTCTTCATCCGTGTCCGACAGTTTATGATGCATACGATGGATACCTGCCCAGCCAATAGGGGAGCCAGAGCATGAAAGCAAACCAAAGATAGTACACAGTTTACGCAACCACTCATACTTAAACTCAAATGATTTATGACTATAGTATCTGTGAAAAGTCATAATCATTCCAATAATATTCATTAGAATAAATATAACAGCCACTACACCTGCCTGTGTGTATGTCAGTCCATAAGAATATAAATAATATGCTGACACTAACAAATTTGTGTAAAATAGATATTGAACAGTTACAATTCTACTTTCAAATGGATTGAACATTACTTACTTACCTTTGTTAATACCCATCCCATAAGTCTCAATGTAGGCCAAACTAATGTTTGTGTAACCTTATCATATATTTTTTGTTTTGTAGAAAGTGTATTAGTGTATCTTGCTTTATAATATGCTGTTGCAAGATTAGCTAGGGTTGCAGTCCAGCCCGTATCTTTGACTTTTGCGGCAAGTTTAGGACCAAACCAATCGTACGCCTTCATTAAGTATGGGTCATTTCTGCGTAGCATTATACCATACTTTTTAAGTGATGTAAAGTGGTCACGTGGAATTATGCCATTAGCGTATGATGCTGTACAGATGTATGTACCACCGCCACCGCCACCGCCGCCGCCACCGCCGCCGCCACCGCCACCGTTGTCATCGCCACCATCTCTACCGCCGCCGCTATCGGAATCTCCATCCCCATAGCCACCGCCGCCATTGTCATCGCCATATCCACCGCTGCTACCGCCATAGCCTCCACCACTGCCGCCAGATGATGAACCGCCGCTATCGTCATCTGGTTGATTACCAAACTCATCACCATAATCTATACCTGCTTTTTCTGCATCTTTTGTTGCTTTATCCGCTGCATCCTTGGCTGCTGAAACGTCATCTTCTGTAGGTGTTCCCGTTACACCATCATCACGGCTCTCATTACCTCTTTGTCTAGCACGTTCTGCAGCAAGCGCATCAGCTTTTGCCTCCGCTGTTCTTGCCGCTTCTAGTTCAGCATTCATACGGTCACGAGCAGATTGAGTCATAACTACACCCGACCTAGATGTAACAGCTTTTCCTGTGCTATCTCTAACTGTTCCAGATGATTTAGATTGCGCTGCATCCTCTCTGTAAGAATCTGCAGCAGCCCTATATCCAGCTATTGCTCTCCCTACTACTTCTTGATTAGTAATATTATCTGATGTATATCCTAATCCTTGTAAAGCACTGACTGCAGCATCTTTAACTACTGCTGCATAAGCAGGATTATTTATTTCTCTCGATAGTGCAACAGTAACATCCTCACCTTTTTTAGCGGCGGCATGGGCTGTTGAAATCATAGTGCCATACATCGTAGCTTGCTGGCTAGTTTGTATCTGACTTGCTCTTGTGAAGCCTAAAGTACTCAAAGCTGCTTCTTTTGCTCTTTGTCCAGCAACAGCCATATCGTTCATAGTAGCATTTGTAAAACCAAATTGTTTGGCTAACGCTCCACCTATTGCACCTGTAGGACTAATAGAACCTAATTGATACATAGCTTGGTCAATTGTTGCACTGCGTAATGCTTTATTAGACATACCAAATTCTTTATTACCACCAAACGCATTGGCGTTATTTTCTATATCCTTAGTTAAAAACCCACCAACCTCAGACATAGTAGAGGAAGGTGATGTGTATCCTGTAACAGTACCAGTAACAGAAGGAGATGTCTGCCCCCCAGAAAATCCTCCTCCATCGCCTGCTTCTGCGCGCTCTGTCGTTGGAGGTTGTGGTGTAATTTCTGCTTCTACTTCTTCTTCTTCTTTCGGTTTATTTGGGTCGTAGTCTACATAAGGAACCCCCATTCCAATTGTATCTTGGAATGAAGGCATATCTATTGTTGGGCTAGTATACGGTGTAAACTTTGTTCCTGCCGGTTGGAACTGAGCAGAAGCAGCTTCTATTACAGGTTGGCTACGCCCCATAGTAGGTTTACTTGCTGGAAATACAGGAGCTAATGTTGACAAGGGCTGCGATGGATTTGGTGTCTGAACGGTTTGTGGCTTTGTCATAGTATAGTTAAAAACACCTGCTGCTTCTGCTATAGCACCATTTCCATATGCAGTTCCGTCAGGGCCATATACAACAACTTGCGTACCCGGTATTGCTAGGGGTGGTGCATTTCCAGACGTACCTACTTGTGTACCCATAGGTTTACGCAATGGCCCCATAAGAGCAGCATTACCTACAAAACCACCGACATTCATTTCTAACCCATCATCTTCTATCTCAAGGTCATCCATGTCAAATGGAACGCCATCTGGAATAATAGCTTCTTCACTATTACCCATTTGACCCATATCTTCCATACGTTGAAGACCCATTTTAGCTTCATCACGTAGTGCCATCATTTTATCTAGGCCATGATAGCGCACTACATCTGCTGGCATAACAAACTCACCTTCGCTCAGTTGAGCAGGAATGTCATCACGAACTTCTTCTTGGGTAGAACCAACGGGTACATCATTACCAGATATAGGGTCTACTGTGCCGCCTTCTTGCATAAGACCACCCTCATCAAAGAGTTCCATTTGTTTTGCCATGTTGTTCATTGGTACTACTCCACCCGCTGCGAAACTATAGTCTAATTTTAATTTTTTATACTCTTTAACAAATGCTTCTTTTTCTTCGTCAGACATACTTTTATGTTTTCCTGAAGCTAGTATGTTTTGCATTTCTGTATATCGTTTTTTGGCTGCTATATCTTTATCCAAGGCATCTGACGCCGCAGATGCACTGTCACTAGTATTCATATTTTTTGTGCGTTCTCTTTCAGCAGCCAATTTAGCTGCCTCTTGTTCTGTCATATTACCACTAGTAATAGTACTACCACCATCTTTTGTTTTTGTTATGGTAGTTTTATATTCAGCCATAGTATTACCCTTCAGCGTTAGCTACGTCCTCACGTAATCGTTTAATCTTTCGTAACATATCAATAGCACCCTGTGCTTTGTGTACCGTTACCATATTCTCAGATTGTTCTAGCACCTTATGATGCTGGTCTATTATGCTATCCAGATACTTACTGAAGTGGTCCCATTGGCGGTTGTTGCCCACCAGCGGCTTCAGCTTGTTGAGGAGTTCCCTGTTGTTGTCCATTACCACTAAATCCCTGTTCACCCGGTACAGGAGCCTGTCCCATACCTATTGTGCCACCACCTGCGCCTGTTGGGTCCATTGGGTTTACACCTGCTGGTGCTGCGCCTTCTGGTCCTACAGGTGACTGAAACTGTTTCATAATCTCAGCTTGCAGTGCGGCCTCATCCATATTGTTGGTTACTTTGTCGGGGTCTAATCCCATTGAATTAGCTATCTCACGAATGATATACTGAAACTTCGCAAACGGTGCTAACGCTGGGCTACTTGCTACCTGCAAGAATTGCATCAATCTCTGACTACGTACCTCTGTAGCCATCAGGCTTTCTGTTCCACGTGCCTTAACCTCTAAGTCACCTTTAATCTCTGGGTCAAAGTCAAATTGCATATTAAAGCGAAACAGTCCTTCGCCTAATGGACGCAGTAAGTAGTCATCTACATTCTTAATAACGGTTTTAGTGCTGCCTTGCGCTGCACCCATAAGCATAGAAATACCGGAGGCTGTACGGCCTACACCTGATACGCCAGTCTGTCCGTGTGCAAAAGATGGGAAGCCTGTGCTTTCATCTGCCAGTACACGTGCCTTGTCAAACAACATCATGTTCTCTTGTGATACGTTAGGAAACTTAGTACCAAAGATAGCCTGTCCCGGTGCGCCACCCTGCCTACGGAATATCTTGCCCGGATACAGTGATAAGTCTTGACCCGGTACTAGATTAGTTTCATCTACTTCTACAATCAAATTACCTGACAGTACAGCGTTATCTACAGCCATACGCATAAAGCCATTCATCAATGTCTGCGTATCGTCCATGTTTTCAGCAATGCCTACACCAAAGAACGAGTATGGGTTTAGTTCATAAGGCGCAGCATGATATGGTATTTTAGCTGGCTTGAATGGGTTAAGAACCATACGCAGTAGCATACCGTTACAAATCCATACGTTAGCTTGTAATTCATCAAACTCTTTTAATTCTTTCGGGATGTCGATATCTTGCTCTTCAAGCATTTCAATATCAACCATGCCCCAATACTCAAGAACTTCAAAACGGTCAATGCTTGTTTCAGGCGCATAATCAGAAAGGTCATCTTCCCAATACTTCTTATCATAGTTTTCACCCTGTGCAATAGCGGCATCAATTACCTGCGCACGGAAGTATGGACGCTTCTTGAGATTACGTAGCTGTGTACGTGACATCTTGTGACGCTCAATTACATACTGCGCCTCATCCATGTTATTCGCATCTGGGTCAGGATAAAAATTCCAAACTGATACATGAGATACTTGTGGTACTGTTTTAAATAGTGGGTCATACGTGCCATCCTCATCCCAATTAGGATACTCTTTATCTACGGCAAACGGACCTTTCATTACACCTGTACCAAACAGTGCCATCTCAAATGCAGCATTACGTAAGTGTTTACTTGCACCTGACTCATCTAGTTGGTCGTGTATTTTCTTTTGCATCTTCTTAGCTGCAATCATTGCAGGGCTAAATGCAATAGCTGTAGGTGTTTTGCCCGGACCTTCTTTTAGTTTATCCTGCACTGGCTCAAGTCTATTTTGCATTACACCTAACTTTTCAGTTAGTGTAACAGCAGTAGCACCCGGCTCTAAGTCACGTCCGTCACCAGCAAATCCGTACGGACTAACATTCTGGTCAGTCTGCATCTGCTCTGGTTCTTGAGGGTCAAAGTGTACATCCTCTACTACACCTTCAGGTAATCCTGTAGGGTCAATAGATAGAGGAAACTTGTTGTTAGCAAACAGTACGTCTGTAATTTGACCGTAAGCTGCTAGTGTCTTAGTCTTAGTTACTTTAATAAATACGCGAGACTTCTCAGCTTCAGTAAACTGTACATCATTGCTGTACAGTCCACGATAATTACGATAGGCACGTAGCCATCTATTCTCATCTTGTTCA